>JRHI01002071.1_pt1 | contig 14782 bp, 5 predicted proteins | sample 215371 | NCBI WGS metagenome assembly JRHI01 (sample SAMN02929681, study PRJNA255918) | sediment metagenome | biome: cave system; feature: Ice Cave; material: Sediment; isolation source: sediment from deep within a dark volcanic ice cave with no known source of... ...
GTACTATACCATCTTGGAGGCAACGGTTACAGTAGAAGTAGCTCCGGATGACCTTCACCGAAGGCTCGCCGGGAACCAGGACATGATGGCGGTTGCCGTTTCCCACCTGGGATGGGCTGTCATCGCGCTGGCCCACGTGCCCCACGTCGTCTACCTGATCGACCGAGAGGGCATTGTCCTTTACGCCACCGGCAACCAGCCCAAGATGATGAGTGATTTCGGGCTTCTCCCGGGCTCCGATTGGTCCGAGCAGGCAATGGGTACCAACGGAGCCGGAACCGCCTTGCGTGCGAATCGGCCGGTGGCCGTCGTTGGCCCAGAGCAGATCGACAGTCCCCTGGACGACTGTACCTGCACAGGGGCACCCCTTCACGCCCCTGACGGGACGGTGATCGGCGCTATCGGCGTCAGCACCTGCGCAGCGGACGGCAGCCCGGAACGTCTGGTGCTGACCGCCCATCTCGCTCATGTGATTGAGCAGGAGCTTGCCTACCGGCAGGAAAGGCGCCGTGCAGAATCCTGCCAGGCTCAGTCGCTCCCGCACACCACCATGCGAGTGCTGGCGGAATCGCCCGACCTGCATGATGCGGCCCCCAAAATCCTCCGAGCGATCTGTGAGGGCCTGGGGTGGAAGTGGGGTGCCCTCTGGCGGGTGGACGGCCAGACCCACGTCCTGCGCTGCGTGGAGGTCTGGCACTCTTCTGCCGTGCAAGTAACCCAATTCGAGGCGAGGAGTCGGCAGTCCACCTTTGCCCCGGACGTTGGCCTGCCCGGTCGTGCCTGGGCTTCCGGCGGGCCGGTTTGGGTTCCCAACGTGGCCGAAGACCCCACTTGCCTGCGGGCAGCAGAGGCCATCGAGGAAGAGTTGTCCAGCGCCTTCGCCTTCCCCATTCGGAATGAAAGTCACGTCCTCGGCGTCGTGGAGTTCTTTGGCAAGGACATCCGCCAACCGGACGACGACTTTCTCGAGGTGATGGATACGATCGGGAGTCAGGTCGGCCAGTTTATCGGCCGCAGACAAGCTGAGGAAGCCCTGCGGCGCAGCGAGCGACAGAATCAGGTGCTGGTGGACTCCGTGCCGGAAATGGTCTTCACGTGTGAGCCGGACGGAAGGTGCGACTACTGCAACCAACGCTGGTATGACTACACCGGCTTGACGTTCGAGCAGACCAAAGCCTCCGGGTGGCGGTCGGCGCTGCACCCCGACGACCTGGAGCCTTGTTTGACTCGGTCCCAGGAAGCCCTGCGTACCGAGCAGCCATTCGAGTGTGAATACCGTTTGCGCAAGGCGGATGGGACGTACCGCTGGTTCCTGGGCCGGTCGGTGCCACTGAAGGACGAGGCCGGCCGCTTGACCAAGTGGTTTGGCATCTGCACGGACATTGACGACCGCAAGCGCAAAGAAGAGGCCCTGAAGGATTCCGACCGGCCGAGGACGCAGTTCTTGGCGATGCTGGCCCACGAGTTGCGCAACCCGCTCGCTCCCCTTGCCAACGGCCTGGACATTCTGAGTCTTGCCGGTGCCGACAGCCAGGCCAGGGAGCAGGCCCGCAGCATGATGGAGCGCCAGATTCACCACCTGACCCGGCTGGTGGATGACCTCCTCGAAGTGTCTCGAATCACCCAGGGCAAGATTCAGCTTCGCCAGGATCGGCTGGACCTGGCGCGGCTCGTCCGCACAGCCGCCGAGGACCGCCGCACGGTGGAACAGGCCGGTCTGACGCTCCGGGTGGAAGTCCCGGAGACGCCCGTGTGGGTGACGGGCGATGCCACCCGCCTGACGCAAATCCTCGACAACTTGCTCGACAATGCGGCCAAGTTCACAGACAGGGGCGGCAGCCTGACCGTCCGTGTGGTGGTAGAAGAGGCCAGTCGCCAGGCCGTGGTCACGGTCCACGATACCGGTATTGGCATCGAGCCGGACCTCCTGCCGCAAGTATTCGAGGTTTTCGTGCAGGCCGACCGCAGTTTGGACCACAGACGAGGCGGGCTGGGCCTGGGGCTGTCGGTCGTCAAGCGGCTAGTCGAACTGCATGGCGGCGAAATCGAAGTGTTCAGCCAAGGACCAGGACAAGGAGCCGCTTTCACATTTCGGCTTCCCTTGCAGATGGAGCCAGCGGCCCCGTCGTCAACGGCCTCCGTGTCCGTGCCTGCCGACGAACGACAACGGGTTCTGCTCATCGAGGATAACCCCGACACGGCGGAGAGCCTGCGGGTGCTGCTGGAATTCGTGGGGCATGAGGTCAGAGTGGCCTCCTCCGGGTCGGAAGGAGTCCAGGCGGCCGGGGACTGGCGGCCCGATGTTGTCATTTGTGACATAGGGCTACCAGGCAAGGATGGTTATGAAGTGGCCAGGGAATTGCGACGGAATCCGGCCTTGGCGAAGGCCCGCCTGATTGCGGTTACCGGCTATGGCAGTGAGGAGGATCGCCGCCGTTCCGAGGATGCAGGGTTCGACCACCACCTTGTTAAACCCGTACAACGGCGGCGTCCAAGAATTAGTTCCAATTCCACCATCCCGGTTCACGCGGCTTGATGGTGTAATTCCATTGGGGACAGGTGTCGTGATGTTCGATGTTCAATTGTGCCATCTCTTTGTCCGTCACGACTTGGCCGCGGCTGTACTTTTGATTCGTCCACTCCGCCGTTACTGTCAGGCCGGTTTGTGTCCGCGTGCCACGCAACAACGACAACATCCGCTCCGGGCTGCGCAACGGCTCTCCGGCCCAATTCCGGCTGACTTGGCTGAACAGGCGGTGCTCCACCGGATTCCACTTGCTCGCCCCGCGCGGGTAGTGACACACGGTGATGTCCAGGTCGTAGTAATCCGCCAGCAGCATCTGCAACCGCTGCTTCCACAGGCGCGGCCGGCAGCCGTTACTGCCGCCGCTGTCCGCCAAGATCAACAGTTCTTCGGCACCGCGATAGCGCTTGCAGCCGCAGCGCACCCACCAGCGTGCCACCGCATCGACCGCGAACGCCGGCGTGTCCGCCGACGTTCCCACCACCACATGCCCCTTGTTCGCCAGCACGTCGTACAGGCCGTACGGCACCGCCCGGCACTGCGCCTCGCTCAAGAAGTCGTGGGCGTTGACCGCGTAAGGCTCTTCGACCCACACGGCCCCAGGGTTGCCGAAGTTGCCCACCAACTCCTTCTTCTTCGTGTCTACGCTGAGGATCGGCAGGCCAGCGGCACGGAACTCGGCGACGACCTCCTCAAGGTAGCGGAACTGCCGGTCGCGGTCGGGGTGCGTCGGGCCGGTCAACCGCTTGACGTTGACCCGCAGGTTGTAACCCAGGTCACGCAGCAAACCGGCCACGGTCGTAGGGCAGGCTTCGTGGCCCAACGTCGCCAGTCCGGTGCTGAGGTGGCGGAGACTACGGCGGACGAACTTGTCCTCGGTCATGGGATCGCCGCCGGTGGCCGGTTCGGCAAGTCGCTTCAGCTCGTCGAGGACGGTCGGGTCTTTTTTTTTCCGGGCGGCCGCCCGGCACCAGGCCGGCGCACTCGTTCCGTGGGCCGGCCGGCGAGGCCGGCGTCGAGTTCTTCCCGCCCACGGCGGATGGTATCGACGTGCAGGCCGGTGATGCGGCAGAGGGTGATGTCGCCGCCATAACCGAGTTTCTGGGACTCGAAGGCGGCCAGCCAGCGGCGCTGCTGCTCATCAAGACGGCTCATCAGGAGGTTAAGATGGGCATGCCAGTGGCGCTCCGGGTGGTCGGAACTGCCTTGGCAATGGGGGCACGGGCACCGATAAACCGTAGCGTCTGCCATAACGAAATCTCCGCAGCTGCGTTTTCAAGTTGCGGTAGACATGATACAGAAAGTCCTGGAAGTATTTCTTGGACGGCGACTATGCACCGGCAGCGCTTCCAGAGCAGCGCAGTAGACGCTGGCACAATGCAGGAATTGCTCCGCTGGGGTGTTCGGCGCGGCCCGCGTGTTCCAGTCCTCTATCTCTTTGACCGCGAGGGGGTGCCGGCCTGCCCGGGCGTAGGCCATGGCCAGGAACAGCCGCCGAAAGTCTGCCTGTGCGGGCGACGAACTCAGCTCCACCGTGCGTTTGCAGTCCTCGGCCGCTTCCGCAAAGCGATTCTGTCCCTGGAAGACCTCGCTGCGCAGGCCATACGTCTTGAACAACCTGTCGCGGAGAAGGGCGTGATTCGGCTCGCGCCGCAGCGCCTCTTCCAGCATCTGCACATTCTTCGTCAGGTCGGCGCGGGCCACGTCCGCCTTCTGTTCCGCCAGCAGTTGGTAAGCCCAGTTGACCCGGAGCGCAGCCAGGCTGTCGAGCACTTCGTTGTCGCTGGGCTTCTCGCGGTGAAGTTGTTCCAGCAGGGCCTCCGCCTTGTCGTGAAACTCGTGCGGCGCGTGTGGGCCCTGCTGTAGCACCAGGCTGAGGTTCAGATACGCCTTGGCCAATACCAGGCGGTGGCTCGATTCCTCGGGCTGTTCCCGCCCCAGTTCCTCGTACAGTAAGACCGCACGGCGGAAATGGTCCTCGGCCTCGGCCAGCTTGTGCTGGTTGAAAAGGAAGCCGGCGAGTGTGATCCGGACGTCCGCCTCCGCGGAGCGGAACGGGATCGAAGCGGGCTCCTCGCGCACCACCTCCTCGGCAAGTGCCAGCGCTCGCCGCAGGCAAGCCTCGCCCGCACCAGGCGGGAGGTCGCACACACCGCCCAGGTCCTTGAGCGTAAGGGCGTGGTGGTAGCGGTAGAGCACTCGTTGCGGGAACTCCGCGACCAGTGCGGCGAAAGCCTCTTCGGCGCGCTGCAAGTTCCGCGTGGCTTCCCCCGGCCGTCCCAGGGTGAATTGCAGCATACCGGCCTGGTGGCACGCCTGGGCCACTTCAAAGCGAACCTCGGGGTTGTCGCCCTGTTGCTCGGCCATCTTCAGGAAGAACGCCAGGGCGTCCTCCTGTTGCTCGCGGCGCAGTTCCAGCAATTGCGGCACACCGCTGTTGCTGCGTGCGGTGGCGCGGGCCAACATCTGGCGCAGCGTGTCGCGCGCTTCGTGGTACTGGCTCTCCGCGCGCTGCTGTTGCCGCAGTGCTGCCGCCGCGGCCGTTCGCAGCTGGGCGTTGTGGACCAGCATGCCGGCCACCACAGGGTCACAAGGAAAGCGCCGCTGACGCCCGCCAGAGCGGCCAACGTCGGCTTGCGGCGAACCCACTTCGCCAACCGCCCCGCCAGGCCAACGGCCCGCGCCCGGATCGGCTCGCCGCGGAGGAAGCGACCCAAATCGTCGGCCAACTCCCGGGCGCTGGCATAGCGCCGGCGTGGATCCTTCTCCAGGCACTTCAGGCAGACGGTCTGCAGGTCGCGGGGCGTCTTCGGTTGCAGCCGGGAGATGGGGACCGGCTCCTGGCTGCGCACCTGCTCCAGCGTCTCCAGCACCGTCGCCGCGCGGAACGGCGGCCGGCCCGTGAGGCACTCGTACAGGATCGCCCCCAGGCCGTAGACGTCGGCGGCCCACCCGATGTCCTTGGTCTGGCCGGCGGCCTGCTCGGGTGCCATGTAGGCCGGCGTACCAATGATGGCGCCGGTCTCCGTCCGGTCTCCGGGGGCCAACACTCCCGGCTCGCCGTGGAGCTGCTTGGCCAGGCCGAAGTCACTGATCCGGGGTGTGCCGTCGGCTGCCAGCAGGACGTTGGACGGCTTCAGGTCCCGGTGAACGACGCCCTGCTCGTGGGCGGAGTGAACCGCCCGAGCCAGTACCTGGATCAGTTCGGCCGCCGCCCGGGGGGCCAGCGGCGCCTCGGCCAGCTTCTGGGTCAGGCTGCCGCCGTCGGCGTACTCCATCGTGAAGTACGGCCGTCCGTGGTGCTCGGCGACCTCGTGAACCCGGACGATGTTCGGGTGTTGCAACCGGGCGATGATCTCGCTCTCGCCGCGGAAGCGCTCCAGCCGTTCCCTTCCGGCCCGGGGATCGGACAGGATCATCTTGAGGGCGACGACGCGCCGCGGCCTTGCTTGCCGGGCCGCGAAGACGATGCCGGCACCGCCACTGCCGAGGACGCGCAGGATGCCGTACGCGCCGATGCGGCCGAGTTCATCCGACTCCTCCGGCGGTGCCAGCAGGCCGGACAACTCCTCAGCCTTCCCCGGCGCCGGCAAGGAGCCGAGGGGCAGCGTGTCTCCGCCGAGCGGCTTCGTCGGGACCGCCGCCCCGTGCAGCCCGTACAGCCGGGCGAGCAGCGTCGGATCGGCCTCTTCCGAGGGGATGCTCCCAGCCCTGCCGCCGGCGCGCACGGCCAGCACCAGGACGTCCTCCGTCGTCACGTCGCGGATGACCTCCAGGCAGCGCGCGCAGGTGGCGACGTGCCCTTCCAGGGCCTCCATTTCCATCTCCGGCATGTCCCCGAGCAGCAACCGCTCGAGGGCGTCCCGCCCGGGACACGGGAGATTGGCACTCATGGATCACTCCTCACCAGGCCGCCGCGCTCTGTCTGTGCTTCTAATAACGACCTATGCGCCAAAGGGGAAAAACCTGTCGCGCAATTTGCGGAATTTGGGGAAAAAAAAGGGCAGCCGGAGCCAGCGTCCCAGGACTCGGAGTCGGTTCCGCCCAGCGTCTCGGCACCAGCGCCTGCCGGAACCAACTCTCAATCCAGCAGCCCTTCCAGTTCCTGGCGGAGGCGGCGGAGCACTCGGCCCTTGGCGAGGTAGACCGCGTTCTCGGTCAGGTCGAGTTCCCGGGCCACCTCGGTGGCGGGCCGCTCGTTGACCACGCACTCCCAGAACGCCTTCCAGGTGGCCGGCTGAAACTCCGTCTGCATCAGTTCCATCGCCCGCCGCGTCAGGTACTGGCGATACTCTTCCGCCGCGATGATCTCCGCGATGTCGGGGGTGGTTGCCTGAGACAGGACCTCCGGATTCCCGGGCTGAATGGGCGCCTGCGGCCGGCGCTGTCGCTCCCGGCAACAGTTTAGGGTGACCGTCCACAGCCAGCCGCGGAAGCGCTTGCCGGAGTCGTAGCGGAACTCGGGGAGCTTCTGCACGAGCGCCATGAAGACGTCCTGCACCATGTCGGCCGCGTCCTGGCCCTCCAGCCCCAGCCGGCGGCCCCAGTGGCACAGCAGCGGGGTGTAGAGCTGCACGAAACGCTCCCAGGCGGCCTGTTCATCCGGCTGGCGCAGGCGCTCCAGCAGACTGACGGGTGTAGTGTTCATCTGGCAGTGCCCCTTCGCGGGCCGGCCAGCGGCGCGGCCAGACCCTATCTCCGGTGTTGCCCGGATGATAAGGCGGTGGAAGGGGCAGGGCAAGAAAAAAACAGGCGGAGAGGCGGGAAGGAGGGCGGGGCCGCATCCGGCGAATCACCACCCCGCCCCCCTCCGCGCCTTCCTGTTCTCTACGCCCGCAGATGGAAGCGCCGGAAGACCTGATCGACGAAGCGTTTGTCCAAAGTTCGCGGCACGAAGTCGTCGAGCGTCACTTCCTTGTGCAAGTGCGTTTCGAGGAACGTCAGCACCGCCTCCTCCCGCGGATTCGTGATCCGGCCCGGCACCGCGTCCTCCAGCACCGCCAGGGGTACCGCCACTGACTCGCCGATGCCGGGGGTGAAGACGCTCACGCTCGTCGCCCGGCCGTCCTCCAGGGCGAATCGGCTCCCGGCGAAGGCCACCCGAAGCAGCAGCGGCACCCGCACGCGCAGTATCCCCGGGCTGTGGAAGGTCGTCCGCAGGCGCACGACCCGCACCTTGTTGCCGGAGCGGAGGTGCAGCAGCACCACCGAGGCCCGCGTGAAGCCGGCGCCGAGCACGGTGAGCACCGGCGCGGTCTCCTCCGCCACCGCGGACGGGACGACCTTGAGTGGGTTGCACTTGGGTGGCTGGCACATCCCGGCACCCACCGTCGCCGTGGCTCGGGCGATGATCGATCCATTGGTGAGCGACTGCACCTGAACGGTCACCGCCCCCTGCCCGAAGGAGGCCAGATTCACATTCAGCAGGATAGTCCCGGTGGACAGGCCCGGCAACCGGAGGAAGGGCACCGTCTGCGTCGCCCGACCGTCCGGCCCTTGCAAGGCGGCCGTGACCGGCCCGCTGACGCCAGTGATGGTCGCTGTGTAGGTGTCTTCGGTGGTGCCCGTATTCTGGACAAGCAGCAGGAACGAGGTGCCGCCGGGCGCCGTCAGGGTCTGCGCGGCCGGCTCGAAGTAGGCGCTCAGGCCCTGCGTCACGGCGACCACCGTCGCGGTGGTCAGGACGGTGCTTGACTGGTGGGTGAGCGACTGCACCCGCACGGTCACCGCTCCCTGCCCGAAGGAGGCCAGGTTGGTGTTCAGCAGGATGGCTCCAGTGGACAGGCCCGGCAGCCGAAAGATGGGCACCATCTGCGTCGCCAGGCCGTCCAGCCCCTGCAAGGCGGCCGTGACCGGCCCGCTGACGCCGGTGATGGTCGCCGTGTAGCTGTCCTCGGTGTTGCCCGTGTTCTGCACGAGCAGCAGGAACGAGGTGCCGCCAGGCGCCGGCAGCGACTTCGCGCCCGGGTCAAAGTGGGCGGTCAGGCCCTGCGCCGCGGCGATGGCCAGGCCGGCGGTGGCGCTGTCCCGGACGGCGGATTGGCTGTGTGACTGGGCCACCCCCATCAGCGGCAGCGTCCCCGGCACGGCGAAGTTGACCGCGCCTGTCCGGATCGGCACCACCTGCGAGGCGCCGGGCGCCAGCGTCACCTGGCTCATGTCCAGGCTGGCGACCAGCGCCGCCGGCCCTCCCAGTGACAGGTCGAAGGTGTCGGCCGTCTGTCCGGTGTTCTTCACGGTCAGCTGGAAGCCGCCGCCGGGGGCGCCCGACGGCGGGTTGAGCGTGACGCCGACGCCGCTGGCCAGCACGTCGAGGGTGCCAGACGCCGTGCCCGTCACGGACGCCTTGGTCGTGGAAGTCGCCGTCACCGTAAACGGGTCGCTGCCGGCCGCCGTGCCCACTTGCGGTGTCAGGATCAGCGTCACGTCGCGGAAGTTGCTCACCCCCGGCGGCACCTCGATATTGTCCTGGCTGAACGTCCCCGTGACGCCGGCCGGCAGGGATGCGGCGAGGGAGAAGGTGTCGGCGGCGCTGCCGGTGTTGGTCACCTGGAGAACGTACCGGGCCGCCGTGCCCTGCCCTGCGCTAGCCTCGGCAGGGGTCAGCGACACCACCACGCCGTGCGCCTCCGGGTCGGGCAGCACGGCCGGGGTGCCGGCCAGGGTGAGCCTGCCCTGCACGGTGCCGGTGAAGCCGGTGTCGGCGGCGGCGACGACGGTGAAGCCGTAGTTGCCCAGGGCCGCGAACTCGTCTGCGGTGAGCGTCAGCGGCACGTCGATGGAGCCGTTGGCAGGCACCATCGCGGTCGCGGCGAGTTTCACCCAGCGCGACGGCACACCCTGGATGGAGAGCGTGTACGTCAGCGGCGTCCCGGTCGGATTTTTCAGGTTGACGTCATACGTGGCCTGGGCCGCCGGTGCCACCATCTGCGCGGCCGGGCTGAGGCCGAGGGCCTGGGCGCTGCTCACCACGGCGGGCGGCAGTGGGATCGTACCGCGCGTCCCCCGGTCGGTGAAGTTCACGGTTGTGGCGCCCGTCACCGCCCGGGCTTCGCCCGGCTGGAGGCCCGTCAGCGACGACTGCCAGGTGAAGGTCAGGTCGGTGGTGCCGAACCCCAGCGACCGTTTCCAGACGAGCGTGTCGAAGTCGGTTCCGGTCACGACCTGGGTCGGCGGCTGGTTGAAGGAGTTCGCCACGACACTGACGCCGCTGTTCTTCGGCACCGGGACCGACACGGTGACCGGGTCGCCGATCACCTGGTTGATGTTGTAGACCGATAACCCGTCCGGCGTGGCGGCGTAGAGTTTGCTGCCCGAGACCGTGATCCCTTGCACCAGGGACGGCGTCGCCACGGTCCCGGTCACGATGTTGTTCGGGTCGCTGGCGTCAACGAGCAGGATCCCCGGCTTGCCGTTGAGGATGACGTTGCTGGCCGCGAACAGGCCGTTTCCCAGGTCGAGGACGTCCATCTTGATGGACCCCTTCCCCGCGGGGTACTGGTCCTGCGTGACGAGGGTCGAGCCCAGGATTTGGGGGGCTTGTGGGTTGGTGATGTCGAGGACCGTCAGCGTGGTGTTACCCGTGAGACCATCGTTCACCACGGGGTTGAAGGGGTTCTGCCAGCCGCCCGTGCTCCCCACCACCAGGGCGCGGTTGCCTTGCACGGCGATACCCTGCAACTGGATCGTGCCGGGGATGTCGAGCGTGCCCAGCAGCGACAGGTGTATGGAGTCGGCGGTGTTGACCACCAGCACGCGGCCGGTGCCGCTCTGCGTGTTGCCGCCCGTGGAGGTCGTGCTGACCGCGTAGGCGACCTGGCTGTTGATCGCCACAACCCCGTTGACGTTGTTGTTGCCGCCGAGCGGTGACGCCGCGTTGAACAACACGCTCGCCACCTTCGGCTTGGTGGGGTCGCTGATGTCCACCGCCACGACGTCGCCGTTTTGGGCAAAAATCTGGTGGCCGCCGTTGGTGAAGCTGATCGAGGCGATGGGGAAGAAGACCGTGTTGCCCTGGACGACCATGCCCCGGTAGAAGGGGTAGCCGATCGCCGTGTTGCTGACGAGCGTGGGGTTGAGCGGGTTGGTCATGTCGTAGATCAGCAGGTGGAAGCTGCCGGCATTGATGACGAACCCCGAGGCGACGAGGAGGAAGTGGCCGGTGACCTGGTCGATGTTGTAGCTGCCGGGAGTGAGCACGTCGGCGCCGAAGGTCTTGACTACCGTCGGCGTGGCGGGGTTGCTCACGTCGATGATGCTGACGTCCTTGCTCCCCGCCACGTACGCCAGGGTGCCGTTGACGGCGACCTCGTCTCCGGCGGAGTCGGTGGCCGCCGTGCCGTCCAGGGTCAGGGGCGGCGGGAACGACGTCTGGGCGTGGACGGTGAGCGTGTCGGTCACGGTCCCATTGCCCGGCGGCAGCACCCCGGTCGGGCCAAAGACCTTGATCTCGGCCAGCCCCGGCTCGTCGCTCTGGTCCATCGTCGAAGTAAAGCGCACCCGGGTAACGCCTGCCAACGCCGGGAGCGTCACCACGCCATCGTGAAACCCTGCCGAGGCGAGGTTGACCGTGCCGCTGTTGTAGAGTTCCTTTCCGTTGGCATCGAAAAGCTGCACGAAGCCGGCCAGGATGTTAAAACCGGTGGGGAAGTCGCGCGGCCCGTACAGCTCGATGCGGTTGACGACGACGGCCGACGGGAAATCGACCTCGATGAATGGGCTCGTGTGATTCTGGGTGGCAGAGTCGCCGTGGGCTGTGAACCAGGAGGTGTTGAGATTGCCGTCAATGGCGTTGCTCGCCGGGAAACCAGGGAAGGCAGTGCTGTCCGTCGCCGTCACTCCGGCCATAGACCGGATCAGGTCGGTTTCCAGGCCCAGGCTCGCGCTGACCGGCGAGCCGACGAGCAGCGTACCCTGGCCGGTGCTGCCCGGCAGCGGCTTGCCCGAGGCGTCGGCGACCGTGACCGCGATCGTGTAGCTGCCGTTGGCGAAGCCGGTGGTGTCGAGCGTGCCCAGGTTCACCGTCACCAGGGACGCCTGCAAGGTGAGTGTCAGCGGCACCGGCGCGGAGCTGAAGACCGTCTTGCCGCTGGGGTCGGCGACGGTGTAGGAGACCTGGGCCTGCTGCACCGCGTTGACGGCGTTGAGCACCTTGGCCGAGACCTGCACCTGGCCGCCGGCCGCGGTGAAGGGGGGGCTGGGATCGACCTCGGTGACCGCGACGAAGGCGGGGCGCAGCGTCAGCGAGCCCTGGGTGCTGAGACTCAGCTCGCTGGCCCCCTCCGGCGTGGCGGTCACCGTAAAGCCGGTGGCGGTCAACTGGCTGCCGGTCTCGGTCAGGGTCAGGGTGACGCGGTTGTTCCCCTGCGGGATCTGGACGCCCGGGTTCACGGTGATCGACGGCTGGCTGAAGGTCGCCGTCACATTCGCGGGCAGCCCGGAGACGCTGAAGTCATAGGTCGTGGCGGTGCTGCCGGTGTTCTGCAGGTCAATGTCGAAGTTGACGGGGGTACCCGGCAGAGCGACGGCGGTATTGTGGGAGACCCCCAGCGTAAAGCGGTGCTGAACCTCGTCGGACAGGGTCGTGTTCAGGGTCCCGAGGGCGTTGCCCACCTGCACGACGGCAGCCTGGACCTCGGCAGGGGTGGCGGCCGCGGCCAGGGCGGCACGGGCGCTGGTCAGGGCGGGCGTGAAGACGGACTGGAAAGCGTCACTGGCCAGCTGGCTGACGATGCTGTCGATGCTGGCCAGCGCCTGGCTCTTGTACACGGCGCTGGTTGCGTTCTGCACCAGGTTGGTCAGCGCGGTGCTGAGGTCGCTGAGCCGGTTGGCGAGCTTGGTGTTGCCGAGTTGCTGCGCGGCCACGGAGGCGTTCGCAATCGCCTGGGCGCCGGGGACGACGACGTTCACGGGGATCTGCACGGTTTGTGTCAGCGGCGAACCGGACGGGCCGTAGGTCGCCGTGATCGTCGCGGCCAGGATGCTGTTGAGCGGTGTCGAGGGGCCGGGGGTCAGCGTGGCGGTTTCCGTGGTGGACTGCCCGACCGTCAGGCTCACCGGGGTGAGGGAACTGGCGGTCAGGCCGGCCGGCAGGGTGGAGGCCAGGGAGACGGTCTCCGGCACGTTGCCGACGTTGTGCAGCGTGAGGGTGGCCGTGACTGGCATGCCGGGCGTGGTGTTCAGCGCCGCCGGGGTGCTGGTCACGGTCACGCCGTCGATCGCGGGCACCGTGAAGGACTCGGTCTGCGTGGCCGTGACGGCTGTGTTGGTGGTGCTGGTGGCGGTAACGGTGAAGGAAACCTGGGTGCCCGGCGCCGGCAGCTGGCTGCCATTGGGTTGCAGGTAGATGCCGACGATACCCGTTTGCCCAGCCGGGATGGTGACGGTGGTGCCGCTGTTCAGGACTGTGAAGCCGCTGGGCAGATTGGCGAACGTCAAGTTAAATGTGTCGGCCGCCGGCCCGTTATTGTGGACGACTGCCTGGAAAGCCGTGGGCACCTGGGCGCCGTTGAAGGGCACGGTGGAGATGGGGTCCGGATTGATGGCGAAGGTAATCCCGGGCTGTGTGGGGGAAATCCCCACGTTAATCGTGGTTTGGGCCACCAAGCTTGGGTCGGTCTTCGATTGAGCGACGATCTGAATTGGGTACGTGCCGCTCTGGAGACCGGGCGCGGGAGTGGCCGTGACCTTGCCTGTGGTGGCGATGGTCACCGTCCAACCCGGCGGTGCCTGGGCGGTGAGGGTGTAAGTGTCGGCCAAGCTGGTGTTGACGTTTGCTTGGAAAGTCACTGGCATGTTTTGATCGGTTGTGAGCGTTCCGGGAGTGGTCGAGACCGTCAGGACATTGGCCGCCTTGCCGTTGAGGGTGGCCCCGTCGAGGTTATTGCCGGTGCTGGCCGCGACCGCGATGCTTCCTGTGTAGCCGTCGAGGGTTCCGCCATTGGTTAGGTTGAGTGGCTGGCCAGCGATGGTCACGTTGCCGTTACCGGGACCCAAATTCACTGTCCCGCCACTGGCATTGATCGTCGCGGCCCCCGCGAAGCTCGGAGAGGTCGTCGGCCCGCTGCCGGTCAAAGTGGCTGAGGACGTGGTGATGGTGTATGTCCCGGCGGGAAGCACCTGACCGTTGAGGGTGAGGCCGTCGGTGGTAAGTGTGATTGATACATTCCCCGTGACAGTCGCCGAATAGGTGTTCCAGTTACCGGCAACGCCCAGGCTCGTCTCGGCCGGACCGTAAAACGATAAACTACCCTGGCCATTGACGCTGTATTGAGTGTTTCCGGAAATTGTCACCGCGGTCGGAGCTTGGGTCGAAACGGCTGCCGTACCGGATCCAACGGTCACACCCTGGGAATTCACGACACTCGCAACAGTCGCGCCGAGTGAGGAAGCGAGAAAGCTGCTCCTAGCTGCATTGGACCACGAAGCCGTCAGATTGCCGGAGGCGGCCACCCACGACGCTTGAACGGCGCCATTAACTTGGCCTCCCGACGCATTCGGCTGTTCGCCCGTTTCCACGCTGGACGTGGCACCAGGGGTATTGGGGAAAGGAATATTCAAATTCACCCACAGGGGTGCCAACGGGGGATCGAATTTCGTGAGATGCCCGAAGGTGAAGAAACCGAGCTTGGCGGCCAGTCCTGCGAGCAGTCCATAAAGAGCAGCCACAAGAGCGCCTACGCCAGCTTTTGCACCGGCCACTAGCTGCGCTTGTACAGTAGGGGGCTGCGCCTGGAATAATTGGAAGGCAACGACGCCAGTGCCCGCCGCGTAGAGGATACCGCTAATAATAGTTGACAATTCTACAATGCTCTGATGACCGCCGCTCTGGCTCACTGCAATCATTTCTCCCGTCGTCGGGTTAACTTCGAACCAAGCAGGCATTTGGATACCATTTACCGTCAACGCCCGGGTTGGAACGATCACGGTGAGACCGTTTTGGGTAGCCGTAGTAATTCTGGCAAGTGCGTTGGCCGGCAGGTTGAGGCCTAGCAGAAGAGAAAGATTATTTGAGGTAATGACGACCATGGGTATACCTTGCTGCAGGGACTGCTGTACGATCGTGACGGAGCTCAGATTCTGACCTCCAGGGGCAATCGGAAGCGACGCAGCTTCCAAGAGGCTATCGAATATGCCCCGCACGCCGGCGAACGCCTGCGGCGCCTGCACGTTTTGCCCGGGCGATGCAATCGCCCGAGCCGAGTCATTGATGAGGTCATAGCTAAGAGGCTGTTCCAAATGAGGGCGCATGTACAGTAT
>JRHI01002072.1_pt1 | contig 14780 bp, 13 predicted proteins | sample 215371 | NCBI WGS metagenome assembly JRHI01 (sample SAMN02929681, study PRJNA255918) | sediment metagenome | biome: cave system; feature: Ice Cave; material: Sediment; isolation source: sediment from deep within a dark volcanic ice cave with no known source of... ...
CACCAAAAAAGTGGCTTAGCATCGTACGTAATCAGGTATTATTTTGGCTACTGGCGCCATCACCCCTAAATTGGGGCTTGGCGCGGAGCAGGATTGCCGGAAGCTGCTGTGGCGGCCGAAGCGTGAATCTTGCTCTAGGCAGCGAGTGATGCGATTGCTGATGCCGGAACCGACGCAGGGGCAAGTCTCCGTAGCTCTCGAGGGAAGCTCGATGGACGAGCGCCACCTCCGCAATGCCTTGGGCCGCTTCGTGACCGGGGTGACCGTCATCACCACGCGCACGGCCGAGGGCAAGCTCGAGGGGCTGACCGCCAACTCCTTCTCAGCAGTCTCGCTGGATCCGCCGCTCGTGCTGTGGAGCCTGCGCAAGTCGTCGTCGTTGATGACGACGTTCGAGGGAGCGGGGCATTTCGCCGTGAACGTGCTGGGGGCCTGGCAGTTCGCCTTGTCGGAGCACTTCGCCAAGCGGGCCCCGGACAAGTTCGAGAACGTCGTGCACGCCCCGGGGCTGGCCGGCTGCCCGCTGCTGTTCGGCGCTCTTGCCACATTCGAGTGCAGCAAGGAGGCGAACGTCACCAGCGGCGACCACATCGTCTTCTTCGGCCGCGTCGAGCGTGCAACCTACCGCGAGGGCGAGCCGCTGATCTTCAGCGCCGGGCGCTACGGCACGCACGCGTTCCTGGATTAAATGTGACGGGACTGACGCGGGCCGGGCGGTTTCCCACCCGGCCCTGGAAATCCAGCAGCGACGCGCCGGCTCACGTCTTCATGTTGCGATAGCGGATCATGTAGGCATCCATCGTGTAGTCGGCAATCTGGTGCCAGAGGTAGCCGTCGTCCTGGAATGCCTTGTAGCTGTCATAGACCTTCTTGAAGGCCGGGTTCTTCTGATTGAGCTCGGCGTAGAGCTCTTGGGCGGCCTTGTAGCAACCGTCCATGACCTCTTGCGAGAACGGCTGCAGCACCACGCCCTGGCTGACCAAGCGCTTCAACGCGGCCGTGTTGCTGGCGTCATACTTGGTTGCAACCCAGTTGTTGACCTCCAGGCAGGCGGATGTGAGCGCCTCCTTGTAGAGAGGTGGCAAGCTGTTCCACTTGTCGACGTTGGCGACGAACATCAAGCACGAGCTCGGCTCCCACCAGCCCGGATAATGATAGAACTTGGCAACCTTGTAGAAGCCGAGCTTCTCGTCGTCGTATGGGCCGACCCACTCGGCACCATCGATGGTCCCCTTCTCAAGCGCGGGATAGATGTCGCCACCCGCGATCTGCTGCGGCACGACGCCGACGCGCTGCATGATCTTGCCCGCGAAGCCCCCGAGCCTGAACTTCAGGCCCTTGAGGTCATCCATCTTCGTGATCGATTTGCGGAACCAGCCGCCCATCTGGGCGTTTGTGTTGCCGCCGGGCAGACCATAGCAATTGTAGCCCTTGAGGAATTCGTTCAACAGCTCCAGACCGCCGCCCTGCAAGAGCCACGCGTTCTGCATGCGGCTGCTCATGCCGAACGGCAGCGCCGAGCCGAACACGAAGGTGTCGTCCTTGCCGAAGTAGTAGTAGAGCGCGGTATGGCCGCACTCCACCGTGCCATTCTGCACGGCATCGACCACCTGCAGGCCGGGAACGATCTCGCCGCCGGCGAAGGTCTGGATCTGGAACTTGTTGTCGGTCATCGCCGCAACGCGCTTGCCGATGAGATCGGCGCCGCCATACAGCGTGTCGAGCGACTTGGGCCAGCTTGTCGTCTGTCGCCACCTGATCTCGGGCATCGATTGCGCGATCGCAGGGGCCGCGACGGACGCGGACGCGGCACCAAGGCCGGCGACGCCCATGCCCTTCAGGAATTTGCGCCTGGGGACTTTAGTCATTGCATTGCTCCTTGGTCCTGTTACGCGATTTCCTCGGCCATTTTGACATGCAAAACGGCGGAACATGATGCTTGCGGCATGGCAGCGGGCCGGCCGTCAGCATAGACATGTTTGCGCATGGCGTGAATTGCACTTTTGGACGCAGAATCAGGCGGACGACTGCTAATTTGCAGTTTGCGGCGCGCGCGGGATCGCTCAGGGGTGATTTCGTGAGCGACCCGGCGCTAATGCGAAGCCGGGGCGCCGGGCTGGCGTAGGGGCTGGGCGCGGGCGAAGCGGTCGTCCTCCAAGCACTTGCCGACGATGCGCGCCACGGTCGGGTACTGGTCGAGCGTGCCCTTGAACACGCGATAGCCCGCGGCGTGGCTGACCAGGCAGAGATCCGCCATCGTCACGCGATCGCCGTGGCAATAGGTGCCGGTCGCCTTGTCGCGGGAGAGATGCATCTCGTAGGCGTCGAGGCCCGCCGCGAACCAGTGGCGCACCCAGGTGACCTTGCCGGCCTCGTCGAGGTTGAACGTGGCGCCCAGATGGTTGCGCACGCGCGGCACGATGAGCGGGTGCGAGTCGGCGACGGTGATCAGCGACAGCGCCCGCACACGCGCGCGCCCTCGCGGGTCGGCCGGCAGCAGCGGCGGCTCGGGATACACCTCGTTCAGGTATTCCATGATGGCCATGGACTGGTAGAGCACGTTGCCGTCGTCCTCGACGAGCGCGGGGATCACCATCTGCGGATTGACGGCCTTGAACTCTGCGGCGCGCTGCTGCCCCGCATCGAGGTCGACGTAGATCGGCTCGTAGCCGAGGCCCTTGAGGTTGAGCGCGATGCGTACGCGGAACGTGGCGAGCGAGCGCCAGTAGGTGTAGAGCTTCATGTCAACGTTTCTCCCCAGGGCGCGTCGCGCGCGAAGGCCAATAGGCGGGCAGTGCGGCCGCGTCGCGCTTGCCCCAGCCGGCGCGCGCCGCCTCATCGTAGACGGCGAGCGTTTTCTCCACCAGGGGGAGCGTCACGCCACGCACCTTGCCCTCGGCCAGCATGGTGGCGAGGTCCTTGCAGATCGTGTCGATGTCCGAGGCGGTTGGGCCCATGTCGCCGCCGGTGAGGGCGGCGGCGATCTTGGGCCATCGCGTCTTGAGCACATTGGGAGCGCCCGACGTTTCCGACAGGAACTCCATCAGCCATTTGGGATCGAGGCCGAGGTGGCGGCAGAGCACGTAGGATTCGCCGAGCGCCTGATAGGAGATCATCAGCGGCAGGTTGAGCGCGAGCTTCATGCTGGAGCCGGCGCCGACCGGCCCGACGTGCTCGACGCGGCGGCACATCTGGGCGAGCAGCGGCTTGGCGCGCGCGAAATCCTCCGCCGTCGCTCCGGCAACGCCCAGCAGCTTGCCCTCGCGCGCCGGCCCGACGGTGCCGCCGACCGGGCACTCGACGAAGATGCCGCCTTTCGCACGCACTTTCTCGGCGAGCGCGACTGCCGTCTCGGGCTGCACGGTGCTCATCTCGATGAAGAGCTTGCCCTTCGCGTTCCCGGCAAGCAGGCCGGCGGGGCCTTCGTAGACAGCGGCAATGGCCGCGCGATCGGTAACGATAGTGAGAACCGCCTCGACCTGCCCGACGAGCTCGGCCGGGCTTGCGGCGATCCCGGCGCCGGCCTGAGCCAGAGGCTCGACCTTATCGACCGAGCGGTTCCAGACGGTGATCCGGTGGCCCACCTCCATGAGCCGGGCGGCGATTGCCGATCCCATGCGACCCACACCCGCAACGCCGACGCGCATGTGCCACTCCTTCTTGTCATGCGGTAAAGGCCGTGAGGGTGCCAGCAGAAGCTATGCCCTGTCCAACACCAGCTGCATTTGGTGCCGCGCCTACCCCCTTTCCCCACTCGTCAATGCGATATCCACCGCGCAATAGCCTGAGGCGCTTGCTGCACGATCCCGAATCGCGACAGCCAGGCATGTGTGAACACGGCTTCCGCGAAAACTCCGGCTCCGACCGGAGTTCTTGTTTCGATGAGTCCGCATGGTGGCGGACCGGCGATCTTTACGAACAGTCGCACGACGTAGCTGCAATTTCGATTGCATCGAAACTGTGACTTCTAACTGACACTGCGTCGTCGCGAATCACCTTAAGCGGACCTCTGGACCGGTTAACAAAGGGAGAATGGGGCATGTCACAATCGAGATGGTTCAGCGCGCTTCGTTTGAGTATGTGGTGCACGTTGGGGCTCATGCTCGCGGCACCAGCCGCTTACGCCGACGGCATGGCGCGTCGCGCCGCCGCGGTGGAACAACCCTTCTCGTGGACGGGCTTCTATGTTGGCGGCCACGCTGGTATTGCGACCGGCGATACCCAAGGTGATCCTAACCTAGCGTTCGGACCTCCTAATCTCTTCAGCACCGACTTCACCGTGAACGGCGCGCTCTACGGCGGCCAGGTCGGATACAATTTGCAGCACGGCCTTTACGTGTTTGGTGTCGAGGCCAGCTGGTCGCATTCGACAGTCCAGGGCAACACGACGTGTGTCCTGTTTCTCGAATGCAAACGCGATGTCGATTGGCTCGCTACCGTCACCGGTCGTCTCGGATACGCGATGGGTCGCACGCTCGTTTATGGAATGGCGGGTGCGGCTTGGGCCGATGTCAATACCAATGTCAGTGTCGTCGGCCTACCGCTCGTCAGCGGCAGCGCCACGCACAACGGCTGGGTAGCGGGCTTCGGTTTCGAGTACGCCCTTTCCAACCATGTTTCGACCCGGATCGAATACGCGCATATCGATCTCGGTAGCGCCAACCATGGTCTTGCTCCGGCCGGTGGTCCGGTGCTGGTTACCGACTCTGTCGATCTCAAGATCGACACCATCCGACTCGGTGTGAACATCAAGCTCTATTGAAATCGCCTTTCCAGAGAAGCCTCGATGCCGGGCGGCGGAATCCGCCCGGCTTTTTTTGCATAATGTGACCGGGAAGAAGGAGGAAACGCCAAACGTTTGCGCACATCATCGAAGCCGGCTGCGACGCGTTGCAGCTCGAAGGGCACTTCGAGTGGTGAGACGACGCAGGGCGTCAATCGCGCGACGGCTCTTCCTTGGCAGGAGGCGGTGTCGCCGGCTCGTTTTCGCTGCGCGACCGCCGTACCGGACGACGCAGGAAGTCGGGTTGCTCGTGCGGCTGCTGGAACCGATCGCGTCGACGCGGCTCGCCGCTGGCCTCCACCGGATCCGGATGGCGCTCCTGGGGCGGAGGACGGTCCTGCACCGGGGGGCGCCCCTCTATCGGGCGGTCCCGATCGCCACGGTCGCGGAAGCCGCGCTGGTCGCGCCGGAAGGGCCGATCGTGCCGGTGGGAATCGCGGTTGGCGTCGTAACCGCCTGAGTGGCGTGGTGCCTGATGCTGCGGCGGGGGAGGAGGCTGATGCTGCGGCGCAAACCCCTCGTCGAGCATGTCGTCGCCGCCATCGTCATCGCCGAACTCGTCACTGTCACCCGGCTCGCGCAGGCGCTGACCGTTGCCGTTGGGCATATCGCCAGGCTGCTGCAGCTGATCGCGGTAGGCCATGATGATGCGGGTATAGTGCTCGGCATGCTGCAGATAATTCTCTGCCAACACCGGGTCGCCGGACGACTGAGCATCGCGCGAGAGAGTGAGATACTTCTCGGCGATATGCGCCGGCGTGCCCCGGATTTTTACATCCGGGCCGTTGGATTCGAAGCTGCGCGCTAGCGGATTGTGGCTCTTCCGGTTGTTGTTGTTCCGGCCGCGCCCACGGCGATTCTGTTGTCCCTGCCTCACTGCTCAAATGGCTCCTATGTTACTTGAACCCGTCTCATCAATGCCCATCCCTCGCTCGCGCGAGCATGGTTCTCCTTGCGCCCCTCGGCTTCGGCCGAGATATCCGTGAGCAGTTGGTTCACGGCCCGAGCATCGTGGCCCTAAGTCCACGTGATGACCTCGCCCCAACTCGGCGCCGCAACCCGCATGCGGGCTCCGCCTACAACCGCGGCAAACAGGCCATCAGTGATTCTCTTGGGCGATCAGTGGTGCTGACGATAGGTCGCCTTGTTGCGAGCAATCCAAGCTTCGCATCGGTCCGCTCACCCGCTCATCGCTGCCAACCAGCAACAGCATGATGCATGGACGATTCCACTCGCCCCAGCCTAGCGCGGACTGCGAGAAAATCCAAGGCCTTTCTCGGCATATGATCAAATGCGTGTTCTGGCGGCCACACACCGTCGCTTTCCGGAGACATCGCGATAGAACCTGATATCGCCAGCGCTTGCTGCCGACCCTGTTGAAGAGAGCAGCGCGGCGACCGCATCGGCCTGATCGTGCCCCACTTCGAGCACCGTCCAGCCATCTACGACAACGTCCCCCATCCTCGCTATCAAACTGTGGAAGAAGCGTAAACCGTCCTCGCCGCCGTCGAGCGCCGAAGGCGGATCGTAACGGCGAACTTCAGGATCCAGTCCCGCTATTTCCCGCGTAGGTATGTAGGGCGGGTTGGAAATCAAGATATCGAATTTGCCGCGGACGGCTTCGAGCGCGTCGGCTGCGAGCCATTGCGCGCGGTCGGCCACACCGAGCCGCTGCGCATTGGCGTGCGCAACGTCCAGGGCTGCAACGCTCGCGTCCGTGCCGACGCCGACCGCGCCGGGAAGCTCGGCGAGAAGGGTGAGCAGCAGGCAACCGGAGCCGGTGCCGACGTCCAGGATCCGTAGCGGCCGCGCCAGCCATCCCTCCGAGGCGGCCAGCTCGAGAGTGGCTGCGATAAGCGTCTCGCTATCGGGGCGGGGATCGAGCGTTGCCGATGAGATGGCAAAGCTTCGACCATAGAAGTCCCGCTTGCCCAGGATGCGCGATACCGGCTCGCGTGCAACGCGCCGGGCGACGCAACGGCCGACACGTTCGGCCTCAGCGGGGCTCAGCGGCCGCTCGGGTCGGGCGAGGATCTGCGCGGTCGACAACTCAAGGACCGCGGCCAGCAGCCGGCGAGCGTCGTCGCCCGCGTTCTCGACGCCGGCGTGACGCAGTTGCGCCGTTGCCTGCCGCAGGGCCGCTCCCAGCGTGAGCTGCGCCACCGTGCCGGCGACATCACGCATGGCCGTCCTCGTCCATGGCCGCCAGCGCGCTCGCCTGATGCTCGGTGATGAGCGCGTCGATCAGCTCGTCGAGCGCGGTGCCCTCGAGCACCTCCTCGAGCTTGTGCAGGGTCAGGCCGATGCGATGATCGGTGACGCGTCCCTGGGGGAAATTGTAGGTGCGGATGCGCTGCGAGCGGTCGCCCGAGCCGATCTGGCCCTTGCGCTGCGCCGCCCGCGAATCCGCCGCTTTTTGCCGCTGCTGCTCGTAGAGCCGGGAGCGCAGGACCTGCATGGCGAGGCGGCGGTTCTGATGCTGCGACTTCTCCGCCGAGACGACGATGAGCCCGGTCGGCAGATGCGTGATGCGGACGGCCGAATCCGTCTTGTTGACGTGCTGGCCGCCGGCGCCGCCGGCGCGCATCGTGTCGATGCGGATGTCCTCGGGGCGGATGTCGAGGTCGATATCCTCCACCTCCGGCAGCACCGCAACGGTGGCGGCGGAGGTGTGAATGCGCCCGCTCGCCTCGGTGGCGGGGACACGCTGCACGCGATGGACGCCCGACTCGTACTTCAGGCGGGCGAACACGCCCTTGCCGGAGATCGACGCTATGATCTCCTTGTAGCCGCCGAGATTGTTCTCCGACAGGCTGATGATCTCGATCTTCCAGCCGCGCAGCTCGGCGTAGCGGCTGTACATGCGGAAGAGGTCGGCGGCGAACAGCGCGGCCTCGTCGCCGCCGGTGCCGGCGCGCACCTCTATTATGGCGCTCTTCTCGTCGGCCGCGTCCTTGGGGAGGAGATGCAAGCGCAGCTTCTCGAGAAGCTCGCCCCTGCGGTGATCGGTCTGATCGAGCTCGTCTTGGGCCAACTGCCGCAGGTCTTTGTCGGCCGAGGTGTCGTTGGAGAGCGCAACCAGCTCGCTCCACTCGGCTTCGGCCTTGCGATACTCGCGGATTGTCTCGACGACCGGATTCAGCTCCGCGAACTCCTTCGCCAGCTGCACGCGGGTCGCCTGATTGACGCTCTGGCTCAGCTCGGATTGGAGCGACGTCCAGCGCTGAACGAGCTTGTCGAGCTTCTCGGCAGGGATGGCTGTCATGGCAACGATATACGGGCACGAAGGAGTAAGCGGAAGACGGTGTCCGCGCGGCGCGGGTACCGGCCGTGACATTCGCTACGCTAACGGGTGCTCGGCTGCAACTTGTCGGCTTTGCGCGACCGTGGATCGCCCACTTCGATCCATCGCAAACCGTCGCGGTGAGACGCCGTGATGAGCACGACATAGTCCAAGCCGGCACGCACTGCACCCCGGGCCGGATCCGGCAACAGAGCGATGGCGCGATACATCGGCTGCGGCGCCGCGTGCGCCAGATAGATCACGGCGGCGATGAGCGCAACCGGTGCGCTCAGGGCAAACAGCGTCCGTGCCCCCAGGCGCCGCCGCGGGGAGCGGGTCTTCGCACGCTCGCTCTTGGCAACGGGCCGCGAGCGGGGGGCGGCCCGGCCGCCGGTGGTCTGCGCGGGCGCCCGTGACGGCGCTGCGGACCTGGCCTGGCTCGCAACGGCCTGCATGTGGGCCCGGATGCGCCAAAGAATGGGCTCCGGGTCGGTCCGCAGCAGCTCGCAGTAGCCGCGCACGATCCGTTCCGTTTCCTTGCCGTGGGGCAGCGCGGTCACGGCGCCCGCCTCGAAGTTGTCGACGGTCGAAGGGCTGGTGGCAAGGCGGCGGGCGATTGTTTCGCGGGAAACCTTCATCCTCAGCCGCATGTCGCGGAAGGTCTGGCCGAGCTGCTCGTCGCGCCATGCCTCGCCGTTGGCACCCACGTAGATGCGCGCCGGGAAATGCCCGCCGTCACCCACATCCGGCTTTCCCCCGGGGTCTTGTCTCATACGCATGACAAACGCGACCACCTGCAGCTTGGCTGGACATGTTTCAGCAAACTCAGCCCGTTGTCAAAGCTGACGTTTTCGCTAGGGCGTTAGATCTCGACGCCGTGCTCTTCGGCGTAGCGCTTGAGCTGGGGGCGGACGTTGCCCTCGGCGGTGCGGATGGTGGCGCGCAGCCAGCGCTGCAGCTCGCCGGCATCGAGACTCAAGATCATCGACTTGACCGGGCCGACGGAGGCCGGCGCCATGGAAATGGACCGGTACCCCAGGCCGATCAGCGCCATGGCCTCCAGCGGCCGGCTGGCCATCTCCCCGCACAGGCTGAGCGGCCGGCCGTGCTGGCGTGCGGCGTCGACGATGGCGGCCAGCGCCCGCAACGGGGCGGCGGAGAGGGCGTCGTAGCGCGCCGCGACGCGGGTGTTGTTGCGGTCGGCGGCGAAGAAATATTGCAGCAGGTCGTTGCTGCCGACGGACACGAAGTCGATGCGCGGCAGCAGGGCGTCGAGCTCGTAGAGCAGCGACGGCACCTCGATCATGACGCCGAGCAGAACCTTGGTCGGCCCGGGCATGGCGCGCTTTTGCAACAGGTCCAGCTCGCGATCGATCAGCGCACGCGCCATGTCGACCTCGCCGACCGCGGTCACCATCGGCAGCAGCAGGCGCAGCTCGACCCCGGAGGTCGCCCGCAGCAGCGCGCGCACCTGCGTGCGCAGCAGGCCGGGCCGGTCGAGCCCGAGACGAATGGCGCGCCAGCCGAGCGCGGGGTTCTCCTCCTGCGGCTGGCGCAGATAGGGCAGCACCTTGTCGCCGCCGACGTCGAGCGTGCGGAACACCACAGGCTTCTGACCGGCCTCGGCCACCACCTCGCGATACATCTGGATCTGGCGCTCGAGGCGCGGCAAGGTCGCCGAAATCATGAACTGCAGCTCGGTGCGGAAGAGGCCGATGCCGTCGGCCCCGGACTCGCCCAGATGCGGGACATCCATCAGCAGCCCGGCATTGATGTGCAACTCGATCCGCTGCCCGTCCTTGGTGAGCGCCGGGCGATCCCGCAACGCCCGATACTTGCGGTGCCGGCGGGCCTGGAAGCGGGCCTTGTCGCCATAGGCGCTGATGACCTCGCTGGAGGGGCGGATGTGGACCTCGCCGCTCTCGGCGTCGACGATGATGGGATTGCCCTGGTCGACGCGCTCCATGATGCCGCGTGCGTTGCCGACGGCGGCGATGCCGAGCGCCTTGGCGACGATGGCGACGTGGCTCTGGCCGCCCGAGTCCTCCAGCACCAGGCCGCGCAGCCGCGAGCGGTCGTAGTCCAGGAGGTCGGCCGCGCCCATCGTGCGGGCGATCAGCACGGTGTCGTGCAGCAGGTTGGCGGCCCCGGCGTGCGCCCTGGGCCGGCCCGACAGGATGCGGAGGAGACGGTCCGACAGCTCGTCGAGATCGCGCAGCCGCTCGCGCCAATAGGAGTCGGACTGGCGCAGCATGCGCGCGCGGGTGTCGTTCTGCGCCCGCTCCACGGCCGCCTCGGCGGTCATGCCGCGCTTGATCGCCTCCTTCATGCGGCGCAGCCACCCGCGATCGTGCGCGAACATGCGGTAGGCCTCGAGCACGTCGCGATGCTCGCCGGTGGCCGCAAGCTCGCCCTGCTCCAGCATCTCGTCGATGGAGGCCTTCAGCTCCTCCACCGCGGCTTCGAGCCGGCGGTTCTCCTCGTCGGGGTCCTTGGACTCGAGCTCGGTGACGACGACGCGGGCCTCGTGCAGCACGACGTGGCCGAGCGCCAGCCCTTCCGAAAGCGGCTGGCCGCGGATCACGTGGCCGAGCGTGCGGTTGAACTCCGCGCCGGTATTGGCGCCAGGGACGGCCCCGGAGACCAGATGCTCGGCGAGCACCATCGCCGTGGTCTGCAGCACCTCGACGTCCTCGTCGGAGTACTCCTTGGGCGTCTTGTTCTGCACGGTGAGCACGCCGAGCACATCGCCGCCACGCAGGATCGGCACGGCGAGGAACGAGTGATAGATCTCCTCGCCCGTCTCCGGCCGGTAGGAGAAGGCGGGATGGTTCTGCGCATCCGGTTCGTTGATCGGCACGGCGAGCTCGGCGCAGCGCCCGACCAGCCCTTCGCCGCGCTTCATGAAGGTGTTGTGCACGGCGCCCGGGTTGAGGCCTTCGGTGGCGAACAGCTCGAGCGAGCCGTCCTGGCGCTTGAGGTAGATCGAGCACACCTCGGCCACCATCAGGCCGGCGATCTGGCGCACGATTCGGTCGAGCCGCGACTGGCCGTCCGACGGCTCGGCCATGATCTCCCGCAACCGCCGCAGGATGATGCGCAGCGCGGGCTCTGAGGGCGTGATCCTCGGACTGTCGCCGCCTCTGCTCATCATCGCCCGCCGCTACCCTTGCCTGCTCGTTCGCGCCTGCGCCGCCCTCGCGGTGCCCATTGCGGAACCCCCTTGCCCCCCCCGCATCGACGCCTGCCGGCCCGAGATCGCCCGCCTTGGCGAGCGTCAATGAAATCAGTCTTTGTCCAGCCCGTACAGGGCGTGCAGCGTTCGCACGGCGAGCTCGGCATAGGCGGCATCGATGAGCACGCTGATCTTGATCTCGGATGTCGTGATGGCCAGGATGTTTATGCCCCTTTCGGCCAGCGCTTTGAACATCTGTGCCGCAACGCCGGCATGGCTGCGCATTCCCACCCCGATAACGGAGACCTTGGCCACGTCGGATGAACTTTTGACATCGAAATAGCCGATATCCTTCTTGGCGCCCTTCAAGACGTCGAGCACGCGCTCCAGATCGGACTCCTGCACGGTAAACGTCATATCCGTGTGCTTGCCGTCGGAGGACGTGTTCTGCACGATCATATCGACGTTGATATTGGCGTCGGCCAGCGGTCCAAAGATGCGCGCGGCCACGCCGGGCCGGTCCTCGACCCGGATGAGGGATACTCTCGCCTCGTCCTTGGCGTAGGCGATGCCGCTGACGATCCGCTGCTCCACGATCTCATCCTCGCTGCAGATGATAGTGCCGATCTGGTCCCAGGTCTCCGGTCGGGCCGGTTGCATGGCCTCTGGCGCCACGAAGCTCGAAAGCACGCGCAGGCGCATCCTGTGTACCATGGCCAGCTCGACGGAGCGCGTCTGCAACACCTTCGAGCCGAGCGAGGCCATCTCCAGCATCTCCTCGTAGGAGACCTTGGGCAGCCGCCGCGCCCGCGGCACGATGCGCGGGTCGGTGGTGTAGACGCCGTCGACATCGGTGTAGATATCGCAGAGGTCGGCCTTCACGGCGACAGCGACGGCAACGGCGCTGGTGTCTGAGCCGCCGCGTCCGAGCGTGGAGATGCGGCTGCGCTCGGGCTCGATGCCCTGAAAGCCTGTGATGACAGCCACCTCGCCCTGCTCCAGGCGCGCGCGGATCTTGTCGCCGGGCACGTCCTTGATGCGCGCCACCCCGTGCGCATCGTCGGTGAGAATCGGGATCTGCCAGCCCTGCCAGGAGCGCGCCGTGATGCCCATCCCCTGCAGCACGATGGCGAGCAGCCCGGCCGTCACCTGCTCGCCGGTGGCGACGATGGCGTCGTACTCGCGCGCGTCGTGCAGGGGCGAGGCCTCCCGCACCCAGGCGACCAGCTGGTTGGTGACGCCAGCCATGGCCGAGACCACCACCGCCACGCGGTTGCCGGCGTCGATCTCGCGCTTGACGTGGCGGGCAACGTTGCGAATGCGCTCGACGTTGGCCACCGACGTGCCGCCGAACTTCATCACCAGAAAAGACATGACGACCCGCGTGTGTGCCCCGGGGTGTCCTTGCGGCTCGTTCTGGGGCCCGCCCGCCCCGCAAGAGGACCCTATGCCGGCTTGACGGGCGTACTCTTAGCCACAAGGCTGGCCGGCTGCAACAGCTGCGGGCCGGTCTTGACAGCATGGCGCAGCAACGCGCCAATTCGCCATGCAGCAGGGCACCCCAGGCACGTCTTCCGCCACGCTCGACGCCGAGGAGATCGGCCGTTTTGCGCGGCTCGCCTCCGAATGGTGGGATCCGCGCGGCAAGTTCCGCGCCCTGCACCGGATCGGGCCGGCGCGGCTCGGCTTCTTGCGCGACGAGATGCTCCGCCACTTTGCCGGCGGCCAAGCCGAGATGCGGCCGCTGGAGGGCTTGCGCGTGCTCGACGTGGGCTGCGGCGGCGGGCTCATCTGCGAGCCCCTGGCACGCCTGGGGGCGCGCGTGACCGGGCTCGACCCGGCAGAGGAAAACATCGAGGCGGCCCGTCGCCATGCCGCAGGCCAGGGCCTCGCGATCGACTATCGCGCTGGGCGCGTGGAGGAGCTGGAAGCCGAGGGCCAGACCTTCGACGCGGTGGTCTGCCTGGAGGTGGTGGAGCACGTGCCCGACGCCTGCGCTTTCCTCAAAGCCAGCGCGGCGCTGGTGCGGCCGGGCGGGCTGATGCTGCTCTCGACGCTCAACCGCACGCTCAAGGCTTATTTGCTCGCCATCATCGGGGGCGAATACGTGCTGCGCTGGCTGCCGGTGGGCACGCACCAGTGGGACCGGTTCGTCACGCCGGACGAGTTGGGGCGGCATCTGCGGGCGGCGGGTCTCGGCACGCCGACGGTCAAGGGGCTCGTCTACAACCCGCTGTCGGACGCCTGGTCGCTCGGCGCCGACACGGACGTGAACTACCTGGCCTCGGCGGCGAAGCCTCAATAGACGAGCGATCCCTTTACCGAACGGCATCGCTGTTCTCGCGTTCCCACATGAATTCTGATCTCTGTGCGGATAGCGTCATCAGTGGGCTTGCGCTGACCCCGTGGTGAGCCCCGTCGAACCACGGCTGGCATTCGCGGCCCGTCCTTCGACCGGCTCAGGACTGGGCCCAGACTCAAAGCCAGTGCCGACATGCGCGGCGAGGATGTCATGGCGAATAACCGTGCGGCGATCGTGACGGGGGCGGCGCACGGCATCGGCCGGGCCGTAGCTCGCCATCTTGCCCAGCAGGGCTGGCAGGTGGCGCTGGCGGACATCGACGGCGAGGCCGTGAGCGCGGCTGCGGCCGACATCGGCGGCGCGGCCATCGCGTGCGACGTCGGCAGCGAAGCGGACGTGGAGCGGCTGGTGGCAGTCGCGCGCGCCCGGCTCGGCCGCATCGATGCGATCGTGTCGAACGCCGGCATCGGCGTGTTCGAGCCGATGCCAAACACGACACTGGAGAGCTGGAACCGGGTGCTGGCCACCAACCTGACCGCGACCTTCCTCCTCGCCAAGGCCGCCGCCACCGATCTCAAGGGAGCGCGCGGCGCCATGGTCACCATCGCATCGACGCGCGCGCACATGTCGGAGCCCGACACGCTGGCCTACTCGGCAAGCAAGGGCGGGCTGGTGGCGCTCACGCACGCGCTCGCGATGACGCTGGCGCCGGACGTGCGCGTCAACTGCGTGTCGCCGGGCTGGATCGACAGCGGCAAGCACGGCCCCCTCAAGTCGAGCGACCACGCCCAGCATCCCGTGGGTCGCGTGGGACGTCCGGAGGACGTGGCGGCGGCCGTCGCCTACCTGCTCTCAGACGAGGCCGGCTTCGTCACCGGCGCCGAGCTGATCGTCGACGGCGGCATGACGCGCAAGATGATCTACGCGTAGGTGTCACGTGCGTAGGTGTCAGACCCTCTGGGTCTGACACCATCACCCCATCGTCAACCGTCGCGCAACGGTATCAGACCCAGAGGGTCTGACCGCAACCTACGCCGGGCAGGTCTCGACAATGCCGGAAAGGCGGTCCATAGCACCGGCCAATCGAGCAAAGCGGCACACGGGTCCGGTCATGGTCAGCAAAGGCACCAAGCAGAGAACACCGAAAGCGGCTCCGCGGGCCAAGCTCAAGGTCGATGCCAAAACGGTAACCTGATTACGTACGATGCTAAGCCACTTTTTTGGTGGTCAGGCCCGC
>JRHI01002073.1_pt1 | contig 14772 bp, 14 predicted proteins | sample 215371 | NCBI WGS metagenome assembly JRHI01 (sample SAMN02929681, study PRJNA255918) | sediment metagenome | biome: cave system; feature: Ice Cave; material: Sediment; isolation source: sediment from deep within a dark volcanic ice cave with no known source of... ...
GCGTATGAACGTCGTGGTCACGGGTGCGGGCAGCGGTATTGGCCGCGCCATCGCCAAGCAGTTCGCGAAAAACGGCGCCACGGTCATGCTGGCCGGACGACGGCTGGAACCGCTGGAACAAGTCGGGCAGGAGGTCAAGGACCTCGGCGGAACCGCGCACGTGCATCCGGCGGACGTCTCAGCGCAAGCTCAAGCGGCCGAGCTCATCGCCGAGGCGAAGAGCAGGATGGGCCGCATCGACGTGCTCGTCAACAATGCGGGCCGGCCATATGACGCGCTCATTTTGAGGATGAAATGGGATGCGCTGGATGAGGCGTTGGCGGTGAACCTGAAGAGCATTTTTTACTTGTCAGCGGCGGCGGGAAAGGTGATGCTATCGCAGAAGAGCGGCGCAATCGTCAACATCGCGTCCGTGGTTGCGCTCACGGGCAATGCAGGTCAAAGCGCCTACGTTGCCGCAAAAGCCGGCGTCATCGGGCTCACGAAATCGCTGGCGCAAGAATTTGGGTCGCGCAACATACGCGTCAATGCAGTCGCGCCGGGATTCATCGAGACCGATATGACAGCCGAGTTGCCGGCGAGCCTAAAGGAGCAGTATCAAGGCCGCATACCGCTAAAACGATTTGGAAACGCCGATGAAGTCGCGCGCGTGGTCGCCTTTCTAGCAAGCGACGACGCCTCGTACGTCACCGGGCAAGTGATCGCAGTCGATGGTGGACTGTGGATGTAAGCGGCGGCAAACCGCAAAGCTCTCGTACTCTGCACGAGTACTCACCTAAAGCCACTCCCATTTGGAGGTAACGACAGCCCGATGTCAGTGTTCGACAAAGTGAAGAAGTGTATCGTTGAACAGCTCGGCGTGGACGAGGATGAAGTAACTCCGGAGGCGTCGATCACGGACGATCTTGGCGCCGATTCCCTCGATCAGGTGGAGCTCGTCATGGCGTTGGAGACGGAATTTAACCTCGATATTCCGGATGAAGACGCCGAAAAGATAAAGACCGTCGGCGACGCTGTTCGCTATATCGAGGAAGTCACAGAAAAAGCCTAACCCCTCACTCTAGCGCGGCTTCGCCTCATCGCGCGCCCGCGCGTTATTGGACCGAATGTTTCAAACGCTCTCGGATCGCCTGGGTGCGATCTTTCAACGGCTGCGCTCGCGGGGCAAGCTTACCGAAGCCGATGTTTCGGAAGTGCTGCGCGAGGTTCGCATTGCTCTGCTCGAAGCCGACGTCAACCTCAAAGTTGTCAAAGACTTCATCGCCTCGATCCGCGCGCGCGCGGTGGGGGCCGAGGTCTTAGAATCACTGACCCCTGCGCAGGTGGTCATCAAGATCGTGCACGACGGCCTGATCGAGATGATCGGTCCCAAAAACGAACCGATGCGTTTTGCGCCGTCTGGTCCGTCCGCGATCATGTTGGTTGGTCTGCAGGGTAGCGGCAAGACGACGCACGCCGCGAAACTTGCGCTGCGCTTCAAAGAACAAGGACGCCGCCCTCTGCTGGTGGCGTGCGATGTATACCGGCCCGCGGCGATCACGCAGCTCAGAGTACTGGGCGAGCAAATCGGCGTTCCCGTGTATGAAGAGGCGGGGAACGATCCAACGGTGATTGCGCAACACGCACTCGAAGAGTCGCGCAAGGTCGGTTATGGAGCCGTCCTGCTGGACACCGCCGGGCGCTTGCAAATCGATGAGCCATTGATGCGCGAGCTCGAGACCATAAAGCGGCTGACCGCACCGACAGAGACGTTGCTGGTCGTGGATTCGATGACCGGCCAGGAAGCGGTCAATGTCGCCAAAGCGTTCGATGCGCGTATTGATCTCAGTGGGATGATTCTTAGCAAGGTCGACGGCGACAGCCGCGGCGGCGCTGCGCTTTCAATCCGGGCGGTGACCGGCAAGCCGATCAAATTCATCGGCACGGGCGAAAAGGTCGGTGCGCTGGAAGAATTTCATGCGGACCGACTCGTGTCGCGCATCCTCGGCATGGGCGATGTCTTGACGCTCATCGAGAAAAGCCAGCAAGTCTTCGACGATACCCAGGCTAAAGAGATGGCGACCAAACTGCGCCGCCAAAGTTTCACGTTACAGGACTTTCTCGAACAATTGCGGCAAATGCGCAAGATGGGCCCGCTGGCGGATTTGGTGAAAATGATCCCGGGCTTGAGCAAGATCGCGCCGGTGCAAGACATCGATGAGCGTGAAGTTAGCCGCATCGAAGCGATCATCTGTTCCATGACGCCGCGCGAGCGCGTTGACCCCGGGGTTTTGAACGCGAGCCGCCGCCGGCGCATCGCCAAAGGCAGCGGCACGCAAGTGCAAGACGTCAACCGGCTCGTCAAGCAGTTTGAATCATCACGGCAAATGATGAAACAATTCGGCCGCATGCGCGGCCTACCTAAATTCTAGAGACTACATTTCAAAAAGGAAAAACAGTGACCGTAAGAATTCGATTGCGCCGCACCGGCGCTAAAAAGCAGCCCTCGTACCGCTTTGTCGTTGCTGATAGCCGCTCGCCTCGTGACGGCCGATTTTTGGAAATCGTGGGGCATTACAATCCGCGGCGCACCCCCGTCGAAGTCGTCATCGATGAGGAAAAAGTCAAGCATTGGCTTGGGAACGGCGCGCAACCGTCGGATACGGTAGCCCGCCTGCTGGCGGCGAAGGGGCTGTACGACAAGAGTAAGGTGCCTGTTCGCAAACCGCGCGCGCCGAAGAAAGCAGCGAAGTAGCCATGCCTGACCGCCCGCCCGAATATCTCGATCTTGAAGAAGAAGAAGATGAACTCGTCGACGGTGATGAGCCGCGCGCAGAAAGCGAACTAGAACCGGATGAGGGCAACGGCAATGACGTCATCGGACGAGCCGCCGCCGTGCTCAAATATATCGTAGAGCATATCGTTGACGACCCGAGCCAGATCTCCATAGGAGCCACCAGCGACGATCGCGGTCCTGTGCTTTTGCTCAGCGTCGCGGAAGACGATCGCGGCAAGATCATCGGACGCCAGGGGCGCATCGTGCAAGCCATTCGTACGGTGGTCAAGGCCGCAACTGTGGGAACCGGCGAACGGGTCAACGTAGAAATCGTCGATTGATGTCGGCTGGTTTGTTGGGTGTGCTCGTTCAATGAGCGTTGCCCCCTTCAATTGAGCGATAATTCTGGCGATTCACCGATCGCAATCGCAAGAATTACCGGTGTCTTCGGAATCAAAGGGGATCTTAAGATCTCATCCTCCGACCTCGACGTCGTCAAGCCGGGTGCGATGCTGACTGTGCGGCCGGACGACGGCGCAGAGGATCGGTTTCGGGTCACGGCCGCACGGCTGCATAAGAAAGGCATCGTCGCTCACCTCGAGGGAGTGGAAGATGTTGACGCTGCAGCGAGCCTGAAGGGGGCGCAACTTCTCACATCGCGCGAGGAGTTGCCTGATTTACCCGAAGCGACCTATCGCGACGCTGACTTGCTTGGTATGCAGGTGCGGGATGTGATGATTGGCGACCTTGGTACGGTTCGGGCGGTGCAACACTATCCGAGCTGCGATATGCTTGTGGTCGGTGACAAACCTTGGTTAATACCGCTCTTGACCGCCTACGAAACACGCGTCGATCAGGCCGCGCGCGAGATCCAGGTTCGATTGCCTGCCGGTTTCGAAAAACTGTGAGTTAGCAAGCTATTCGAGATCACGTAGAAATTCGCGAATCGCAGCGTTCACCTCGTCCGGCTTTTCGGCCATGGTTAAGTGACCGGCGCCGGCGACTGTGACAAGCTTGCTGCCGCTGATATGTTCGTGGAGATATTGCGAGTATTTGAGCGGCGTCATCGTATCTTCGCTGCCGACGATGATCAACACAGGTACGCGCAGCGCTTCGAGTTCAGCCATGACATCAAAGGAGTTGCAGGCCGCATAATCGCGGCGTGTGTTTTCCTGTCCGACCTCTTCATGCTGCTGCGCCGCGCGCTGCCGAAGCTCTACCGCGGCGTCGGGTGCCAGCGCAAAATCCACGAGCGTCGGTATACATGCCGGCCACTCGTTTTCGATCAGAGAGAAAATGTGCGGAGCAACGCGCAGCCGCGCGCCCGAACCGATCAAGACGAGTCCCCTCGCGTGCTGTGGAAAATCGAGCGCGTAACGCAGCCCGATCGCGCCACCCAACGAGTTGCCAACGACGACAGAGCCCTGGCCGGGCGGTGCTGCGAGCTGGCCCGCAAGCCACGCGACGCAGGCGTCTACACTTTCCAGGGCTTGTCCGAACGGATGACCTGGCAGTGCGATCGCGGTCGCGCTCTGGAAGGCAGCGACTTGCTGGGCGAAACTCGCGCTCGTATAGCCCGAGCCGTGGACGAATGCCAGTCTTATAGCCATATTGACGGCGACATCGGACCGTCATTCGGCCTCGAAGCCGCTGGTCCGGTGCCAGGAAGTCGTACGTATGTTCGAAGAACATTCGTTCGATATGGCGCTCGCGGTGTGGCCTCAGGACACGCTTACGTGCATTGTTCCCCCGGAACATCGCGATGCTGATTTGGTCGAGCTTGCGCGGCAGCAAAGATTTGGAGAGCTCGCCAAGACTGATCTTTGGGATTTGCCGTTCGTCGTTGTCGACATCGAGACGACCGGCAGCGTAGCCGGACGCGATGGCATAACCGAGATCGCGCTGGTCGAGGTGAAGTGTGGCCGCATCGTGCGGCGCTGGCGTTCCTTTGTGAATCCGTTCCAGCCTATCCCGGTTTTCATCAGCCAGCTTACCGGAATCACCGACGACATGGTTCGCAGTGCGCCGCCGGTGCGCGATCTGTTGCCGCACATCTTAGAATTCGTGGGTGATAGCGTTTTGGTCGGGCACAACGTACGCTTCGATGCGCACTTCATCGACCGCGAACTCTGCCACCACGGGCACGCGCCGCTCTCGAACGTGCAGATCGATACCCTCGCGTTGGCGCGCCGGACTATTGCGGAAGTCCCCAACTACAAGTTAGGGACCTTGACACGCGAACTCGGCATTGACGTGGAACGCCACCACCGCGCGCTGGCTGACGCGACGGCGACCGCGCATCTGCTGGTCCACTGCGTGAAGCGGCTCGAAGATTGCGCGGTCTTCACGCTGGAGTCCCTCGTCGATTATCTGCGCATTCGGGCGGTCACGCGGCGTCGCACGCTCGTGACAAAGAAGTTCGCCGATGCGTCGCAGCTGCCGGTTTGGACCTCCGTTCTACTGGCCGAGCTGTGCGCAGTGCCAGCCAAACCCGGCGTCTATACATTGCGTGATGCTGCGGACGATGTGGTCTATATCGGGAAGTCGCGGAATCTGCGCCAGCGATTGCGCGCGTATGCGACACTGGCCAAACCTGCGGGCCCCAAGATGAACGCTCTGCGTTCGGTTGTCGCATCGTTCAGTTTTACGGTCACAGGCTCTGAACTCGAAGCGCTGTTACTGGAAGCCGAACTCGTCCGCATGCATAACCCGCCTTTTAACGATCGCTTGCGGAATTTTCGCGAATTTGCGTTCATCAAGGTGGAATCGGGCCCGCACGGCAGGCTCGTCACCACTACCAGGCTGAGCGCGGACGGTGCGCGCTACTATGGGCCCTATCGCAGCATGGCGGCCGCGCGAGCTGCGGTCGCGGCGCTCGTTGAAGCGTTAGGTTTGCAAAGCGACGACATCGCGGGCATCGAGATCGCGCTACCTCCCGCGCAACGTGAGGCGCTGTTGGAAGAAGCGGTGGCATTTATCGAAGGACGGGCTGATGAGGTCTTGCTCATGGTCGCGCGCCGCCGCGATGCTGCAGTGGCGCGAGCCAAAACTGACGTCGCGGCTCGCGAAGAGCAACGCTTGGAACGCCTGCGGCGTTTGCGCGGCCGGCACGCCTCCTTAGAGTGCGCGACCATATTGCACGCGGTCGTGCTGGCGGGCGCCGTGGATCCGGCAGAGGAATCGTGCTTCTTGTTTTGCGGCGGTCGCTTAGCTGCGCAGGCACGGTTGCCACGGCGGCTGCCGAACCGCAGTCGTGCACGCGATCTGCTGAGCACGATGTTGCGGGAGAATTTCTTGCCGCACTTGGCGCCTCGCTGTTTCGCCAAACAGCATGAAATAGATCAGCTTTTTATTTTTGCAGCCTGGTACCGTGACAGCAAGGAAGGGCTTTATTACGTGCCGCTGCCGGACCGCGCAGCACTGCCGGGCGAGGCGGAACGATGGGCGAACGCCATACTTGACGGAGAAGCCGTGATCGCTGGCAGCGATTTCAGTGCTGCGGAAAATACGAGATGATAAACGCGAAAAGCCCTAGCAGCGTCGCTCCTAAAGTGTAGAAGAGCAGAGCACCGCCAGCATCGCGTGACCTTTCACTAGAGCGCTCAGCCGCTCTTACGCGATTGGCTCATTGCATGGTTAAACCACCTTACAGCAGGCGGACGAGGCGTTCAATGACCGCACTCACGCTTGCTCAGAAGTGCACCGCTTGCGCTTGCCTCGGACTGCCGGTTTTGTGCCGAGACCCTGGTCCTAAAGGGCGGCGGCTGAGCGTTTCCTGAAAGGCAGCGCAGGCGCCCATAATGGTCTCGTCGTACCTAAGTCGAAATTAGGGCGCTTTTCAGGACGGAGCCACGAAAGATGAACACGCGCCGTATCGTCACGTTCCTGTCGGTTCTGCTGCTCGGCTCGCTTTTGAGCGCGCTGCCTTCCCGCGCGATCACGCACGCAACTGCGCCGGTAACCGAACAATCGCGCAACATGCTCATTGGCGCGGGCACTCTCGTCAAGATAGAGATGTTGCAAACGATCTCGTCCTCACACAGCAAAGTTGGAGACAAATTTGATTTCAAAGTCGCCGCCGACGTTACGGCTGGTGACCGCATCGCTATTCCGGCGGGAACGCAAGGGACCGGAAAAGTTCTTGAGTCTCGCTCAGCTCGAGCCGGTCGCGAAGATGGCCGCTTGAAAGTGCAGTTCGATCCGATCGTTTTAGCGGACGGCACCAAAGTGCAGCTCGCGATAACGCGCCAAAGCTTGGTCGTCGACCAAAATGAGCGCAACGGAACCGCGGGTGCAGTCGCTCAAATAGCCGATATGACGATACCAGGTTTCTTCATTCTGGACTTCTTGCGTAAGGGCGACGACATCACGTTGACGGCCGGCGCGCCATTTCATATCGCGGTGACTGAAGACGCGTTCTTAACTCCCTGAAAAATTGTTTGGTTAATGTAGGGCACGGGTTTTTTCCGTGCCCTCTTTGTTTTAAAGGGAGCCGGCGACGACGCGGTTGCGCAGCACGCCGATCTCGTCGATGCTCACTTCAATGACATCGCCTGGCTGGACGGGGCCGACGCCGGCAGGCGTACCCGTGGTGACGATGTCACCGGGCTCCAAAGTAAACGACGCTGACACATATTGGATAAGGGTCGGCACGTCGAAGATCAGGTCACTCGTGGGACTGTCTTGACGAAGCGTGCCATTGACGAAGGTGCGCAGCCGAAGTGCACTGGGTTCGATTCCGGAGACGATCCACGGTCCTAACGGCGCAAAGGTATCAGAGCCCTTTGCGCGCGCCCATTGACCGTCGGAACGCTGCAGGTCACGCGCGGTAATATCGTTGCACAACGTATAGCCGCGAATGACCCCAGCCGCGTCGGCCTTGGCGACGTTGCGGCATCGCAGGCCGATCACCACCGCCAGCTCGCCTTCATAATGCAGCTCTTTGGTCTGAGGCGGATAGACGATATCGGCGCCGGGCGCAATGACCGCGGAAGGCGGCTTGAAGAAGAGCAACGGCTCTGTGGGCAGCGGATTGTTCATCTCTTTGGCGTGTGCGGCATAGTTACGGCCGATTCCGATGATCTTAGTCGGCGAACACGGAGCAAGCGGCGTGATCCGATCGCGAGAAAATCGTTCTTGCCCTACGACGAAATACTCGTCTTCCACCACGCCTTCACGAACGACACCCGCGACCAAGCAGCGTCCAAAACGTTGTCGTTTGTGGGTCATGTGACCGCCCATGTTTTTCTCGCGCTGTGCCGTTTCCTCGACACTCGTAAGGGCGACAGATGCGAAGGCAAGCCAGGCGTTCACGCGCAATAGGCGCACATGAAAAAGCAGGTTGAGTTTGACCTCTGCGTCTTAGGCGCGGGCAGCGCCGGTTTCGCAGGAGCGTGCATGGCGCGCGAGCTGGGCAAGACGGTCGCGCTGGTTGAGGGCACAGGCCCGTTGGCCGGTTTGTGCATTCTGCGTGGTTGCATGCCGTCGAAGACGCTGCTTCGCTCGGCTGAGATTGCCCATACCATGCGCGAGGGTCCCAAGCTCGGTATCAGAGTGCAGAGCGTGCAGTACGACGTGCCCTACATCATCGAGCGGAAACGCAGAATCATCGGAGATTTTGCCGACTATCGCGTGAAGGCAATCGAATCGTTTCCATTGTTTCAAGGCGCGACGCATTTTGTGAGCGAGCGCGAACTAGCCGTGGATGGCCAGACGATCGCTGCGCGCAAGTTCTTAATCGCCACCGGCTCGGTGATCAACGACCCGGTGGTGCCCGGCCTCGCCGAAGCGGGTTACATAGACAGCGATGCGCTGCTCGATTTGGAGCGGTTGCCCCGCAGCGTCATCGTCTTGGGCGGAGGTGCCACAGCGTGCGAACTGGCCCAATATCTCGTACGGCTGGGCGTGAAGACGACGATGTTGCAGCGCAGCGGCCACATACTCTCATATGAGGACACAGATATCGGCGCTGCGCTACAAGAAAGTTTCGAAAACGACGGCATGGAGGTCTACACGAACGTACGCTTGTTGCGCGCCGAAAGAAACTCGTCCGGCAAGCGAGTCGTGGCCGAACTCTCGGGCAAGGAAGTCAGTTTCGATGCTGAGGAAATATTTTTTGCCTTGGGAAGGCGGCCGAATGTCGATAATTTTCGTTTTGAGGAAGCGGGCGTGATCTACGATCGAACGGGCGTGAAAGTTGACGAGCACTTCCAGACCAGCAACCCCGATATATATGCGGCTGGTGATGTGACCGGGCTGTGGGAGCTTGTCCATGTGGCGGTCTACGGCGGGCAACTAGCGGCGCAGAACGCGTTCGCGTTACGCCGTAAGACAGCGCAGCTTGACTTGCAAATGGCGCGCGCTGTTTTTACCGATCCGCAAGTGGCCATCGCCGGCCTTACAGAAACGCAATGCCTGGCAAAGGGCATCGAGTACGAGAAGGCATCGTTTCCTTTCGACGATCTCGGTAAAGCCATCACGGCCGAGCTGACGCAAGGCTTCATAAAAATGCTGGCGGCGCGGGATGGACGCATCCTTGGGGTCAGCATCGTGGGTGCTGAAGCCGGCGACCTCATCCACGAAGCCATCGCGCTTATCTATTTCAAAGCATCGGTTCGCGATGTTCTGGAAATGCCGCACCTGCACCCCACGTTGGCAGAAATCATAACCTATCCGGCGGAAGAATTGAGCGAGCGGCTGAAACATCAAATGCATGTCCTCGTCACGCCCTAAGGCTGGAGTCAGGTCCGGCAGGCTCAAGCAAGCGCAACCGGAGCTGCCGTTATATCGCGAGCCTGAGTTGTACGATATCGCATTTGGCTTCCGGGATGTTCCCGCGGAATGTGACGGTATTCTCAAGCTCGCCCGTAAGCACGGCCTGGCAAGTCCCAAAAAGATCTTGGAGTTGGCCTGTGGTCCTGCGCATCACTTGCGGGAGCTCGTAAGCCGCGGCCTCACGGGGGTCGGCGTCGACATTAACCCACTTATGTTGCGCTACGCGCAGGAGCTATGCCGGCGCGATCATGTCGTCATGCGTTTCCAGCGTGCCGACATGCGCACGTTCCGGCTGGCGGAGCGCGTCGACTTGGTTTTATGTTTGTTCGACTCATTCGCATTGTGTGTGAGCGACCGCGACGCGGTGCAGACGCTGCAACGCACACGTGATGCGCTGCGACGCGGTGGCCTGTTAATTCTGGAATTCTCGCATCCTGCCGATTTCTTCGCCGATGGCCGTTCGCGAACGCTCGACCATTGGACGGAGCGTAATAAAGGCCTGAGCGTAAAAACCAGCTTCACGTTTAGCCGCTTCGATGCGATCGCCGAGACCTTCGTCGCGCAGCTCACGCTGCAGGCGAAGGATCGAAAGAGCGGACGGCCGGGCAAGCGGGTGACCATGCGCTGGTTGCAGCGGATGTGGTTTCGCAGCGCTCTCCAACATGCCGCGCTCGCCAGTAATTGTTTCGACATCGTAGGCTGGTACGGTGACACCGATCCCGGCGTGCCATTGACGACACAGGCAAAGTCTTGGCGCATGTTGGTCGTGATGAAGGCGCGTTAGCAGTGACTCGCGTGGTGGCGCTGGATGGTATTTGGAATGACGAACTGCTCACCCGGCTGGATCCCTCGGTCGAGTTCGTTCTGGTACACCCCGAAAACAAGGCACAGCGAGATGCGGCCCTCGCGCGAGCGAGCATTCTTATCAGCGTCATCTTCGATCGCGAGATCGCTGCAGCTGCTCCGCAGTTGCGTTTGCTGATTTGTCCGGCGGCGGGAACCGAACGCATTGACCGCAGCGCCTTGCCTGATGGCGTGCGGTTGGTCAAAGCAAGGGGTCACGAGATTCCGATCGCCGAGCACGTCATGGGTGCCCTTATCGCGTTGCGGCGAGACTTCGTGGGGGCCGATGCGGCGCTGCGCCGCGGCGAGTGGATCTATGGCTTTCACAACGCAGAGAACCTGCTGGATGAGGTGCAGGGCAGCAACCTGGGTCTGGTTGGTTTTGGACGGATCGGCCGTGAGATTGCGGTACGTGCGTCTGCATTCGGAATTCAGTGCGCGGCCGTGACGATGCATCCTGGAGAACATTTGGGCGACGCAGCGATGCTGGCGTGGCTTGGTGGCTTGGACCACGCGCCCGAGATCGACAAGTTAGCGGCCTGGTCGGATGCGCTGGTGCTATGCTGCGAGCTATCGCCGTTGACGGAGGGCTTGCTCCATCGCGGCCGGTTCGCTCTCATGAAACGAACCGCCGTGGTGATCAACGTAGCGCGCGGAGCCATCGCAGTCGAGCGCGACCTCTATGAGGCGTTGCGCGAACGGCGAATCGCAGCGGCCGCGTTGGACGTTTGGTTCAATTATCCGCACCGGGCGCAAGAACGCGCGGCTCCGTCCAATTTTCCATTTCACGAGCTTGATAATGTTTTGATGACGCCACACTGCAGCGGCTGGACAACGGGCAACAAGGAACGACGTCTCGAGTGGATGTCCCAAACGATCAACGAATTCGCGGCGGGCGCGTAGCTCGGCATCACTTTTCGGCAACGCACATTTTGCGGTTAAGGCTTCTTTCGCAGCAGTGTGCGTGCCCGCGCAAAGACGGCGTCTAGAGCCTGTTGCGACAGCTTACCGGTGTTGGTATTTTGGCGGCTGGGATGATAACTGCTGATCAATGTGATGCGAGCGCCGGTTTTGTGCTCGAATTCGTACTCGGCGCCATGGCCAAAGGGCGGAGCCTTTTGTTGGGTGGAGTAGCCCCGAGACCGGAGTTGGCGCAGGATAATGTCAAAGGCGATCTTCCCGAGCGCAACCACAACGCAAATATTCTTCAATACATCGAGTTCGTCGCGTAAGTGGACGGCGCAGCGCTCAATCTGGCGCGGCGTGGGTTTATTGGCGGGTGGCGCGCAGCGAATTGCAGCGGTCATGAAGCTGTCGATGAGCATATAGCCGTCGTCGCGACGCGTTGAATGCGGCTGGGTCGCAAAGCCGCTGCAAAAGAGCGAGCGGGCAAGCCAGTCGGCCGAGCCATCCCCTGTGAACATGCGGCCGGTGCGATTCCCACCATGGGCAGCGGGCGCAAGACCGACAATCAAAAGGCGTGCCTTTACGTCGCCCAGGTTGGGCACAGGCTTGCCCCAGTAGCGCTCCGTGGCAAATTCGCGCTTTCGTACTCGCGCGACCTCAGCGCAATAGCGTCGCAGCTCCGGACAGCGCGTGCAGTGGATGATGCGCTTGCGAATCGCGGCGAGGGTGAGAGACTCGTTGACCATGTATTCTTTTTCTTTCTAACGGACGCGTTCAGGCGTAGCGCACCGGGAGTGGGGAACGATCGCCGATCCATTGCGCCGGTGAAATCGCCCAGTAGCGAGCCATTTCATTGAGCCCGCTAGCATATTCGGAACGCAGCCGCTGGAACTCGATCCAGCCCTCCCATTCAGGGGTCAGCGTAAAGCCGGCAGCGGCCAGGCGTTGGCGCGCTGTGCGGTATTCTTGTAGTTCCACGCCGACCCCGCCGTCCACGTCAAAACGGAAGTATTTCGAGAGATCGTGGGTGAGATGTGCGCCGATGCTCTGCATGAGAACGGCTTGCCCTTTTGGCAGCTGATCGATGGTTGTATCACCAAAGTCGCGGCGTCCAGCACCGCGCCCAAAGCGGCTAGCCAGGAAACGTCGATGTGACTGGAGCGAAAATATGCAAGAACGGGATAGGCGAGGTGATTGTCCAGCACCTCGGCGGACCAGGTTTGCCCTTGTATGAAGAAACGCGGCAGATCATCGATCAACTTCAATTGTGCATGAGTTTCGAGCAAGGCCAGACCCGAGGGCGGCGCGCCGCAACGCGCGTCGAGTATCAAGATGAATAGCTCGCGCCGCTGGAACGAAGCGAACAACGAAAAAAGAAAAGTGAGCACAATGGCGAGTGTTGCCAGGCCGGTTGTGACCGCCGTCAATGCGGCGAAGCGCGTAAGGCCGGAAATGGGAACGAAGTCGCCGTAGCCGATCGTCAAGAGCGAGGTTCCTGAAAAGTATAGGGCTTCGCCGAAACTTTTTAAGTGAGGATTTACGTCAGCGCGCATACCAAATAGAATCAGGCCGAAGCCGGTAATGAGCGCCAACTCCCACATGACGAGAAATGCCATTACCGCCAAGGACGCAAACACCCCCAAGAATGCATCACGTCGTTGCGGCGGCTCTAAAGCAAAACCTATGCGCCGCCACAAGGGCCAGGTAAGACGGACGATATGCGTGCTGATCCGCCAGGTCGTGCGTACCGGTCGCGGCACGACCACCGACGTGAAGACGTCAAACAATATCAACGCCACAATAATGACGCCGGCGAGGATCTCGAGCCAGCCTGGGATGTACATAGACGCTGCATTGGAAAACAGGGCAGCGAGCGCCTTTTCGAGGCGAGGAGAATTTGCGCAGGCGCAACAAGCAATCCGGATGCAACAGCGATTTTTAGGCTTCGATCATGTCGATACGCGCGTGAAGCGGCTCAAGGACGTCGAAGAGTTTTATAAGCAGCTCTTGCCTGCGCTCGGCTTGTCTAAGACAAGGTACGCTCACGTGGACTAGCAGGGCGAGTGGGACGACGACACCACCAAGCCCTATAACGTCGTGGAATTTTACGAAGATATCTCCGGCTCGGTGCCATTTTTTATTGGCATTATCGAAGATCCGGCGATGCAACCCGTTGCCACCCGCATCGCGTTTCGCGTCGAGTCCAAAGATGACTTACCGCGCTGGCGCGAGTTTTTGCAAACGATCGGTGCCGTCAATATTGAGTCAGGGTCGTCCGACGAATATCCAGCGATCTTTTTCGAGGACGCGTGCGGAACGAAGCTGGAGATCTGCGCGCGCTCTCCTGCGCCTGGCTAACATAACTAAACGGGGCCGATTTTTACGCTCTAAGAACAGCCCATGCTTCGGCCGCAACTATCGCAGACGTAACAGGTACCGTTGCGGCGCGTCAGTGAACCGCAGACGTCGCACATCGGAGCGTCGCCCATGAGCGAGGCCATCTGAGCTTCGCGCGACCGCAACGCGTTGAGCTGAGCGGCGATGTCCGGATCGAGCTTACTCGCGGACGTGCTTGGTTGTGCTGATCTGCGGCTTATCGCTACTTGCGTCGTTTGGGATGGGCTACGAGCAGGAAGGGGCGACGGGCGAGTTTCGTCTGCTGCCTGTTGCGCATTCACCTGGGCCTCAAATTCGGTCTGCGCGTGGTCGTCGTGGTGCGTTTCGTCAACATCCTTGTCTTCAGGCTTGATCTGCACGAAGTCGGTTCTGCCGAGATACTCCATGCCGAGCACACGGAAGATATAGTCGACGACACTGGTGCAGTGCTTGACGTTAGGATGGTCAACGAAGCCGTTCGGATCAAAGCGCGTGAAGACGAATTTGTCGACGAACTCTTCGAGCGGAACGCCATATTGCAGTCCGATGGACACGGCAATCGCAAAGCAGTTCATCAAACTGCGGAAGGACGCGCCCTCCTTATGCATGTCGACAAATATTTCGCCCAGCGTGCCGTCACCGTATTCGCCGGTGCGTAAGAAGACGGTGTGCCCGGCAATCTTCGCCTTCTGCGTCCAGCCGCGGCGTTTTGCGGGCAGGCGGTTGCGCTCCAACTCTTGCGCGACTTTGCGTTTGAAGTCGGTATTGGTCGCGTTAGCCAAAATGCGCTGGGCTGCTGCAAGTATCTCATCTGGCCGCAGCTCCTCGGCACGCTGACGGCGCGCTTCCTCAAGCTGCTTGGCGAACTCCTCAGACAGCGCCATCTGGCGGTCGGACGTGGTGTCCTTATCGGAGCTCTTATTTGATAACGGCTGGGAAAGCTTGCAGCCGTCTCGGTAGAGCGCGATCGCCTTGAGGCCAAGATCCCACGAGCGCATGTACGCTTCTTTAATCTCTTCGACCGTTGCCTCATTGGGCATGTTAATGGTCTTGCTGATCGCACCGGAAATGAACGGTTGCGCAGCGGCCATCATCCGCACGTGGCCCATGTGATAGAT
>JRHI01002074.1_pt1 | contig 14770 bp, 4 predicted proteins | sample 215371 | NCBI WGS metagenome assembly JRHI01 (sample SAMN02929681, study PRJNA255918) | sediment metagenome | biome: cave system; feature: Ice Cave; material: Sediment; isolation source: sediment from deep within a dark volcanic ice cave with no known source of... ...
ATACTGTACATGCGCCCTCATTTGGAACAGCCTCTAAGGAGGTGACACATGGCAAATGGCGGGCAGCACAAGCCCAAGCCCAAGCCGAAACCCGGTGGGCAGACGCCGGCCAAACCGACGAAGTGACGTCGGAACGAGGACCGACCCCGAAAGGGTGTTCGGGAACCAGGAAGTCCAGACCAGTGCCCGACAGAGAGAACCTCTGCCGGGCGTTTCCGTTTCTGGGGGCCGAGGACAGTTCCCGCTGCTTCTGCGGAGCCCCGTCATGCACAACACGCCAACCGGCGTCCAGCTCCTACCGCTCTCCAGCAGGCCGACAAGCTCTACTCTTGCGAGGCGAAGGTCACGGTCGATGGCACAGAATCGCAGGCAAGGGCAGACCAGACCATGACTGTGAGCAATGAGAGGCTAACCGAGCGCCTGCCTGATCGGGAGCAAAGCGCGGCTGCTGGTGGGCAAACTCGACAGTCACTGCCCCGTTCAGGCTGCATAGCTTTTCCCGCATTGGGGGCAGAAGCGGGCCGTGAGCAGAATCGGCTCACCGCAGTACGGGCACATGTTCCTCAGCCGCTCCCCGCACCGCAGGCAGAACTTCGCATCGGCCAGGCTCCACCGGACGTCCGCCGATGTGCCTGGCACCCAGCAGGACGAGCACACCAGATTCGTCTGTCTGGACTCAAGCAGCTCGCCCCGGCAAGCCGCCCTCAAATACTCCACCGGGATCTGGAGCGCAACGGCGAGCCGCCGCTGCACCTCGGTTCGCATCTTCACCCCCGAGACCTTCCCGGCTTCGATCCGAAGCAAGGACGTGAGATGTACCCCCGCCCGCCGTGCCAGCTCGGCGCGGGAGAGCCCGCGAAGCGCGCGGATGCGGCTGACGTAAGTGGCCAACGGCTCGCCCTGGGGGGTGAGGGATGGGTGACCTGGAGACTGCATGGGCAACGCTGAAAAGGTTCGTGAGCGTGCTCTAAATGCTCTGTACAACGCTACTTGGAACGCATACTATCTGTCAACCATCTGAAATACACTTCGCCATGTCTATCACCGTTGCCCGCACGGGCGCAGCTCTTCTCAACGACCCCTCCCTTGGCCCCCGGACGAGGAAGCTCTACGAGGGCATCCTCTTACCCTTCCTGGACCAGCTCGGCCCCAAGGACGTCCGAGACGTCAGGCGGGACGAGATCGAGCAGTATCTCCGGGGCCTTGGGCACCTCTCGGCCCGGACGCACCGTTTGCACCAGACAGTTATCCACCGCCTCTTTGGCCACGGCGTGGAGCAAGGCCACATGGAGATGAACCCCGCGTCCCACATCCGCCGGAGAAAGCCTGACGCGACGAGGGGCGAGCACGCAACCGACGAGCCGGTCCGCTACCTCACGAAAAAACAGGTGGCAGCACTCTTCCAGGCGGCTACCAGAAACCCGCGCCTGCTCGCCCTCGTATCGCTCCTGTACGAGAGCGGGGCGCGTATCGCCGAGGTGCTGTCTCTGGAGCTTGCGGACCTCGACCCTGGCACCCGTCAGTTTCCAGTGATCGGCAAAGGCAACCGCCGGCGCTGGTGTTTCTTTGGAGACCGCACTGCGGCGGCGCTGGAGGCCTACCTCCACTGCGGTCGCCATCACCCCCACCGTTCGCTCTTCACCGAGCGGGGCGCGTACCGCAACGACCTCCGGGGCCTCGTCTACGCCACGGCATATCGTGATCTGAAGGAAGCGGTGGCTGGCGCCCCAACACTTCCGGGGGTCCGCTTTCACGATCTCCGCCACACGTTCGCGACTGAGCGGGCAAGCCTCATCCCGCTGGAGGTGCTCCGCGCTCTCATGGGGCACCAGTCCATTCAAACGACCCTCATCTACCAGAAAGTGACGTCCTCGGTCGCCCGCCAAGCGGCCCATGAGGCGATCATGAAACTTGCGAAGAGCTGATGCGACGTCGCAAGGCGGGATGCTACTACATTGCAATGGCGCGGGGCCCTCAAGACTATTAGCAGTAGTCTGCAACCGGAAATGTGTCGGAAAGCGTCGCTGGCGGGTCGCGGAGGACCACCCGGAGCAAAGGGGGACACGAGCCACCACAAGCCGAGACGCCGGCGAACGCCGCGGGAGCGCGGCGACCGGAAACGGTACGTCGCTCCACCTCGGCAACCACCCGGTCAGGGCCGAACAGGGCATTGGCTACCTTCAAAGGAATAAAACGAGTCGCAAAGCCCCCCTTCGTGGCCAGAACTTACACCCGGGGGTGGCCGGAAGTGCCATTCGGAGTCGGGAGTTGATTTTCGTTGAGCAATCTGGGGGACGCTTTTGTTAAGCCTTCTGCAGATCCACTCTGTACGATGAAAGTGTACCGGCATCGCGGGTCGGGCTCTGCGACAGGGCGCTCGGGCCCTTCTCGCTTCTCACCAAGCAGCAGGGAGCAATCGATCATGGGCAAGGGCATTTCACGGCGGCAGTGGCTGTTGGGCCTCCTCACCGGCTTCGGCGGTTCCTGGCTGGCGAGGCTCTGGCCGGCCGCGCCTAGCCCGGCCGGGGCGGTTACCCCTCCGCCCGCGGTGGCTTTCCCCGGCCCGACGGCCCATTACTCCCTCGGGCCCGTAACCACTTACGTCTATGACGCTGCCAACTCCCGACTGTACCTGGAGACGTGGGGGCCGGGGCTCATCACCACGGTCGTTTATGAGTCGCGGGCGAATGGTGACCCGCTCGCCGGGTAGGTGGCCTTCGAGGCCGAAGATGGGACGCACTCTGCGACTCCTCGGCGTTCCCTTGAACCGCTCCCTATTCTACCAATGTGAATTGGTCGGGAAACCCCTTCGCGGCCGCAGCAGGATTCAGCAGTGCGCGGCCGGCGCTCAGATGCTCTCGCTGGGCCGGCCCAGCTGCCGCAACAGCATGCCCAGGTTCCGCCGCGCCTCGACGTTGTCCGGATCGAGGGCGAGGACGTCGCGCAATGCCTGTTCGGCCGCCGCCCAATCCTGGCCCTCCTGCAGCAGCGCATGGCTCAGGATCAACCGCGGCCAGACCGCCTGGGGGAAGCGGACGATCGTCTCGGCCAGCAGACCCCGGGCCGTGCCGAATTCCCGACGCGCCAGGTAACCGCGCGCCCGCAGCACCGCCGCTTCCATGTCGGCCCGCGCCGCCAGCGCCATTTGCTCGCAGACTTGCTCCAACTCGGCGAAACGTCTCTGCTCCAGGCACAACTCGGCCAGGGCCACCCAGGACGGCGCGAACAACGGCTGCGCCGCCACCGCCGCGCGCCACTGCGCCTCCGCCTCGGCCAGGTGACCTTCTTCCTGAAAGAGCACGGCCAGGTTGTGCCGCGCCTTGTAGCTGCATATCCCCGCATCCAGGCTGGCGAAGTGCGCGGCCTCCCGCCCCTCCAGCAGCCGCTCCAGGCAGCCAATGGCCGCGGCCCTGTCCCCCAACTGGTGGCGCAATTCGGCTTCGTGGAAGAGGAGTTCCGCGTCGTCGGGATAGTGGCCGCGGCCGGCTCGGCAGACGGCCAGGGCCTCGCTCGCCTGGCCCAGCTGCCGGTGGCACTGCGCAATCAGTGCATAGAGCTTGCGCACGATGGAGTCGGCCGGCACCGACCGCTCCAGGCTGCGCCGCAGAGCGACGAGCGCCTCGCCCGGCCGGCCCATTTCCTGGTAGGTGGAGCCGAGGTTGAAGAGCGTGAAGGGATGGTCCGGCTGCTCGGCGTGCTCCAACTGCAACAGGCGCAGGTTGCGCTCCTGCTTGTGGTGCTGCACTGCCGCGTCCTGGTAGCCGACATGGTGAATGACGACGTCCGACCAGCGGACCTCCCCACCGGAGCGGCGCACGGCGGGCAGGATCTGTTCGTGGACGCGATGCTCCCAGCGAATGGCCGGGTGATTGCGGAACAGCCGGACGTGATCGACCACCGTGCCTGTCTTCGTCCGCGGATCGGGCAGACACAGGCACTTCATCGAGTAGGCCACGTTCTCACCGTTCAGACTGGTAAACAGCCGGCGCAGGTTGGCGCGGTTCTCCTCGTCGAGCCGGTCGTCGGCATCGATCCAGAAGATCCAGTCGCCCGTGGCGTGCCGCAGGCTTTCGTTGCGCGCGGCGGCAAAGCTGTCGCACCACGGGAAGTCGAAGACGCGGGCGCCGAAGGCGGCGGCAATCTCCTTCGTGTGGTCGGTCGAGCCGGTATCGACGATGACGATTTCCTGGACAATGCCGGCGACCGAGGCCAGGCAGTCGTGCAGGTTCTTCTCCTCGTTGCGGACGATCAGGCAGCACGACACACGCTGCGGTTTGCCCGACGGCAAGGCAGGCACGACCGCCGTGGGCTGCGGCGCCGACTCCCGTGCCGCCGCAGCACCAACCTGCGGCACGGCGGCCGTCACAGCCTCCGGGGGATGGTAGTGCGCGGCCTCTTCCGCTCCCCACTTGTCGCGAAAGAGCCCCAGGTTGTGCCGCAACTGTTTCGGGCAGTCGATGCCGAGAGCGCTGAAGGTCCGGCTGCCGAAATGGTGGACGAACACATCCAGCGCCACGAGCAGCCCGAACCCCGCCCGCCGCGCCCGTAGGCACAGATCGTCGTCATCGAAGAACCCAGGTCCGTAACGCTCGTCGAAGTTGCCGCAGCGTTCCAGCACCTCACGGCGCGCCAGCAGGCAGAAGCCGGTCAGACGCGGCACCGCCATCGCCTTGCCGGCGTATTCCCGCCGTCGCCGCTCGGCGAAGGCATCGAAGCGCGACGGATCCTGGTAATCGATTGCCACCTGCTGAGGAGCGGCCGCGCAGTTGCTGACGGCTCCGACCAGGCCAACCCGCGGCCAGTCGTGCAGCGTCCAGGCGACGAGACCCGCCAGCCAGCCGGCGGCGACCACCGTGTCGTTGTTGAGGAAGACGAGGTAATGGCCCCGCGCCTGGGCCAACCCTTGGTTACAGCCGGCCGGGAAACCGCGGTTCGTCTCGTTGCGCACGACGACCACGCGCTCGGGTCCCGGCCGGGAGCGGACCGCTTCGAGATAGGCCGGGGTGTCATCGGTCGAGCCGTTGTCCACGAGCAGCAGTTCGTAGGGTTGCCGCGTGTGCCGCAGTACGCTCTCCAGGCAGAGACGGGTGTACGCCAGTTCGTTGCAGCAGAGGATGATGAGCGAGGCCAGTTCGCCGCCGGACGGAGGCCCTTCCACGAACCAGGGTTCCAGGGGTACGACCTGGGGCGCCGCCTGGGCCAGCAGGCGCCGCTCCTCGGCCAGGCGGCGCTGGCCAGCCGTGTCCCCGGCTGAGCCCAAGGCCTGGAACAGCGCCAGGGCGCTGGCGCGGTCGAACGGGTTGCCCGCGACGGCCTGCCGAAGATGATAACTGGCCTCCTCGGCGCGGTGCGCACGCAGTAGCGCCAAACCCAGCAGCGCCTGTGCCGGCGGCAGATCGGGGCGGGCCAGGGCCGCTTCATAGGCATGAACCAGGTCGCTTCCCAGAGCCTGTTCCCTCAGCTCGGCCAGGAGCGTCTGTAGTCGCCAGCGCAGCAGCCGGTGCTTGGCTTCCGCCTCGGCAGCGGGCTGACCGGCGTTGGCCCAGGCAGCCCGCTCCCATTCCACACGGAAATGATCGAAAGCGGGTGGGAAATGGCCGGCATCCTGGAGCAACCGCTGCGGCTCGCGCAGCCGCTCGAGGTGGGTCAGGGCCGTCGCGGCCTGTGTCCGCGCCTCGGCAAACTGTTCCATGCCGACCAGGGCTTCGGCCACGTTCAGCCGCGCGACGACGTCCGTGGGATCGTGGTACAAGGCGCCGTGGAAATGATGGCTCGCCCGTTCCGCCAGCGCCGCCGTCGTTGGCCCACCGCGCTGTCCGGCCAGGGTGACGGCCAGCCCCAGCGCGTTGTGGAGTACGGCCGCGCCCGGCTCGGCGACCAGGGCGGCTTCCAGGTCTGCCGGCAAAGTGGGATCGTTGCCGACGCCGCTGCCCAGCGCCTGCCAGGTGCGCCCCAGCAGCTCCTCCCGTGGCGTGCAGGCCGGGCGTTGACACACCCGTGTCACCAGCTCCGGCAACTCCTGTGCGATGGCCGAGACCTGCTCCGCCCACAGCGCCTCGAAACCACAGCTTGCTGCCCGGGCGCGGGCCGCCGCGGCGATAGTCCGGCGTTCGTCCTCGTGCTCCAGATAGTACGTCAGCAACGCTTCGAGGTTGTCCGCCGTGTAGTAGACGCACTCCCGGCGCTCGCGGAACAAGGCGGGCACTTCGCGGTTCCCCGACTCCTGGAAGAGCAGCGCCCCCGCTGCCGCCGTTTCGAGCGCGCGCCGGTTACACTCGCCGTGCAGACTGCGGTTGAAGACGATGCGCGCACGGCCAAGCAGGCGGCGATAGTCCGCGCCGAAGACGCCGCCGTGGATGGCGACGCGCCAGCGCGTCCCGAGATGGGCCAACCGGCCGAGCCAGGCGAGGCGCTCGCGCTGCACGGCCGGGTGCAGGTTGCCGACGAAAAGGACGTCGAGGTCCCGGGGACCGTCGGGCCACGGTCCTTCCAGGAAGGAGTGTTCCAGGCCGAAGAGATTGGCGGGGCGTGCCTGGGCGATGCCCTCACGGGCCAGGGCCTCGACGCCTGCCACGTCGGTCAGGATGCGTTCGCACCGGCGCAGACAACGGCGGTAGCCGTGCCACAGCAGGGTCCAGTCGGCCGCCAACCCGACCAGCGGCACGGGCGCCGACCACAGGCACGCCGGGATGGTCGTGTAGGGCAGGTACAGCGCCACGAAGTCCGGCTGCCAGCCGGCCGGCAAACGCCGGCAAACGTCCTCCCAGGTATCAGTCGGCCCGATGGCCAGGTCCGTCGCGCCGGCCGCGTCGAAGGCGCGGCACGCGCCGGCCTGCCGCGGACCGCGCAGATTCTGGCCGGCAAATTCAGTAGTAACCGGACCGAACAGGTAGCGGATGGACATGGGCAGGCTCCAGGACAGAGACCGAGCCGAGGAAAAACGGCGATCGGCAAAGAAGCGCGGGAGCGCTGAGCGCACAGGTGTCTCGTAGGAAGATACCCAGCCATCGCGGCAAAACCAAACGAAAACCGGCAGCCCCTGCGGTTTTTCGGAATCTGTTTGACAATCGTCAGAAAAAGTGTAAGCATGCGCGCTTCAGCTGATTTGGCCCGCGGACTGCGCAGCACTGACTTTGTGCGCTGATCCATGCGGGCAAGAAAACGAAAAGACAGTACTTCTTTCGGGCCGCGTGCATCCGCGCACGCAGTCCTTGGGCCATAGGAGTGCTCCCATGCTGTCTCGCCCCCGCCCACTCGTCGCGCTCACGCGCTCTCTCGCCGTCTTGCGCCGGTGGCTGCGCCATACCTGGATTAGCCGGCTCTCTTTGCCGAGCCCATGGCGAACCAGGCGGGACGCCCTCGCCGCGACGACAAAACACTCTCGGCCAGTCCACGCGACTTGCCGGCCCGAACTGGACGTCCTGGAGCAGCGTTTTCTGCCGAACGACCCGCTCGGCATGCTGCAAGCGCCCTTGCTCCTTTCAGGCGTACCCCTCTTTGAGGGGACCCTGCTGACCCCCGCCGCAGTGCTGGCCTTCGGTTGGTCCGGCAGCCGTTTCGACTCCGACAAGACATTCCCGGCTGAGATGGCAAGTAGTGCGAGCCTTGCGCTGGATGGATTTGTCGTCGAAGCTACAGGCACCTTTTCGTCCCTGGCATGGCCCACAAATGCGGGTACGGCTCCGAACCAGGGAGAAACGAGTGACGCAGGAGCACTCCTGGCCGCGCTGCCCGATGCTGGCTCGACGGCTGCGGGGCAGGGAATGGTCGAAGCCAACGGGTCAGCCCTGATGGCGGCTGCTCCGCTGCAAGACCTGTTCGGCAACCGTTCGCATGCCGCCGTTGCCGCCGGGCTGAGTCCCCAGCTGGAGAATACAGGCTCAAACCCGCCGAACGACGGCCCTGGCGAGGGCGCCCGCAGTTCCGGGGGCAACAGCAACGGAGCGGCCGGCCCCGCGCCTACAAGCCCAGGAGCCGGGTTGCCGCCAAACGCGGCCTCGGCCGCTAACCCGAGCACTGGCCTCTCGACCATGGCGAGCGCCAGCAGTTTTGTCCCTCCTTCACTGGGCCCATCCGCGGCTTTGGTCGCGCCCGCGGCGTTTCCTGGAGCGACCGTGCCGGCAGGGACCCTGGCCACCGATCCAGGGATACTTGCGCTGGCCGGCGACAGCCCGGCCGCAAGCCCCTCGGCTGGGCCGGCCAGTAGTTCTCGGGGGTCGGGTGGCTCCGGGGCTGGCGCGCCCAGCCTCGCACTGGAGGCGACGTACGGTAGCTTGCCGCTGAGCTTCGAGGCGAACGTCGGGCAGACGGATCCCGCCGTGCAGTTCCTGACCCGCAGCCGCCGCTACAATGCGTTCCTGACCCGAACCGGCCCGGTGCTGACCCTGGTCCGCCAGGCCACCGCGCCCGCCGCAGGCTCCCTCGACGGCCTGGTCGAGGACGTGCTGAGCCTGCAGTTTGTCGGCTCGAACCTCCAGGCCCCCGCCACGGGCCAAGACGTGCTGCAGGCCCAGAGCAACTACCTCGTGGGCAACGACCCGTCGCACTGGTACACCGGCGTCCCGAACTACGCCCGCGTCACCTACGCCGGCATTTACCCGGGCGTGAACCTCGTCTACTCGGGCACCCCCGGGCGGCAGGTCGACGCCGATTTCATCCTGGCGCCGGGCGCCGACCCGAACGTCATCCGCTGGACGGTACAGGGGACCCTGGGCATGCAGCTGGACGCACAGGGTAACCTGGTGCTTGCCATGCCGGGCGGTAACCTGATCGAGCAAGCGCCGGTGATCTACCAGGACATCGGCGGCGCGCACCAGCCCGTCACCGGCCGTTACGTGCTCCAGGGCGCCCAGGTAGGCGTCCAGGTGGATGCACACGACCCGACCCGGCCGCTGGTGATCGACCCGGTGCTGGATTACTCGACCTATCTGGGGGGGACCGCCACCGAGTTCGGCTACGGCATCGCGGTGGACCGCTGGGGTCAGGCCTACCTTACCGGCAAGACCAGCTCGCCCAACTTCCCGACCAACATCCCCTTGCAGGGCTCCCTCGTCGCCGGCACCGACGCCTTTATCTCCAAGCTGACCGTGGACGGCCGGGCGCTCCTCTACTCCACCTACCTGGGCGGTACGGGCAACGACTCCGGCAACGGCATCGCAGTCGATGGCTCGGGCAGTCCCTACGTAGTCGGGGCTACCACCTCCGTCGACTTCCCGCGCAAGAACGCCTTCCAGGCCTTGCTGAAGGGCACGCAGAACGCCTTCGTGACCAAGCTGGATTCGACGGGGACGACCCTGGTCTACTCTACCTACCTGGGCGGCTCCAACACCGATACAGGCAGCGGCATCACCGTGGACAACACTGGCGCCGCCTACGTGACGGGCCAGACCAGTTCGCCTGATTTCCCGCTGCAGAATCCGGAACAGGGCTCGCTCCAGGGCACGCAGAACGCCTTCGTGACCAAGCTGGCCCCCCCGGGCGCGACCCTGGTCTACTCCACCTACCTTGGCGGCGCGGCGTCCATGTTCGGCACCGGGACCAACGTGGGGACCGCGATCGCCGTGGACAGCGCGGGCGCTGCCTACGTGACCGGCTACACCGGGTCGGCCAATTTTCCCATCCAGAACCCGTACCAGCGCACGCTGAACGGAGTCCCCAGCAACCTGGACGCCTTCGTGACCAAGTTCGACCCGACGGGGACGACGCTGGTTTACTCCACCTACCTGGGCACCGTGTTCACCAACGGCGAGGGCATCGCCGTGGACGGGTCAGGCGACGCCTACGTGGCGGGGCTCACCAAGGGCACCGTCCCGGTCCAGAACGCCATCCAGCCCACGCCGGGCGGCGGCCAGGATGGCTTCGTGACCGAGTTCGACCCGACGGGGACGGCGCTGGTCTACTCCACCTACCTGGGCGGCTCGGCCGATGACTCTGCCAACGCCGTCGCTGTGGACCCGGCGGGCGACGCTTACGTGACCGGCTACACCAAGTCGTCCAACTTCCCGGTCCAGAACGCGTTCCAGAGTTCGCTGCGGGGAAGCCAAAACGCTTTCGTCACGGAGCTGGGGCCGTCGGGCGGAACGCTGGTCTACTCCAGCTACCTGGGCGGCTCGGCCGCCGACTCCGGCAACGGCATCGCCGTGGACGGCGCAGAGAACGCTTACCTCACCGGCTACACCAGCTCCGACAACTTCCCCACCGTCTTTCCCCCCATCCAGGCCATCTTCAGCGGGGGCCCGCCCGGCGCCCCGCCCGACGCTTTCGTCACCAAGGTCCACGGCATCCTGGCCGGGGGGACGGTGCTGTCCGACCCGCGCACGGGTACGCGCCTCTCCTTTGGCAGCATCCAGTACGACCCGCAAACGGGCAACCTGCACAGCGAAATTCCGCTCGACTTCATGGGGCACGATACGTCCCCCCATTGTGGCTGCGACGCTGCCGCCGGCCTCGGCGGCCCTACCGCCCTCTCGTACAACAGCGACACGCTCAATGTCCGGCCCATCATCAACGTCAACTTGCAGACACCCTTCGTGCCCACCAACCTACAGGCCCAGCTGACCTGGAACGACGTGCCGCAAGGCTGGGTGACCTTCAGCACCGCCGGCCACAGCGCCGGCGACATCTACGACCTGGCCCTGCAACTGCCCAACCCGGTGACCACCACCGGGCTCTACTACTGGAGTTTTCAAACCAAGATCACGCCGCCCGGCGGCACTCCCTACATCCTGGCCCTGTGGAATACCGCCCCCGTCGTCGCCAACGACACCGGCGACCCGTTCGGCCCCGGCTGGGGGATGACCGGCCTCGATCGGCTGGTGACCGGCACCACCCCCTACGCCGGACCCGCCGGCGTGTTGTGGCTGGCCGGGGGCGGCGAAACCCGCTTCTTTCAGTCGCTGGGCAACGGCAAGTTCCTCAGTCCCATCAACGATTTCGGCACCCTGGTCCAGGCCGGCGGCTACACCTACACGGCCAAGGACCAGACCGTTTGGACGTTCAACTCCCAGGGACTGCTCACGGCTATTACCGATCCGCATAACCAAGCCGTCACGTACACCTACAGCGGCAACCTTCTCACCGGCATCGCCGAACCCGACGGCGGCCTGGCGACGTTCACCTACAGCGGCGGCTACCTGGCGAACGTCGCCGAACCCGGCGGCCGGACCGTCCTGCTGACCCGCTCCGGCGCCTTCGACCTGACCGTGGCCCAAAACGCCGACGCAGGCTTGCACACCTTCTCTTACGATGGCGCGCACCGGCTCATCGGCGACCAGTGGGGACCGACGATCGGCACCTACACCTTCAGCGCGGTCACGGGTGTCCTGAGCAATCTGGCGCTGCCGGCCGGCACTGTCCTCGCCCTGGCCCCAGCGGCGGTGTGGGGGTTGCAGACCAGTCCCGCCCGGTTGGCGCCGCCCTACGCGCTCCTCACCGACGCACTCAGCCAGGTCACGACCCTGACCCTCGACACCTTCGGCCAGCCACTCCGCTGGCTCACGCCCGACGGCGCCGCCCGCCAGTGGCAGCGCGATTTCGCCGGACAGGCGGCTATCTTCACCGATCCCCTCAACCGGGCGACGACGTTCACGTACCAGTACGACGCCAGGGGGCAGGGCGGCGACCTGGTGCAGGCAACCTTCCCCGACAACAGCAGCAACCAGTACCAGTACGACTCGACCTTCCACCATCCGACCGTGTTCGTGGACGCCGACGGCAATCGCACAACGTTCGGCTACGATGCGACCACGGGCGACGTGGTCACCGCCACCGACGCCCTGGGCCGCACCACGAGTTACACGTATTACCAGGGCGGCCTCCGCTCCAACGGCCTGCTGCTGAGCGTCACCGACCCCTTGCAGCACCCGACGACCTATCTCTACGACTCGCCCAGCCGGCGGTTGCTGGCGCGGCAGGACGCGCTCAACGAGCGGACGACGTTCGGCTACGACGCCGCGGGCAACGTGGCGACGGTGCAGGACGCGCTGGGGCGGCTGACGACCATGGTCCACGACGGCCTGCGCCGGCCGGTCCTGGTCACGGCGGCCGACGGCGGCACGACGACGTATGCCTACGACGGCGCCGGCCACCTGACTGGCACGACCGATCCGCTGGGGCACGCGACCGGCTTCTCTTACGATGGCCGGGGCTTGCTGGCGACCGCGACCGAGGCCGTGGGCACACTGCAGCAGCGCGCGACCACGTACGCGCACGACGTGCTGGAGCGGCTGCTGTCCACGACCAACGCGAACAACGAGGTCACGAGCTTTGCGTACGATCCGGTCGGTCGGGCGGTCCAGCTGGTCGAGGCCTATGGCACGACCGCGCAGCGCATGGCGACCATGGTGTACGACCCGGCCGGCAACCTGGTGTCCGAGACGACCGGCATCGCGGCTAGCAATCCGCAGCCGGCGACGACCACCTTCGCCTACGATCGCAGAGACCGCGCGGTGCAAATAGCGGAAGCCTCCGGCACGACCGCGCAGCGGACGGCGAACCTGGTGTACGATCCGGCTGGCAACCTGCTGTCGGCGACGACCGGCCAAGCCGCGACCAACGCCCAGGTGGTGACGACCAGCTTTGCCTACGACGCGCTGAACCGGCCGGTGCAGGTGCTGGAAGCGTATGGCAGCACCGTGCAGCGCAGCCGAGGCGTCGCCTTCGATGCGGCGGGGAACGTGCTCTCGACGCAAGACCCGGCCGGCGTCGTGACCAGTTTCGCCTACGATGCCGTCAATCGGCGGGTGCAGGCGATCGAGGCCCTCGGCACCAGCGCGCAGCGCACCGCGACCATGATCTACGACCCGGCCGGCAACCTGCTGTCCGAGACCACCGGCCAGGCGACGACCAATCCCCAGGTGGCGACGACGAGTTTCGCCTACGATCCGGTCAACCGCACGACCCGGGTGATCGAGGGCTACGGCACCAGCGCGCAGCGCAGCCGGACCGCCGCCTACGACCGCGCCGGCAACCTCGTCGCCGCCACCGACCCGCGCGGCGCCACCACCACTTTCAGCTACGACGCCCTCAACCGCCTCATCCAGACGACCGATCCGCTCAACCAGCTCGGCACCATCGTCTACGACGCCATCGATAACGTCCGCGCCACCGTGGACGCCCAGGGCAACCGCACCAATTACACCTTTGACGCTCTCAACCGTCTCGTGACGCGCCAGGATGCCCTCGGCTTCACGACCACCCTGGTCCACGACGCGGCCGACAACCTCCGCGCCGTCACGAACCCGCGCGGCTTCACCACCACCTACGCCTACGACGCGCTCAACCGCCTCGTGCAGACCACCGATGCCCTCGTACACGTCGGCACGCTCATTTACGACTCCGCCGACAACGTCCTCGCGTCCAGCGACCCGCGCGGCAACCGCACCACCTACACCTACGACGCGCTCAACCGCCCCTACCAGGTCACCGACGCCCTCGGCAACACCGGCACCCTCGTCTACGACACGGTCGATAACCTCCTGGTCGCCATCGACCCGCTCGGCAATCGCACCACCTACACCTACGACGCGCTCGACCGCCGCCTGACCAGCAGCAACCTGCCGATGGCCGTCACCGCCCGAACCTACGACGCGGCCGACAACATCGTCGCCGTCACCAATCCACGCGGCTTCACCACCAGCTACGCCTACGATGCCGTCAACCGCCTCGTGCAAACCACCGACGCCCTGGGCAACCTCGCCACGCTCGCCTACGATCCGGCCGGCAACGTCGTCGCGTCCATCGACCAACGCGGCAACCGCACCAGCTACACGTACGATGTCCTCAACCGTCTCACGGCGCGAACCGACGCGCTCAACCACACGACCACGCTGGTCCGCGATGCCCTCGGCAACGTCGTGCGCAGCATCGATCCGCTCGGCTACGCCACCACTTTTGCGTACGACGCCCTGAGCCGGCCCGTCCGCGTGCAGGACCCTGGCAGCGGCGTCGCCAGCACCGTCTACGACCCGGCCGGCAACGTCGTCGCCACCGTCACCCCCGTCGGCGCCACCACCAGCTACGTCTACGACGCCGTGGACCAACTGATCCAGACAACCGATGCCCGCGGCGGCCTTACGACGCTGGCCCACGACCCGGCCGGCAACGTCGTCACCGTCACTGATCCCGCCGGCAACGCCACCAACTTCAGCTACGACGCGCGCAACCGCGTGGTGCAGCAGACCGACCCGCTGCTGCGCAGCGCCACCTTCGCCTACGACGCCGCCGGCCGGTTGGTGTCCACGACCGATCGCCTGGGCCGCCGTCAGGATTACAGGTACGACGCCGCCAACCGCCGCACCGGCGAAACCTGGGTCAGCGGCGGCATCACGGTCAACCTCTTGACGTACACATACGACGGCAACAATAACCTGACGATGGCGGCCAACGCCGCCGGCACCTACTTCCTGGGCTACGACGCGCTCGACCGGCTGAGCAGGGAACAAGCGCCCTTCGCCGCGACGCTGACCTTCGCCTACGACGCGGCGAACAATCGCACGCAGGTGCAGGACTCCTTCGGCGGCACGACCACGTCCAGCTACGACGCGGTCAACCGGCTGACGAGCCGGCAGTTCGCGGGCATGGGCCAGGCGCCGCTGCGCGAGGACTTCACCTACACAGCGCGCGATCAGGTGGCCTCGGCGAGCCGTTACACCGACCTGGCCGGTACGCAATTGGCGGGCACGTCGTTGTACACCTACGATGCGGCCATGCGGCTGACAAATCTGGTGCATAAAGGCGCCGGTGGCAGCAGCCTGGAGAACTTCAGCTACAC
>JRHI01002075.1_pt1 | contig 14768 bp, 14 predicted proteins | sample 215371 | NCBI WGS metagenome assembly JRHI01 (sample SAMN02929681, study PRJNA255918) | sediment metagenome | biome: cave system; feature: Ice Cave; material: Sediment; isolation source: sediment from deep within a dark volcanic ice cave with no known source of... ...
CCTGGCCCCGCGACCTCCCGCGCTCGCCCCGTCCCCACCCGGTCCCGCCGGACGTTGAATAGACCCTGCCCGTTTATTGAGACGATACCGGACAATGGGGGGTAGTGGCGCACCAGACCCCGCATTACCGTGCCTGTATTTGCAGCTGGCCTAGCTGCCGGCGTGCGCAGGGTTGGTCGGGCTCGGCTCCGAGTGGGCGCAGGGGCAAACGTGGATCGTCGCTCCGCCGAAGGCCGGGACGTGGTCGGCCAGCGCCTCCTGGACGCGCTCGACGACGGCGTGCGACTCGGCGACCGAGAGCCGCCGGTCGACGGTGACGTGCAGGTCGGCGACGACCTTGTGTCCGAGCCAGCGGGCGCGCACCGCATGCACCTCCTCGACCCCGGCCACATGCAAGGGCGCGTGCTCGACCTCGGCCAGGACGCCGGGTTCGATGCCATCCAGGAGTCGGACGAAAACGGCCTGCGCGGCGTCCTTGACAATGACGAGGATGGCAAGGGTGATCGCGAGGCCGACCAACGGATCAAGGATGGGCAGGCCCGCCGCCACGCCGATCGCCCCGACGAGGACGGCCAGCGAGGTGAAGCCGTCGACCTGGGAGTGCTTGCCGTCCGCGACGAGGGCGGCCGAGCCGATCTCGGTCCCGACCCGGATGCGCAGGACGGCAACCGCCTCGTTGCCCAGGAAGCCGATCAGGGCCGCGGCCACCACCCACCACAGGTGCGACACGGGCTGGGGATCGATCAGCTTCTTGATCGACTCGTAGCCGGCCACGCAGGCAGAGAAGAAGATCACCAGGACGATGAGGACCCCGGCCAGGTCCTCCACGCGGCCGTAGCCGTAGGTGAAGCGGCGGGTTCGCCCCCGCCGAACGAGGGCGAAGGCGACCCACAGGGGCAGCGAGGTAGCCGCGTCGCCGAAGTTGTGGATCGTGTCGGCAAGCAACCCGACCGACCCGGAGAGCGCGACGACGATCACCTGGAACAGCGCGGTGAGGCCGAGGCCGACGAGGGAGAGCTTCAGGGCCCGGATTCCGCGCGCACTCGTCTCCAGCGCGACGTCCACCTTCTCGTGGATGTCGTGGGAGTGGGCGAAGGTGTGCTGCAGCCAGCCCACGATCCCGCCGCGGTTGGGATGGGCGTGATCATGGGCGTGCCCTTGGCTGTGGCTAGGGTGCGCGTCGGCGGCGTCATGCTCGTGGTGCATCGGCGGCGGATCACTCCCTGAGTCAGATGTCGCCTATGGCAACGGATGTGGATGATCGGGCAGTCCCTGGCGGACGTGGTCGGCGTGGTACTCCGCCTCACGGAAGAGCGCCGCCACATGGTAGTCGTCCAGCGCGTAGGTGATGACGTTCCCATCGCGCCTGGGCTTGACCAGGCGCCGATCCCGCAGCATCCGCAATTGATGCGACACCGCCGATTCCGAGACGCCGGCCACGATCGCCAGGTCCCGCACGCAGAGCGGCCGGCGCACGAGCGCGTAGAGGATGCGGGCGCGGGTGGGATCGGCGAGCGCCTGGAAGGCTTCGACGACCAGGGTCAGGAGGTCGTCGGAGGGGGCGGCGGCCCGGACCGCGGCGACCGCCTCCGCGTCGATGGCGGTGAGTGTTGTCCCATGCGCTATGGATCTCGACTCCTCCGTATGAGTCATTGCTCAGATGATAAAATAGCCACGGGTCCGAGTCAATCCCGCGGACCGTGCAGGTAGCACGATCGTGAACCACCCGTCCCCCATCGCGCACCAGCGCGGCGGACAACGCCCCGCCGCCATCGTCGGGCCACCGGCCGCGGGGTCGATCATGGCCGTCGCCGCCCACCCCGACGACATCGAGAGCTGGTGCGCCGGCACCTTGGCGCGGGCAATCGACGCCGGCGCGACCGTGCGGCTGCTGCTGGTCACCTCCGGCGCCAAAGGAGCGAGCGACCCGGCGGCCGACCCGACCGTGGTTGCCGCCCGGCGCGAGCGCGAGGCCCAGGAAGCCGCCCGGCGCCTGGGGCTCGCCGACGTCGCCTTCTTGCGGTACCCGGACGGGGAGGTCGAGGACACGAACGCGCTACGGGCGGAGCTCGTCGCCTGGATTCGGCGCTGGCGGCCGGTGGTGCTCTTCACCCACGACCCGGAGCACCCGGACCCACCCTACCTTGCCCACCGCGACCACCGGGTGGTGGGTCGCGTCGCCCTCGACGCCGTCTACCCGTTTGCCCGCGACCCGTTGAGCTTCCCCGAGCAAGTGCAGGCGGGCCTCGCCCCCCACGCGGTGACCGAGGTCTGGCTGTTCGCCAGCAGCGCCGCCACCGCCTTCGTCGACATCGGCGCCGGGTTCGAGCGCAAGATCGCCGCCCGGCTCGCCCACGCGAGCCAGACGCCCGACCCGCGCGCGCTCCCTCCGGCCTGGCGTGCCCGGGCACAACAGATCGGGGCGGCCGTGGGCCTGGAGCTGGCCGAGGCCTTCACCGTGCTGCTCCTGGCCTGATATGGCCGCGGCGCTCCGCACCACCCCGCCCACGACCGCCTCACCACGCTGGCTGCGCGGCCTGCTCTTCGGCTCCAACGCCGGCACGTTCCTCCAGATCACGGCCCAGGCTTGGCTCGTGTGGGAGCGAACCCACGACGCGGCGATGCTGGGGGTCCGCGGCCTCGTGCAGGCCACCCCGCTCCTGGGCGGGCTGCTCGCCGATCGCTTCCTCCGCCGCGCCGTCCTGCTCGTGACCCAGGCGACCCTCGCCGCCGTCGCGGCGCTGACGGGCGTTCTGGCGCTGACAAACCACCTGGGCGTCCCGCTCGTGCTCCTCCTGGCCGGCGTCCTCGCCGCCGTCGCCGCGCTGGACAACCCGGTGCGCCAGGTTTACCTCCCCGGCGTGGTGGTCGTGGCCGAACACACGCGGGTGGTGGGGCGCAAGGCCCTCGCGTACAGCGCGGGGGCAGCGGTCGGACCGGCGCTCGCGGGGCTCCTCCTGCCCCGCGCCGGTGCCGGCTGGTGCTTCCTCGTCAACGCCGCCAGCTACCTCGGACGCCTCGCCCTGCTCGGTTGGCTCCTGCCGGGGCCGGCCGGCCGGCCGGAGCGGTCTCGGCGCGGGGGGATGGCCGAGGCGCTCTCCTACCTGCGCCGCGCACCCGAGGCCCGCCGGTTCCTGCTCCTCGTCGCCGCGGTGAGTCTCCTGGGGCGCTCCTACGTCCACGTCTTCGCGGCGCTCGTCAACGGTGCCTAGGGTGCCTGGGGTGCCGGGGCACGTACGTACGGTCTCCTGGCGGCGCTGCCGGGGATCGGGGCAATCCTCGCCGCGGCCCTCGTCACTTGCGGGCGGGACCGACCCCCCCGGCCGCGCCTGCCAATACTGGGCGCGCTCATCCTCGGCGCGGCGGTGCTGCTCGTCGTGGGGATGGCAGCCACCGGGACGATGACGCTGCTCAACGCGCTGGTGCAAACTACGACCCCCGACGGCGTGCGGGGGCGCGTGATGAGCCTCGCACTGCAGAACTGGGCTCTTGCGCGCTCTTGGTGACGCTCAGCCCCGCACCCCAAGTCGCCGCCCCGTCGTGGACTGACCGTCGCCGGCGCCGCGGCGCGGACGCTGCTCAGCCGGCGGACGCCCAGCCTTGATCGTTAAATCACGGTTAAATCGGTGGCCCCGACCACCAATCTGTGCCTTCGCGGCATCGACGATGCGTCATGCTTCGGGCATCTCGCGAGCAGGACTCGCCAGAGGATGCAGGTCACCTGTGTGACCAGCATCTGTCCCGGATGTTCTTGCGCGGCCTGCGAGCGAGAGCTTCGTCCGGATCGACGAGGAGGACGCCGATGGAAGGGGAGAATGTCTTTGCCGCGGTGACCCAGACGCCGGAGATGATCGCCGCGCGGGTGCGGCGCGACCTGACCCGCGACGACGCCGACGGCCCGCCGGGGGTCGATCTGGAGCGTGCGGCCGAGGACGCGGTGCATGATCTGTGGGACAGTCGCATTAAGACGTTCGTGCCGGTGCTAGCGCTACGGGCGGCCCGGGAGGCGCTGGCCGAGGGGACCGGGGCAGCGGAGACGTGAGCGCCGGGGGCCGGAGCCAGTCGCCCCGTCGGCGCTGCTCGCCGGGGCGCTGGCCGGGGGGGTGGCTCGGCCCCAAGACCTCGCCACGAAGCGGCGGCAAGGGATGGGGCAGATGGCTGGCCGAGCAACCTGTCCGGCTTGACAGAACCGCCAGCGGGTGTAGCCTGAGGGGCATCCGGTGCGCGCCGTGCGACCGTTGACCCCACCGTGTGCGAGGAGGTCCCGATGGCTGAGGCGAGTGCCCCGTCCTGGAACATCACCGGCGACTACTTCGAGAACTGCAACTGTGCCGTCGTCTGCCCCTGCATCTTCTCGACCAACGCCCCCCTGACGTCGTCGCCGACGGAGGGCGCCTGCGAAGTCGCCTTTGCCTTCCACCTCGAGCGCGGACGCTACGGCGACGTGGCGCTTGACGGCCTCAACGCGGCGTTGATCGCCCGCACGCCCGGCCCCATGGGCGAGGGCAACTGGACAGTGGCGCTGTACCTCGATGAGCGGTCCGACACGCGGCAGCGCGAGGCCCTGCAGGCGATCTTCACCGGGGCGGCCGGGGGCACGATGGGCGCCTTCGCTCCCCTGATCTCAGAGGTGCTCGGGGTGCAGGCGGTGCCGATCGCCTGGCGCAAGGAGGGCAAGCGCCGGGCGGTAGAGATCCCCGGCGTCATGCAGCTGGCCGTCCGCGCGGTCCCGAGCGTCATGGGTGAAGACCGGGAGGTGGTCGCCATCAACGCGCACCCGTTCGCGCCGGATGGCCTGGCGATGGCGGTCGGGGAGGACGGGAGCACCTGGACCGACTACGGGATGCACTGGGACAACTCCGGCAGGAACGGCCACTATGCGGCGATCGCCTGGTCCAACGCCTGACGAGCGATGAGCGCGCCCGCAGGATCACCCCCCGTCCCCGGTGATGGTCAGCGGCGGTGGCGACGGCCCGCGACGCCGCTGGAGCGGGGCCGCCTCGTCGTGCTCGCCGGCCTCGTCGTCTTGACCCTCGGCGCCTGGGCGCTGACCGTCTACCAAGCTGAGACAATGGGGATGGGGATGGGCGCCGTCACCCGCGGCGGCGCGCCGGTCGACGACGGCGACATGAGCGGGATGGCCATGGAGGCCATGGGTGGCATGGCGACGTCGGGCATGACCGCCGCGGCGTGGTCGCTCGGCAGCGCCGCCACGTTCCTGGGGGTCTGGGCGGTGATGATGGCGGCGATGATGTTTCCCGCCGCCGCGCCGATGCTCCTGCTCTTCCAGACGGTGTCCGCCAAGCGCCACGCCCAAGGCGGCGCCGTCGTCCCAACCTGGGTCTTCGCCGCCGGCTACCTCCTCGTCTGGACGGCGATCGGCGCGGTCACCTACGGACTGGTCCGACTCGGCGGCGAGCTGGCCGGTCGCCTCGGAGCGGCGGATCGGGGGACGTGGGTGCCCATCGCCCTCGGGGCGACGTTGGGGCTGGCCGGCCTCTACCAGCTGACGCCGCTCAAGTGGGTCTGCCTCGACCACTGCCGCACGCCGCTGGGCTTCGTGATGACGCACTGGCGGGAGGGGCGGCGGGGGGCGCTGCGGATGGGGATCATCCACGGCGCTTACTGCCTCGGCTGCTGCTGGGCGCTGTTCGCGGTGCTGGTGGCGGCAGGGGTGATGAGCCTGGCCTGGATGCTCCTGCTGACGCTGGTCGTCTTCGCCGAGAAGGTGCTGCCGGTCGGGCGGCGGACCGCGCAGGCGGTCGGGGTGGCGTTCCTGGTCCTGGGAACGCTGGTGGCGGCGGGCGCAACGGGCATGCCTTGGACGACGTGACCCCGACGCTCGGCCAGCAGGCGGATCGGTCTTCCCCGACGACCTGCACTGGCCAGAGGGCGAGGGGATGGGCGAGGGGCGAGGGGGATGCCACCACGGCCGCGGGTCGAGCCGACCGATGACTGGTACCAGATTGAGCTGCTGGCGCGAGCGCCGGGGCAGCGGACGTATGAGCTGATCCGCCCGGTCGTCCGCTTCGGCCAATCGCCGGCCGAACGCGCCGCGGAGACCGGCGCGGCCGCGCGCACTCTCTGCCGCTAAGCCGCCCGCTTCGAACAGCTCGGGATGGCGAGCTTCGTGCCGCCGCCCCGAGGACCGACCGAACCCCGCGGCAGTCCTCCATTGGGTGGGTGGGAAGCTCTTTGGCCCCAAGGAACTGCACCGCATCTTCTCCAGCACCCGCTCCGGGCGAGTGCTGGATCGGGCCGGCTACGCGCGGTTCCGGCGCTGGCGCGTCTACGCTGAGCGGGGCCTCCGCGGGGAACCCATTGCCGTCTGGCTCTATGCCGAGCCCCTGACCTTGGTGTATCACGATGAGCCGCTCGCGCAGTACCGAGCCACCTACCAACCGGACCAGCGCCGCCTGAAGACGGTGACGACGGAGCACCTGTTCGCAACCCCGCAGTTAACAGCGGCGAGACGGGCTCGGCGATCGTGCCATCCCCAATGAAGCATGGTCGCGGCGGCGAGGTGTTTCAGGCGGCCCACGTGCCTGAATGGCCAAGCGGCCCTGGCGAACTGAGGCGGGGGGTTAATCAAGACTTACGCTGGGCTTAACCACGCGCGCCGGCGACAGTCAGATAGTGGGCCCGGCTAGCCTCGGTCCCGGTCGATCGTCCTGCCGCAGCCACGCGGTCCCTCCCGACCGCCTCTCTGCGCGCCTATCCGTCGCCCCGTGCCGATCCCGGTCGGTGCATGGGCGACACCCGTTCTCCCGCCGTTCATTGCAAGGAGGTAGACACCGTGCGAAGGGCCATCCTCACCATCATCTGCGGTATCGGCTTGGGAGTCCCGGTGCTGGCGTCGGCCCAACAGGCAACGCCGGCAGCCGGCACGCCGACCGCAGGCCAAGCCTGCCTGGTCGGCCGGCAGGCCGACGGCTCCGTCCTGCTGCCGACCGACCAGGTCATCACGCCTGCCGGCGCCCAAATCGAGTTCCTGGGTCGGCCGACCGTCGGGGCGCTCCGGCCCGACGGCAAGTCGGCCGCCTTCCTGACGGGGTTCAACAAGCAGGGTACGGTCACGGTGGTCGACCTGGCCGCCGGGAAGGCCACTCAGACGTTCGGCCCACAGTCCGATCCGAAGGCCAAGACGCAGCCCGTCGGGTCCTTCGCCGGGCTCGTCTATGCCCAGGATGGCAGCAAGCTCTACGCGTCCGACGCGAACGGCGCGATCATCATCGCCAACGTCGCCGCCGATGGCACGCTCGCGCTCGACTCCTGGGTCCAACTGCCCAAGCGGGGCGAGCAGCAGGACATCTCGTCTCGTCCGGGCGGGATGGCCCTTTCGGCCGACGGCAAGACCCTCTACGTCGCGCTCAACATGAACAACACGCTGGGCGTGTTCGACCTGGCAGCCAAGGCGCTCACCGCCGAGATCCCGGTCGGCAACGCCCCGCACAGCGTCGTCCTCGTCGGAACCAACGCCTACGTGAGCGACGAGGGGGGAAGACCGGCCACCCCCGAGGAGTTCACGAACGACTCGGCCGGCACGAAGATCGTCGCCGACCTGCAGACCGGCGGCGCGACCACCGGCGAGGTCTCGGTCGTCGATCTCGCCAAGCGTGCCGTGACGAAGACGATCGCCGTCGGCCTGCACCCGACCGGACTCGCGCTCGCCGGCAGCGACCTCTTCGCGGCCAACACCAACAGCGACACGGTCTCGGTCATCGACACCGCGACCAACGAGGTCGTCAAGACCTTCGCCGTCCAGGCCTTCAACAACGCGCCCTACGGGAGCGCACCGACCGCGGTCGCCGTCGTCGGCAACCAATTGGTCGTCAGCCTGGCCCGCAACAACGCGTTCGCGCTCTATAGCTGGGGCGGACCGTCCGCGCCGGTCAGCTTCGAGGGACTCGTCCCGACCGGCTGGAATCCGTCGCACATCATCGCACCCGCCGATGGCAAGACCCTGATCGTCGTCAACACGAAGGGCGTCGGCTCGCTCGGACCGGAGCAGTCGATTGGCCCCGAGGCGAAGAATCCGACCGGCAAGTGGGTCCATTCGAACGAGGGGAGCATTTCCCTCGTCCCCTTCCCGACGAAGGACCAACTCGCCGCCGACACGGCCGCCGTCAACCGGAACAACCGGTGGACCGGGAGCGGCTGCGCCGCGCCGCCGGCGAGCGCGGGCGCTGCCAAGGCCATCCCCGCGCGGCTTGGGGATCCCTCCCTCATCAAGCACGTCGTCTACATCGTCAAGGAGAACCGGACCTACGACCAGGTCCTCGGCGACGACTCACGGGGCAACGGCGACCCGTCGCTGACCCAATTCGGGGCGACGGTGACGCCGAATGAGCACGCCCTGGCGAAGCAGTTCCCGCTCCTCGACAACCTCTACTGCAGCGGCTCACTCTCCGCCGACGGCCACCAGTGGTCGACCCAGGCCTACGTTCCGCAGTACCTCGAGCAGGCCTTTGGCGACTTCGGCCGCTCCTATCCCTACAACGGCGGCGACGCCCTCACCTACGGCCCAACCGGCTTCCTCTGGGAGAATGCCACCAAGCACGGCCAGAGCGTCCGGGTCTATGGCGAGTACGCCAACGAGGAGCGCGGTCCGGTCGCCAAGGCCGGCAAGTGGGCCGACTGGTATCACGACTGGCAGATCGCGGCGGGCAAGGCGACCGGTACCCCGCACGTCCAGCGCGGCGAGTTCACCGCCCACTCCGACGTGCCGTCGCTCGACGCACTGCTGTTCCGCGACTTCCCGGCCTACGTCGGGCAGCTCATCCCCGACCAGACGCGGGCCGATCTCTTCCTGGAGGAGTTCAACAAGTACGAGTCCGCCGGCAACCTGCCGAACTTGCTGATGGTGCAGCTCGTCCAGGACCACACCACCGGGGTGACGCCCGACTTCCCGACGCCGCGGGCCATGGTCGCCGACAACGACCTCGCGCTCGGCCGCATCGTCGACGCGATCAGCCACTCGAAAGACTGGGCGACGACCGCGATCTTCGTGATCGAGGACGACGCCCAGAACGGCGTCGATCACGTCGACGGCCACCGGACGACCGGCTTCGTGATCAGCCCCTACGCCAAGCACGGTGTGGTCGACCACACCTACTACACGCAGATCGACATGGTTCGGACGATCGAGCAGATTCTCGGCCTGCCGCCGATGAACCAGATGGACATGGCGGCCGCGCCGATGTGGAACGCCTTCACCGACACGCCGGACCCGGCGCCGTTCACGGCGGTCGCGAACCAGGTCCCGCTCGACGAGATGAACCCGCCGAAGTCGGCGCTCGGCGGCGTCCGGCTTGCCTGGGCCGAGGCGTCGAGCAAGATGGGGTTCGGCGGGCTCGGCACGGCGCCGGACGCCCAGGACGAGAACCTCCTCAACCGGGCCATCTGGTACGCCGCGCACGACTTTGCCGTGCCCTACCCGGGCGACGCGCGCGTGCTCTGGCCGAGCGAGGTCCCGCCGAGCCGGGCGCCCGCCCCCGCTGACGCGAGCGGGCGCGACACCAGCGGCCGCGGCAACTAAGACGCTATCCGGAAAGTGCTGTGGGATGGTAGCATGGGTGGATGGAGACCCCGCGATCGGCCGCGGAGGCGGCCCCCGAGAAGGACGACCCGACAATCTGGCGGGTCGACGACGCCCTGTGGGCGCTGCTGGCGCCGATCCTGGCGAGCACCAAGCCCCGCAAGAAGCCGGGCCGGCCCCGCCGCGACGACCGGGCGATCTTCGACGGCCTGATCTGGCTGGCCCGGACCGGCTCCCAGTGGGCGGCGATGCCGCGCGAGTTCGGCCCCAAATCGACCGTCCCCGAGCGGTTCAGCGAATGGGTCGAGACCGGCGTGCTGGAGCGGGCGTGGGCGGTCCTGCTCCGGGCATACGACGGCGAGATCGGGCTCGATTGGACCTGGCAGGCGGCCGACGGGTGCATCGTCAAGGCCCCGTTCGGCAAACAGGGGGGCCCGGCGAGGCGGAAGCGACCGGCGCCAACCCGACCGATCGCGGCAAACCCGGCACCAAGCGCCACCTGCTGACCGAGGCCAAGGGGGTGCCGGTCGCCACCGTGGTCACCGGCGCCAACCGCCACGACATGAAGCAACTGGCCGCCCTGCTGGACGCGACGGTGGTCGAGCCGGCGCCCGCCGAGCCGCCCCAGCTGGCGCTGGACCGGGGTTACGACTACCAGGAGTGCCGGGACGAGGCCGCCGCCCGCGGCTACCCCCCCCACATCCCGCCCAAGGCGACCGACGCGCGCCCGTTGCCGCCGCCCGGACACCCCGGCCGCCACCCGCCGCGGCGCTGGGTGGTGGAGGTGGGGCACAGCTGGTTCAACCGCTTCCGGCGGCTGCTGACCCGCTGGGACAAGCAGGCCAGCCACTACCTCGGTTTCGTCCAACTCGCGGCCTGCCTCATCATCTACCGCAAGGTCCGCCATGCCCGCCTACTTCCCGGATAGCGTCTTAGTGGACGGCCGCGATACTCCGGCGCCCACGACGGTGGGGAGCCACGGCCCACAGCCATTCAAGCAACAGCACCGCCAGCGCCGCGGCGACCAGCGCCGGCCACCAGTCCGACAACGATCTCCGGCTGCCCACGTCCGCGCCAGCCTTGGCCGCGGCCAAATTGCCGGGCAGGTCCGGATTGGTCCGCAGGTCCGATTCTCGCGGATGCCCCGCATTGACGACGAAGTGCCCGGCAGCGAGCTGCTTGCCGTCGCCATTCAGCTCGATCACCTGGTACTCACCGGGACGCCCGGTATCGGCGAAAGCGACCTCGCGCAGCCGGTCCTGATCCGCCGTCGCGGCAGCGCCCGCCGTGGGCTTCCCGTCCGCTTGACCACCGCCGCCGGTCTTGCCATTGGCCGCCAGCGGGAGATCGACCTGGACGCCGATCGGGGGGACCACCCGCACGACCGCCGCGTCCGCGCGCGGGCGATAGCGCAGGGGGTCGCCGAGCGGAACGGAAGAGGGGAGGGGGCTCGGCGCGAGGTAGCCGGCGATGTTGGCGATGAGGATTGGGAATGCGACCCGTTGCGGCAGGTTCGACTGCGTCACATTGAACGGCAGGACGACCATCGGCTCACCGGTCCCCGGTACCGTGCCGCGGTAGACCAACGGACCCGCCTCGGCCCCGACGACGTCAGTTTCCGTGGCATCGAGAACATGCACCGGTGTCTGCCCGAAGGTGACGCCCGCCAGCTCGACGCCGCGCAGAAGCGGGTCCTCCGCGCGGACGCGCAACACCGTCGGGCTCTGCATCACGCCGCGCGTTGGGAGCAGACCGTCCTCGGGCGGATTGACGAAGAGAATCGGCGCGTGGGGCAGGGCGCTCGCGGGCGGCGCGAAGCCCTCGTAGACGACGAGATCGTACGGATCGCGGTTGGTCGCGGCCGCGGCACTGTCGGTTCCCTCGGTCGTCAGCTGGGCACCCGGCAGCGCGAACAGCGCCCGCTGCAGGGCGGTCGGCGCATCGGAGATGAGGAGGACCCGCAGCGCGAGCTCCTTATCCTGGAGGAGGACGAGGGCGGCCGAGTTGTCGGCCATCAGGGCATCGGTTGATGCGAGCTTGACGGTGACCTTCGCGGCACCGGCGGGCAGATCGCGCACAAACTCGGCGGCGTTGTCGTTCGGATTGAACGGGACGTCCTGGTGGGCGACGGCGACCGCGTCGGCGGTCACGTCGACCGGCACCGTCTTGGCGGGGTCGCCGAAGTTCGCGATGCGGACGTAGAGCTGCTGCTGGGCTGGGTTGCGCGGCGAGGGGCGCGCGGCGAGGTCGGTGATCGCGATGTTGCCCGTCGTCGCCCCGCCGACGCGATCGAGCTCGATCGGGGCGCCGACCTGGCTGACCACGGTCGGGTCAAGGGTGAGCGCGCCGTCAGAGATGAGGACGACCCGGTCATCCAGGTGCGGCAGGACCAGGTCCTTGGTCAGGCCGAGGGCGGCGTTGAGGTCGGCGCGGCCGCCCGGCAGGTCCAGATCGCCGAGCCGGTCGCGGATCGCCTTCAGGCTGGCCGCGTCGGTCCCCTGCAGCGTCGTCGTGTGCGTTCCGAGCAGGACGACGGTGGCGACGTCGCCCTCGTGCAGACCGCGGAGTCGCGCTAGGGCGTGCTGGCGGGCCTCGTCGTAGCGTGTCCGACCGGAGGGGGTGTCGGTCGCGGTCATGCTCGTCGAGCCGTCGAGGAGGATGATGAGGTGCCGCGGCTCGGTGCGCTGGCCGAGCCCGCCCCAGGCGCGCGTCGTCACCGGGCGCGTCAGCGCGGAGGCGAGCAATCCGACGATCAGCAGGTGCAGCAAGAGCAGGAGGCTGAGCGGGGGGCGCCGGAAGTTCGCCTGCTCCGTCTGCTCCTGGAGCGCGGCAAGCCAGAAGCGGAGCGTCGGCACCGGCCGCACGACCGGCGTCGTGTGCCGCATGTGAAAGATGATGACCAGCGGAAGGCCGATCAGCCCGACGAGACCGATCGGGGCGAGGATGGCGAGACCGCTCATGCCAAGACCCCCCGCTGATGCAAGATGCGCAGGACGATGCGCTCGAACGGCCACGACGTCTGCAGGCGGATGTACTGCGCCTGCTCGTCGGCGCAGGCCGACTCGATCGCCGAGAGCCAGCCGGTCACCGCCGCCTCGTAGCGCCTCAGCACCGGCTCGGACGGCGAAAGGAGCAACCGCTGACCCAATTCCACCTCGACGAGCTCGGCCGGTTGCGGGCGCCCCCCCGGCGCGTCCGCCGTCATCGCGGCCGGGGAGAGCTCGGCGTCGTCCATGACGTGCAGGACGATCGTCTGCCAGCCACGCATGCGGAGCAAGCGCAACCCGTCGCGAAGCTGGTCCGGTTCGCCCGAGAGCAGGTCGGAGACGAGGACGAGGATACCGGGGCGGCGACGGGCTCGGACGTAGCGGTCGAGCGAGGACGCCAGCTCGGTCGTCCCGAGCGGCGTCAGATGCGTCAGGTAGCTGAGCATCGGGACGACGTGCGCCCGACCCTGAGCCGGGCCGAAGAGCTGCCCGAGCTTCGCCCCGAAGGGGGCGATCACGACCCGGTCGAAGTGCCACAACGAGACATAACAAATGCTGCCCGCCAACCGCCGGCCGTAGGTGAACTTGGTCGGGAGGCGGTCGTCACTCCGCCAGTCCATCGAGTTCGAGGCGTCGACGAGGATATGCACGGTCAGCTCGGTCGTCACTTCGCTGAGGCGGACGAAGACCTCATCGAGGCGGCTGTAGATGTTCCAATCAATCCGCCGGAAGTCGTCGCCCTGGCTGTAGCTCTTGAAGTCGGCGAATTCGGGGGAGGAGCCGCGCCGCCGCGAGCGGTGCTCGCCGGCCAGCCCCTCCGCGGTCGAACGCCGCGAGAGGAGTACGAGCCGCCGCAGCCGACCCAGGAGCGCCTCGTCGAAGAGCGGGCCGTCGCTGGCCGCGGGCGCTGTGGACCGCGGCACCGGGGAGCCGTTGGCCCGCGGCGGCGGGGGAGGGGAGGCCTGAGCGCGGCCGATGAACGGCAGGGTCAGGCGCATCGTGCGACCTGCCCGCTCCGTCGTTGGGGCACGCAGCCGTGCGCCCCGATCAGGGCGACGACGGCCACGCGGCGCTCGGAACCGGCCACGTTACGGGTGCCTCGCGTCGGAGAAGTACGCTTCGACGACCGAGCGGTAGGCGGGCGGGACGCGGTTGCTGTCCGGTCCCGCCGGGCCGACGTTGCCCTGGACGTTGGTGCCGCCACTGACAGTCATGCCCGCGCCCGAGCCGACGCTCGACGCACCGCTGTCGCCGCCAGTCTGGACCCCCTGCCCATCGGGCGCGCGGGGCAATACCACGGCATCGCGCGAGCTGGACTGTCCATTCGTGGCCTGGCCTTGGCCCTGCTGGCCGTTGCCCTGCGTCACGTTCTTGTCCGGAGGCTGCTGGCTCCCCGGCTGCTGCCCGTTGGACGGCTGGCCGTTCGCGTTCTGGCCGCTCTTCCCAGCCTCGTGGCCCGTGCCGGCGCCGGCCCCTTGTTGCGCCCCCTGGGATTGCTGGTTGCCGCTCGGCTGACCGCTCTGGCCCGGCTGATTGTCTTGTGTCTGGCCCGGCTGGGCGCCGGTCCCTTGCCGGTCTGGCCGGTTGCCGGAGCCGGGGTCGCCGCTCGGCTGGCCCTGCCCCGGCTGGCCGCCCTGCTGCGGGTTCCCCGACGGCTGCCGGCCGTTCTGCCCAGCTGCCTGCTGGCCGGGATCTTTGCCCTGCCCCGGCTGGGCATTGGTGCCCTGACCGCCGTTCCCCTGCTGGCCGCTCTGCTGGCTCCCGGCTTGGGCGCCACTCTGATTCTGGGAGTCCGGCGCGCCGTTGCTCGGCGGTTGACCGTTGCCCTGATTGGGCTGGCCCGCCGAGCCCTGCTGTCCGGCATTGCCCCGTTGCGCGTCGGCCTGGCGCGCCTGCTGCATCTCCTGGGCCAGCTGCTGCTGGGATGCGACGTCCTTGCCGGTGTCTTGGACCGCGTCGCCGAGCTTACGGATGCCATCCTTCGCCTGGTCTTTGCCCTGCTGGAGCCCGTTCGCCGCCTGCTGGGCCGCGTCGGACAGCGCCTTGCTCCCGGGCGACATCTGGGATGCCGCCGCATTGAGGTCCTGCGCCAGTCCCTGCCGCTCGGCGCTGGAGAGCTGGTCCGCCTTGGCGGCGAGGTCGCGCAGATCGTTGGCCGCCGCCTGGTAATCGCCGCGCTGGATCGCGTCGGCCGCGGCCTTGGTCACGGCGTGGTCGTTGAGGGCCTTGGCCAGGGTCTGCAG
>JRHI01002076.1_pt1 | contig 14766 bp, 15 predicted proteins | sample 215371 | NCBI WGS metagenome assembly JRHI01 (sample SAMN02929681, study PRJNA255918) | sediment metagenome | biome: cave system; feature: Ice Cave; material: Sediment; isolation source: sediment from deep within a dark volcanic ice cave with no known source of... ...
GCGTCTCGACCACAGCATGTCGAATTTCAACAAACTGCTAGTCAACGATCCGTCGGGCAATCCGATCGAATTGTTCGAGTCGACTGGCCGATGAGCAGATTCAATACTCAGCCGCGCGCGATCGGCCGCTCGGGAGCGGCGATCCATTCGCTCCAGGAGCCCGGATAGAGGCGCGATCCCGGCAGGCCGGCAATGGCCATCGCCAACACGTTGTGGCAGGAGGTCACACCCGAGCCGCATTGGTGGACCACCGACTCCGGTGGCGATTCCTTCAGCAGCGTTTGAAATTCGGTGCGGAGCTGCAGCGCGGGCTTGAAGATGCCTTGTGCGGTGAGGTTTGCGCTGTAGGGACGATTGATGGCGCCTGGAATGTGACCGGCGACCGGATCGATCGGCTCGACATCGCCTCGATAGCGCTCGGGCGCGCGCGCATCGATCACCGTAAGTGCGCCGTCATCGAGATGTTGCACGATCTCGCCTGCCGACGCGGTCGGCGTCGGTTGTCTGGCAATGAAGGTCGCGGGCTCGACGTGCGGCTCCTCCACGGTCAGCGGCCTACCCTCCGCAATCCACCGGTCGAGTCCGCCGTCGAGCACTGCCGCCGCGGGATGACCCAGCCATTGCAATAGCCACCACAATCGCGCCGCCCACATGCCGTTGTTCTGATCGTAGGCGATGACTTGCTTGGAATCGTCGATGCCTGCGCGGCTGAAGGTTGCGATGAGATCGCCGACCCGCGGCAGCGGATGCCGCCCGTTGACGCCGGTCCTGGCGCCCGACAGGTCGCGATCCATGTCCACGAACTGCGCGCCCGGGATGTGCGCCGCGCGAAAAGCCCGCTCGCCGGCATCGACGTCGGTGAGATTGTGACGGCAATCGACGATGACCGACGCCGGGTCAGGAAAACGCGCGGCGAGCTCCGCCGGCGATATCAGCGTTGTGTATTTCGCCGAGCTCATGGATGCCCAAGCCGTCAGCCGTTTCCCGCCGTCCGCCCGCGCGACGGCATGGCGGCGGTCAAAATAGCGTGCCGGTAATCGGCCACACCTCGAGCGGTCCGAGACCCAGCGGCTGTAGGGTGGTTTCGAGGTTCTTGCGGTCGCCGACGGCTATAACCACCATGCCCGACGGATCGAGATAGTGCCGCGCGAGCGCTTCCAGCATCGGCGCCCTGACCGCGTTGAACTCGGCCGGCAGCCTGCGGTAGTAGTCGAGCGGTAGGCCATACGCGAACAAATCGCCGAACGAACCCACCGTGGCTTCGTTGGTCTCGAACAATCCGGGCAGCGACTGGGTCAGTGAGCCCCGGGCGCGCTTTAGTTCGTCCGCGGCAAGTGGCGACGCCGTCACTCGTTTCAATTCCGAAAACACTTCCTTGACCGCCGGCGCGGCGACGTCGCTGCGCACCGCGGTGCGGATCACGAACGGCGCCGGCATGCGGCCATAGTTGAAGCGTGACGCCACGCCGTAGGTGTAACCCTTGTCTTCGCGCAAGTCGAGGTTCAGACGGCTGGTGTAGGCACCGCCAAACGCTTCGTTCAACACCTGCAATGCCGCGAAGTCGGGAGTCGTGCGCACGGTGCCGATGCGGCCGATGCGAAGCTCCGTTTGAGGTGAGTCAGGTTTATCGACGATGATCACGCGCGCGGTCGCTGTCATCGGCTTTGCCAGTGTTGCGTTCACGGTTGCGGCGCTCGCCGGTTTCCAGTCTCCCCATTGTTTCTCTACCAGCGTCTTGAGGCTCGCGGCGTCGATCGCGCCGACCACGATCAGGGCCGCGTTATCCGGCCTGAAGTAGCGTTGCCAGAGCGAGCGCAGGTCCGCTTCGCCGACTCGGTTCACCGACGCTTCGGTGCCGACCGCGGAGCTTCCATACGGATGCGCGGGCCCATACAGGGCACGAGCCAGCGCCACGTCGGCGAGCGCGCGCGCCTGCTCGCGCGATTCGGCGATGGTGTTCAGGCGCGACTTGCGCTGGCGCTCGATTTCGTCGGCGGGAAAGGTCGGATGTTGCGCGATGTCGGCGAGCAAGGCGAGTGCGTCGGGGAAGTTGCGCGCCAAGGCGTCGATCTGGAGCGATGTGGTGTCGCGACGGGTAAGCGACGCGTAGCCCGCGCCGAGGCGCTCGAGCTCGTCGGAGAGTTGCTGCGAGGAACGCGACGTCGTTCCCTCCTCGAGCATCGCCGCGGTGAAATCGGAAACCCCGGGGAGCGACGGATCTCCGGCGGCGAGTCCCGCATCGACCACCAGCTGCGCGCTGACAATGGGCAGGTTCGGGCGCTGCAGGTAGAGCACCTTGAGACCGTTCGCCAGCGCGAAAGAATTGGGCGCCGGCAGCGCGGGCACGCGCGCGGGACCGGCTTTCGGCGTCGCATTGCGCCAGCGCTCGTCGGCATTGATGGATTCGGTGCCCGGGTTGTTCGCGATCTTGGGCGCGGGCGGATCCGGATCGAGCTTCTTGTCTCCGCGAACCGCCAGCACGACCAGCCGAGCGTCCTTGCGCAGATGGTCCCGCACGACGCGCTGAACGTCCGCCGGCGTTACGCGTGCGTAGCGCTCGATATCCTTGGGCAGGTAGCCCGGGTCGCCGGTGTAGTGGTTATACATATTCAACAAGTCGGCACGGCCGTTCATACCGCCCACTTTTTGCAGGCTCTGGTAGAGCGCGCGTTCGATCTGATTGCGGGCGCTCTCGACCTCGGCGGCGGCGGGCGCCTCGGCGGCGAGACGATCCAGCTCGACGTCGATCAAGGGCTGCAGCTCCGCCGCGGTATGGCCCGATCGCGCGACGGCCTCGATTTCGAAAATCGACGTCAAGGCGTACGGGTCCTGGCCGGCGGACACTTCCTGCGCGACTTGCAGCTCGTACACGAGCTTCTTGAACAGGCGGCTCGATTTGCCGCCGGCGAGAATGTAGCCGGCGATTGCCAGCTCCGCGTCGCTGGGCTTGAATTTCGGCGGGGTGAGCCAGGCCAGATCGAGGCGCTCGAGCTCGATCCGGTCGGTGACGGTAAGGCGCTTCTCGGAGGTAAGCGCGGGCGTGACCACCGCCGGCTTGGGCACTTCGGGTCCGCGCTTGAAGGAGCCGAAATACTTCTGCACCAGACGCTTCGCCGCCACGGTATCGAAATCTCCGACCAGGGTGAGCGTTGCATTGTTGGGGCGATAGTAGCGCTTGAAAAAGTCCCGCACGTCGGCCAGGCCGGCCGCTTGAATGTCAAGATGCGAGCCAATGATCGCCGCGCGGTACGGGTGGCCTGGAGGAAACAGCGCGTGATACAGCGCCTCGTCGACGATGCCGTAAGGACGATTCTCGAACGATTGCCGCCGCTCGTTGCGCACCACGTCCTGCTGGTTGGAAAGCGCCGTCTGGTCGAGCGAGTCGAGCAGATAGCCCATGCGATCGGCGTGCATCCAGAGCGCGAGCTCGAGCTGGTTGGACGGGACGGTGTCGAAATAATTGGTGCGGTCGAACGACGTTGTCGCGTTGGCGTCGGTTCCGCCGACGCCTTCGAGGAGCTTTTCGGACACGCCGCGTGCAAGGTGCTTGCTGCCGGTAAACATCATGTGCTCGAACAGGTGCGCGAATCCGGTCCTGCCCGGCTCTTCGTTTGCCGCGCCGACGTGGTACCAGATATCGACCGCGACCAGCGGCAGCGTACGGTCCTGCGACAGGATGACCTCAAGACCGTTGGCCAGGCGATATTTCTCGTACGGGATGCTCGGCAGCGTCTCGGCGGAGGCAAGGGACCCATGCAGCGACGGAAGGAGCGATATCGCCATAGCACCGGCCGTAAGTAGTTTTCGCATTATTTGCTTTCAGTCAATCTCGCCAACGTTGCCCAACTCGCGATGAAGATACTCGTGGAAATGCTGCATGCCGTCTTCCATCGGCGACTGATACGGCCCCGTTTCGTTGCGTCCTAGCCTGTACAGCGCACGGCGACCGGCGTCCATGCGCAGGGCTATCTCGTGATCCTCGGCTGACGTTTCCATGTATGCCGCCTGCTCCGCCTCGACGAACTCGCGCTCGAAGAGGGCGATCTCCTCGGGATAATAGAACTCGACGATGTTGGTCGTCTTGTCGACACCGCGCGGGATCACACTGCTGACAATGAGCACATGGGCGTACCACTCGACCATGATGTTCGGATAGATGGTCAGCCAGATCGCGCCATGGGCGGGCACCTTGTCGCCGTAGTAGGCCAGCACCGCCTTGTGCCAGCGCTCGTAGGTCTTGGTCCCCGGCTTGGCGAGAGCGTTGTTGACGCCGACGGTTTGCAGCGAATAGCGGTCGCCGAACTGCCACGCGAGGTCGTCGCAGGTGACGAACTGGCCCAGCCCCGGATGGAAGGGTTCGACGTGGTAGTCCTCCAGATAGACCTCGATGAATGTCTTCCAGTTGTAGTTGCACTCTTGGGTTTCGATGCGATCGAGCACATAGCCCGAAAAATCGAGGTCCGGTGCGGCGCGCATGCCGGCCAGGTCGGACCGGATGTCGCGAGCGCCGTCGAAGAGCAACCCGTTCCATTGTTGCAGCGGCGAGCTGTGCAGCTTGACGCAGGGTTGTTCGTCGAAGTGCGGAGCGCCCAGCAGCTTGCCATCCAGCTGGTAGGTCCAGCGGTGGATGGGGCAAACGATGTTCGATGTCGAGCCGCGGCCGGTCAGCATGATGGCCTGCCGGTGGCGGCAGATATTCGACAGTAGCTCCACGCCCCGGTCATTGCGGACCAGCACGTCCGCGTTATCGCGCCAGGCGAGGGCGTGATAGTCGCCCACGCTGGGAACCATCAATTCGTGACCGACGTAGCCGGGGCCGCGGTCAAACAGGACCTTCTGTTCGAGCTCGAGCAGCGCGGGATCGTTGTACCAGGAGACGGGCAATTGCGACGTGGACTGCAGCAACCGCTCGCGTGTCGCGAGATTGGACATCAGCCTTTCCTTTTCGTGAACCGCCAACCCAACAAACAATATAAGAGGCGAATGAACCGCCCCCCAACCGCGTTGCTAAGTCAGCCCGCTACGAAAAGACTCGTATCAAGGCTGCGTCGTCAAATGCACTAAAAATTATATCGTGAATCTAGCGTTGCGGCAAACCACACTTCGCTTTCCCGAAGCCATCTCGGCATCGTTGGCCGCGATGTGCAAATGGGGTATTCTTGAGCGTTTTTCAAGCACATCCTCAGCGCACCGATAAGCTCGCGCGACCTTGCCAACTCGTACGATGTCCAACACAGCGTCTAAGACAGCGCCCGCGCCCGCGAGTTTCGAAACCGCGCTGGCCGAGCTCGAAGCCATCGTCGCGACCATGGAGAGCGGGCAATTGCCGCTTGCCGAGTCGCTTGCGGCATACAAGCGTGGTGCCGAGCTCCTGCAATATTGCCAAACGGCGCTCAAGGACGCTCAACAGCAGGTGCATATTCTAGAGCGCGGCGTATTGAAGAGCTTCGAGCCCGACGTCGCGCAAGCGCCCGGATCGGACGAGGTCGATGAACCCTGATGTGGCGTGGTCGATCTGGTCACGTGAGCGAGCGCAAAGAGTCGAAGACGCGCTCGAGCACGCGCTGCCGGCGGCCGGCGAATCGACGCCGCCCCTGCGTGCCGCGATGCGCTACGCCGTGCTCGGCAGCGGTAAACGCGTCCGTGCCTTGCTCGCTTACGCGTCGGGCGAGCTTGCCGAGGCCGATGCCGGCGTCGTCGACCACGCCGCCGTGGCGGTGGAGCTTATCCACGCCTACTCGCTGATACACGACGACCTGCCGTGCATGGACGACGACGTCCTGCGGCGAGGCAAGCCCACGTGTCATGTCGCTCACGGCGAAGCGATGGCACTGCTGGCGGGGGACGCGCTGCAAACGCTTGCTTTCGAGGTACTGGCCAAAGCGCCACTGTCCCATACGCAAATGCAGGCGCGGGCGCAGATTGCGCTCCTCGCGGAAGCCGCAGGCTCGCGCGGCATGGCAGGAGGGCAGGCGCTCGATCTGTCGCATGTAGGCGACGCATTGAGCCTGAATGAACTCGAGCGGATGCACGCACTCAAAACGGGAGCGCTGATTCAGGCGGCGCTGCGCTTGGGAGCGGGCTGCGGCCGAAGCTTCGATCAAGCGGAGGGCGACGCGCTCGATCGCTACGCGGCGGCGGTGGGCTTGGGTTTTCAGGTCGTCGATGACGTTCTGGACGTCGAAGGGACCGCGCAAAGTCTCGGCAAAACCGCCGGCAAGGATGCGATGCAGGGAAAACCGACCTACGTTTCGCTGCTCGGCCTCGACGCCGCCAAAGAACGCGTCGCGGCATTGCGCGACGAGGCGCACGCGGCATTGCTCGGGTTCGGCTCAAAGGCGCGCAGGCTCAACGAACTCGCCGACTGGATCGCGCTGCGGAAAAACTGATGCCGCCGTGCGCGTGACCGCCGTCCGCTTGCCAACCCTGCGACCCAACCGCGATACTCCGAACATGAACCGCCCCGAAGCACCCGGTATCCCCGACGTCCAATCGTGCCCCGACGCGCGCGAGCTCGCCATCGACCGGGTGGGGATTCGCAGCCTGCGCTACCCGATGCAGTTTGCTGACGGCGAGAGCGCACCGCAGCCGACGGTAGGATCATTCAATGTCTACGTCGCGCTGCCCGCCGAACACAAGGGCACGCACATGTCGCGTCTGGTGGCCGTCATCGACGAGATGCGCGATCCCTTGTCGCTCGACGGCATGTCGGCGCTGCTCGACACGATGCTGCAACGACTCGAGGCTGACGGCGGCCGGATCGAGGTCGAGTTTCCGTGGTTCATACGCAAGGCTGCGCCCGTGTCCGGCGTTCCAAGCATGATGGACTACCAGGTCAAGCTTGCCGCCGATCACACCGACGGCAAGCGAACGGTCAGCGCCACGGTTGTGGTGCCGGTGATGAGTCTGTGTCCCAGTTCCAAGGCGATCTCCGATTACGGCGCGCACAACCAGCGCTCGCACTTGACGCTTACGGTGCGGCCGCATTCCGGTGACGATGGCGGGCCGGTTTCGCTGGCGGAGCTGGTCGGCATTGCCGAGAACGAAGCCTCGTGCGAGCTCTACGGATTGCTCAAGCGCGCCGACGAAAAGTACGTCACGGAGCGCGCCTATGACAGGCCGCGATTCGTCGAGGACCTGGTGCGGGGGATCGCGGCGCGTATGGTCGGTGATTCACGCTTCGAATCCTTCAGCGTCGCTGCCGAAAATTTCGAGTCGATCCACAATCACTCGGCGTACGCGGAGATCGTTCGCGGCCGTCCGTAGCTCATCTGTCGTGCCAAGACTTGGTCTGACACATCGGTTTTCTCGACCGGCTGAATCCACAGCCAAGGACGGTCACCCAAGCCTTAGACCCATCTCGTCAGAACCTGATTTCACCGGATCGTGACGATCGGCTGCGCGATGATCCACAGGCTGGTCATCGTGTAGCAAACCATCAGGGCGACCATCGGCCATTGGCTTCGCAGCGCAAGCTGCCGGTCGGAATACAACTTCAAGGCGACGCAGTGAGCCAGGTAGACCGCAGCGATATGACCAATGACGATCGCGCCCGTCGATATGTACCAAACGGCGCGGGCGTCGACCAGTCCGATCCTGACGAAATAGTTTTTTGTCCCGAACAGGTTCCAACCCAAGCCGAAAGGATCCGAGGCAAGCGGAATCAGGTATTGCCCGGCCATCGCAAGAAACGAAAGGTAATGCGCAAGGTGATAGGCAATTGCAATCGGTACCAGCGTCAGCACGAACAGGCCCGCGATGCGTGTGGCCGGAACGCGCGCATCCCCAGCCCAGGCGATCAGGCGGCAGAAGACCAGGTAGACGGCGACAATCGTGGATCAAGGCGATGAAGGCCAATGACCTCGAGGCTGTACTGAAGACCTACGCGCCCGATGCGGTGGTCTGGCTTCCAGAGGTCAAGGAGGCCCGTGGTGAAAAGGAGATTCGCTCTGCCTATGAAGGCTTGCTGTCCGCGAACACCGTCAAGGAGGTCGTTTTGTCGGAAACGGGGTATAGAACGATCGGCAAGGTTTCCGCTGGTTGGGGCAGGTTCTCTCTTACGCTGGCGCCCAAGTCGGGCGGCAGTCCCGTTGTGATGACAGGGCGATACACCGACATAGCCGAGCGAAGAGGCGGCCGCTGGGTCTACGTCGTCGATCACGCGTCGGCCGAGCCCGCGGCAACCGAGGGCTCCAAAAAATGACGCAGGCCTAGCCTCGCTCGGTCCGATCAAACCCCGGTCGCCGCGAACCGAACATAGGTGCGCGGCATTGCCGGCGCAGTAGCGCAACGCGTTGGCTGTTTCCGGAGTGTGAAAATCAGGATCGGAAAGTACCGGCGCCGTCCTCGCGCCGCGCTTGTGAATCTCTCGCGCTAAGCTCCAGCAGACTTCGTGTCTGCTCACCCGATCCGGGACGCGAATCCGATTCGACCGTCGTCGACACGGGCCGCAACAGATCCGCCGATCCATCGAGCTGCCGCACGTCGCCGCTGATTTCGCCTCCCTCCGCGACGATCAGCTTGCCGTAACGGATGGTTCCCGAAACCCGTCCGGTACCGTGGACGACCAATCGCGTTCGTGCGGTGAGCTCGCCGGAGAATTCGCCGAAGATTTCCGCCACGTCGATGGCCGCAGTCCCCTTGAGCGTGCCCGGCTTCGCGATCTGCAGCCCCTTGCTGTAAACAGTTGCTTCAACCTGGCCTTCGACCACCAGGACGTCGCAATCCGAGATTTCCACGCCCTTCAATTTGATGTTGATGCCGACAAAGAGCTTGCTGCCCGGCGTCTCGGCAAGCCCGAGTCCCGGAGCGTATAGCTCGGGCGTCGCTGAGGGGGCCGGCGCAGCAGCGCTATCCTTCGCACGCGCGCCCGGGTCATCGCGTGCCTGAGTGGCCGGCGTCGCGGCTGGACGCGACGCGACCGCGGGTTGAACATTGTTGCCAATGCCGCCACTGCGCGGTGGAGTTGCGAGAACGTTCTTAACGGAATGCTTTACTTCGACGGCACCATCGCGGCGTCCAATACCAAGCATGTTTTTCTCCTTCGCGGGTTGGGGCTAATGACGCTGTCATTGTTCTCCGTCGCGCCGAATTGTGCAATAGGAAATTTCGGGCGGTGGCCGCCGCGGCATTTTTTCAGCCCCCGGATTTTGGCCTCCGCGTTTTCCTCGCGGCCGGCGCCGGATATTGCACCGCCTTGGCGGCGAGGCGCTCGAAAGGGTCGCGCCGCGCGAGCAGACGTTCCTGCCGGGATGTGACCAGCGGGTAGTGGCGCGCGCTTGCCAGGCGGTCGTTCGCTTCCATGCAGGCGCGCTTGCTGGTCACCCAAAGCTCCGGGTCGATGCGCCGCAGATCGAACGATGCGGAATAGCTGCGCAGAGTCTTGCGTCCGTGCCTGTCGGAATACTCATGGAAGTACGACATGGCGAGCTCGCGAAGGCTGCGATAGATCGGGTCGCGGTAGCGCAGCGTTGCGCCGTTGCTCTTCGAGACCGCGCCCCAGGCGCCGGAACGACGGAAGAGCGCGACCACATGGGGGTAATCGGTCGCCGCACAGTCGAGATGCATGACCATCGGCGGCTCGCCGTGAACCCATAACGCGCACGCCCCGACGAATGCGGCCTCGATGCAGTGCACGCGCCGCTGGGCGAGCACTTCGCGCACCGACAGAATGGTCTCTCCGTCAATCTCGTGGTTGATGCAGATGGCGTTGAGGAAACTTTGGATCTGCTGCGGAGTGGCAAGCCGTTGCAGGATCGCAAATTCGCGCGGTGTAAGGCCCAGGTCCTGTCGACGGGCGAAACGGCGATGCGCGTTGTGGCTCATGGGCAATGCGCGATGCGCGATGACTGGGGTACGCCGGGTTACATCCAGAGCCCACCTTACACCAGCGTCTTCGGGTGCCGCCTCATTAACGTGGCAGCTTGGCGCCGCAGCAAAATGCCGATACAATGACGGCATTCTGCCGAACCCCGACGAAACCGAAACCATGTCCCCGTCCATAGTCCTCAAGCATTCCGCCGACGCCGACCTCGGCGCTGGCCGCCAGGCACTGCGCCGGCTTGCCGAGTTGCTTGCACTCCCGCGCGCGCCGAAACAGGAACGCGAGCTGGCCGAGATCGTCGCCAAGCGCATCGTTCCCGAGGCGATCGATCGACTCGCGCAAGCGGGCGTGCCGCCGCGCCACCTGGATTTCATTATCCCGCCGCGCACCTTGTCGCACCGCAAGCACAGGGGCGAACGTCTGACGCAGGACGAGTCCGATCGTGCGATGCGTGTCGCCCGGCTCCTTGCACTGGCCGATGCCGTGTTCGGGGACCACACCAAAGCGCTGGTCTGGCTCGGGGCGCCGGCCGGCTTCTTTGCCGGGAAAAGCGGCTTCGAGCTGATGGTGTCCGAAGCAGGCGCCCGGCTGGTCGAGGAAGCGCTGCTGCGCATCGACGAAGGCTACTTCGCCTAGCGCGGCTGTACGGCGGAAGTGGTGGCATGAATATCTGGCGCATCAGCAATCATCGCGACCTGGCCGGCGCCGGAGGCCTTCGCGCGGGCGGCAGGTGGCACTCACCGGGACGGCCGATCGTCTATTGCGCTGAGCATCCGGCGAGCGCGTTGCTGGAAATCCTCGCTCACCTCGATGTCGCCAACCTCGCCGCGCTGCCCGACGGGTATCAGCTGCTGGAGATCGACGTCCCGGACGCATTGGAAATCGAATCGCTGCCGACGCACGCACTGACGCTCAAGTGGCAGAGCGACGAAGCCTCGACGCAGGCGGTCGGTGACCGGTGGCTGGCGAGGCGATCCTCGGCGCTGCTGCGCGTCCCGAGCGCGCTGGTGCCCAAGGTCTGGAATTATCTTGTCAATCCATCGCATCCGGATGCGGCGCTACTCAGCATCACGGCCGCGGTCCGCTACCCTTTCGACACCCGCTTGTTCAAGCTGGTCGGCGGCGGTGCGAGGCCGCGCCCCGCGGCCAGGATGCGCAAGCGCTAGTGCGCCGAGGCAGAAGTTCGCAGCACGCAAGCGTCGTCGCGCGCGCAGGCTCGCAAGCGCCCGTTCAGCGCGTCGAAGGAACTGTGCGGCGAGCTTCGACGCTGACCGTTTCCGCAGGTGCATCGCGAGGTACAATCAACCGCTTGGCAGCGGAGCTTGAAACCCGAGCGGCGACCACGCGACTTCTTGCTATGAACGCGTTGTGAAGCCTGTCGCCATTTTTCGTTTCTCGGCCACCGAAGGTCCCGGCTATTTCGGCGAATGGCTCGACGCGCACGGCGTTCCACGAAGACTCTTCGCGCTCGATCGCGGCGAGTTGCTGCCGGCCGAGCCGCGCGCCTTCGCCGGCATCGGCATGATGGGGGGCCCGATGAGCGCCAACGACGATCTGCCGTGGAGCTCGGTGGTGCTCGGCCTCATTCGCGATGCCGTCTCCGCCGACGTGCCGGTCATCGGCCATTGTCTCGGCGGCCAGTTGCTCGCGAAGTCGCTGGGGGCGAGCGTCGTGCGCACCGCGACACCCGAAATCGGCTGGGGCGACGTCGACGTGCCCGATGCCGCCTCGAATCCATGGTTCGGCCATCGGGAACGGTTCAGGACTTTCCAATGGCATTACGACATCTTCGGTCTGCCTCAGGGCGCGAAGCGGGTTCTGACCAACGCGTTCAATCCCGAGCAGGCGTTTGCGCTCGGCAAGCACGTCGGCTTCCAATGCCACATCGAGATGACGCGCGAGATGGTCGAGAGCTGGTGCGCTAGCGGCGGTGACGAGCTGCCGCCGCGATCGACCGGCGCAATCCAAAGCAAGGCCGACATCCTGCAGGACGTCGACGCGCGCCTAGCCACGCTCTCGCGCGTCGCCGACGATGTCTACGCCCATTGGGCGCGAGGACTGGCGAATTAATGCACGTGATCCGTCCGCTTCCGGATCAGCTCATCAATCAGATCGCCGCCGGCGAGGTGGTCGAGCGTCCCGCGGCCGCGCTCAAGGAGTTGCTGGAGAACAGTCTCGATGCGGGCGCAACACAGATCGATATCGATCTTGCCGGAGGCGGCGTCAAGCTCATCCGCGTCGCCGACGACGGGATGGGTATCGATCGCGAGGATCTGCTGTTCGCTGTTGCACGCCACGCGACATCGAAGATTTCAAGCGCGAGCGATCTCGAGGCGATCGGCACGCTCGGCTTTCGCGGCGAGGCGTTGGCCAGCATCGCGGCGGTGTCGCGACTTGCGCTCACGTCGCGTTCGCGTGCCAAGCCGCACGCGTGGCGCATCGAGGTCGACGGCGGTGAGGTGGGCGTGGCGCAGCCCGCGGCGCTTGCCAGCGGCACCACCGTGACGGTGCAGGAGCTTTACTTCAACACCCCGGCGCGGCGGAAGTTCCTGCGCACCGACGCAACCGAATTCGGGCATTGCGAAGAAGCCTTTCGGCGGATCGCGCTTTCGCATCCGGACGCCGGATTCACGATGCAGCACAACGCGAGCGTTCGCTACCGCCTGCTCGCACAAGGCAGACGGGCGCGCGTCGACGCGCTGCTCGGAGACGAATTCGCGGCGCAGGCGGCGTATATCGACGAGCATGGGCCGGGGCTCTCGCTGGCTGGATGGGTGGTGCGTCCCGCGTACGCCACCAGCGCCCGCGACGCGCAGTACCTGTTCGTCAACGGCCGCTTCGTGCGCGACCGCGTGCTTGCGCATGCATTGCGCGAAGCGTATCGCGACGTGTTGCACCACGAACGGCAGCCGGCTTATGCGCTGTGGCTGACGATCGAGCCGCGCATCGTCGACGTCAACGTCCATCCGGCGAAGGCCGAGGTTCGATTCAGGGACAGCGGCGCGGTGCATCAGTTCGTGCGGCATGCGGTGGAAAAGGGTCTCGCGTCGACCGCGGCGGAGCAACCGGCGGTTTCGGCGTCGGAGCGCCTGGGCGTCGCCGCGGCCAGGGTGCCGCCCCTTGCACCTTCGCAGGCGTGGGCGTCGCGTCCCTCCAGCTCGCAGGGGTCGATGGCTTTCGGTGCCGCGGAACCGGCGAGCTTTTACGCCAAGTTGTTCGGCGACCGGGTGCCGCTGGCAGGTCGAACTGAGCGAACTGAGCGAACTGACGGATCCGAGGGACCCGACCTGCCCAACACCGGCGATCATCCGCTGGGCTTCGCTCTGGCGCAGTTGCACGGAATCTTCGTGCTCGCCCAAAACGGAGACGGGCTGGTGCTGGTGGACATGCACGCCGCGCACGAGCGCATTCTCTACGAGGGACTCAAGACCGCGCTGGACCGCGCGCTGCCGATGCAGCCGCTGCTGGTGCCGGTGACGTTTGCGGCGGACCCGCTTGACGTAGCGACCGCCGACGAAAACGCGGCAGTCCTCTCGGCGCTCGGCTTCTCGATGTCGGTGCTCGGGCCGTCGACACTGGCAGTGCGCGGCGTGCCGGCGCTGCTGGTCGACGCCGACGCGGTTGCACTGGCGCGTGCAGTGCTTGCCGACGTGCGTGAATACGGTGGCAGCCGCGTGCTGACCGCGCAGCGCGACGAGCTGCTGTCGACAATGGCCTGTCACGGAGCGGTGCGCGCGAACCGGAGCTTGACCGTGCCGGAGATGAACGCGCTGCTGCGCGAAATGGAAGCAACCGAGCGCGCGGGGCAGTGCAATCACGGCCGGCCGACGTGGTACCAGTTGTCCTTAAGCGATCTCGACCGGCTTTTCATGCGCGGCAGGTAGCGGCGCTGTGCAAACGCATTCGCGGCGGCTGCCCTGGGTCGCCGCACCACGCCGGTGATCACGCTTTCTCCGCCATGATGCCCGCCATCCTGCTGATGGGACCTACCGCGTCGGGCAAAAGCGCGATCGCGCTCGAGCTGGCTCAACGCCTGCCTGTCGAGATCGTCAGCGTCGATTCGGCGCAGGTCTATCGCGGCATGGACATCGGCACCGCCAAGCCCGACGCGGCGACCCGTGCGCGTGTGGCGCATCATCTCCTCGATCTGATCGACCCCGACCAGTCGTATTCCGCGGCGCGCTTTCGCGCCGACGCGCTGGCCGCGATCGTGGCGATACGCAGCCGCGGATGCATTCCCTTGCTTGTCGGCGGGACGATGCTCTACTTCAAGGCGCTGCGCGAGGGCCTGTCACGGTTGCCGCAAGCCGATGCGCGGCTGCGCAAGGAGCTCGACGACCGCGCGGCCGCGGCGGGCTGGCCGGCGCTCCACGCCGAGCTTGCGCGCGTCGACCCCGCGACCGCCGCGCGGCTCGCGACGACCGACAGCCAGCGCATTCAGCGTGCGCTCGAGGTGTTTCACCTTTCCGGGACGCCATTGTCGGCGCTGCAAGACGCTCGCCAGTCGGATGACGCGCCTGATTGCGTGGCGATCGCGCTGGTTCCATCCGACCGCGCAGCATTGCATCGCCGGATCGCCGATCGCTTCGATGCCATGCTCGCGATGGGACTGATCGAGGAGGTCCGCACGTTGCGACGACGCTTTTCGCTGACGGGCTCGATGCCTTCGATGCGCTGCGTGGGTTATCGCCAAGTCTGGGATGTCCTCGAGGGGGCACAACCACCGGGCGATTTGCGCGAGCGCGGCATCGCCGCCACGCGCCAGCTGGCCAAGCGGCAGCTGACCTGGCTGCGCTCGACGCCAGCGCAGACGCTCGATTGTCTGGCGGCCGACCTGCCGCGCAAAATCGCCGAGCTTATCGATGCGCACGCGGCCGGGGTGTCCGGTTAGCGGCAATACTCTTCACTTAAGCTTCCCGGCGCGGTATCCTGTCGCTTTCCAC
>JRHI01002077.1_pt1 | contig 14758 bp, 9 predicted proteins | sample 215371 | NCBI WGS metagenome assembly JRHI01 (sample SAMN02929681, study PRJNA255918) | sediment metagenome | biome: cave system; feature: Ice Cave; material: Sediment; isolation source: sediment from deep within a dark volcanic ice cave with no known source of... ...
GGTTATGAGCCCAACGAGCTACCAGACTGCTCCACCCCGCACGTCGATCATAGCAACCACGGCTGGAGAGGTCAAACCGAACACAGCCCAGTTACGTCAAGGGGCTGATGTAATTAGGGTGCGGGTTTCCCACTCCGGTTGGATCTCTGGAAGATGGGGTAGATTACACGGTCAACGCTTTCTACGTGGACAAAGCAACCCATGGGCTCTGTGCCAGATATATCCTGAGCGAGCTATCAGCGCCATTTTTTTATCTTTGGCCACAGGTCGGCGAGCGTGCCGAACTTTGACCCTTTGCAGAGGAACACATCGATTTGCTTTTCCAGAGCGTAGGGATTGTCGGGGGACGTGCCTATGTACTCTACATTCTCCCAGAGTGCTTCGAGCTTTTCCCGGCTGTCGTCGAGAACGATCATGCAGTTACCGGAGTAGCCGCGGGGGCCCCACAGAAACCACGTCTGATGGCCGCTCAGGGCGGGCGGTAAACCGTAGCGGCGTCCGAGGAAGTCGATGGCTCCGGCCTGGCCGTAGTCCTGGGCGAAGATGCCGCAGTCTTTTCTCTCTTCTGCGGGGACGCGGTTCCAGGCTACGGCGGTCTCGGCGACGATCTCTTCCCATCCAAACTGGTCGGAATACCACTGCGGCAGCGTCGCCCGGGCGTGGCTGTGCTCCATGACCGGGAGCTTGAAGGGGAGGTATTTCAAGTATGCGGTGAAGGCGTCCGGTGAAAGAACCGGAACTACTACAGGCGTGAGGTGCGCGCCGCTGGCCAGAAGCACTACTGCCGCGGCGGGCTTCAGCCAACTGGCTCGCGGATGGGTGGTTTCCAGGTGAGCGATGGCGGACTCGATCATGACCGCGCCCGCGGCGAGCAGCATGGGATAAATTGGCGCCAGGTAATAGTTCTTGCCGTGCAGCGCGAAGAATATCGAGTAGCAAACCAGATAACTCCATCCCAGAAATCGGTAAGGCTTAAGGCGCAGTGAAAAAAAGAATGCCAGCAGTCCGGTGATCCAGATGGGCGCGGTCAGGGGATTGACTAGCAGAGTCTGCTGAAAGAAATATTGGCCCGCGGGGAGGATCACGTCGCGGCCTTCGGCCTTGATGTTGCTCATCAGTTCGAGGAATGGCCAGGCCAGTGATAGTGAATGTTCCAGAGCAGGTTCGGGAGAAAAATCAGGAATGCCGCTATGCCACCCAGCCATATCCATTTGTTGAGAAAGACGCGGCGCTGTTCTGTAAGCAGCAGGCCGACCACAATACCGAAGCCGAACAGCGCTATCGAATATTTCTCTTCCAATCCAATGCCCGCGACTACGCCGAACCACAGCCAGTAGCGCGAGACGTTTTCAGTGCCCGCGCGCTTAATGGCGAGGATAGCGAAGTAAGTGCAGCCCATCCATAAATTGGGTTCGAGGCAGTTCGTGCCCAGCAGGCTTCCATTGGAAAGATATTGCGGTGCAATAAGGCTGGTGACCGCACTCAGCAGGAGAGCGAAGCGGCGTCCGCCAAATTCGCGAGCGAGGATGGCGGTTTGTATGACGAGGAGCGAAGACGCTAGCGCGGGGATGAAGCGGATGCTGCGCAGCGAGTCTCCGAGGACGGCGCGGCAAATGTGGATGAGGAAGGGAATCAGCGGAGGCTGGTCAACGTATCCCCAGGCCAGGTGATCGCCGCAGGAGATGTAGTTGAACTCGTCGCGAAAATAGCCGTAACGGTTGTTGAAGTAGATGTGGAAGACGAGTTTGGCCAGGGCGATGGCGAAGACGATTATCATGCTGCCGGCAAGGAAGGATTGCTGACCGCGGGTGGATGGGCGCGTTGGGGTTTGGATAGTCGCCATTAGGCAGGCCACACAATAGTACGGAATAGCGGGGAAAGAATAGCGGAAAAGGTGGCCCCGTGTCTTGCAGGGTAAGCCACATCCGCGCTACGCGTGAGGAATTTGCTTTCCGAGCGAGGGGCCTGGCACGACCGCACGGGATGAAGGCCACACGAAGGTAACGTCCTAAATCGATTACCTGTTTTTTACGGTGTTTTGCTTATGATACGGTTGGTTTTACCGCACCTTTGCTAAGTTTTGACGAGGTTTTCTAGTCTACGTGTCTTCTGCAAATCGCAAACCGGGGATCCACGTTAAGTGGAAGACGGTCACATACCGTAGCGTGGCGATGCTTGCATTGGGAGCAGTTGTGGTGCTGTTCCTTGTTATGCGGATCACGTTTCCGCAATTCACGGCGAACAGCGTGAAGGCTGCCAACGGCCTGGCCGGCAAGGTTTTCGAGCGGATCGCCGGCATGGCTCCCCTCGCGGGTTCCGGAGTGGTGACGGCGCAGCAGGCGCACTTTACAGCGCTCGACGGAACGGTGCGAGTGAAGAAAGGGAACGGAAATACCTGGGTGACGGCGGACTACAACGTTCCACTGGAAAAAGGTGACGTGCTGCAGACCGGCTCCGAAGGCATGGCCAAAGTGGTCTTTAACGATGGTACAAGCTACACCGTGAAGCAGGATTCTCTGATCGTCATCGAAGAGAACTCGGCCAATGACCAGCAGCAGACCAATGTGGCGGTGGCGGTGAGTACGGGAACGGTCGATCTCTCCACGGCGACTTACAGTCAAGGGTCGAAATCACAGGTTATTGTGGACGGCGCGACGGCGTCTCTGTCTCCGGAGTCGGCGGCACAGGTGCACAACGATCCCAAGAGCGATCAACACGAGATTTTGCTGAAGAAAGGAACTGGCGAAGTAACCCGCAACGGAGAAACCGTTCGTCTGGCAGATTGGGAAAAGGTGAGCTTCCAGGGGGCGCAGACGCGCATGGAGAAGGCGAAGGAGATTGGGCCGCCGATTCCGATTTCGCCGGCTAACATGGCGCCTCTGTTTGCCTCGGGTGAGCGCACTAAAGATGTGGAATTTGCCTGGACACCAATGGCGAATGCGGTGGGGTATCGCTTGCGTATCTCCCGGAACCCTTATTTTTCCTCTACACTGGTCGACAAGAAAATCAATACAGCGGATGTAACCGTCACCAGTCTGGGCGAAGGCGCCTATTACTGGCTGGTGCAGTCCTACGACGTGGGCGGGAAGGAGTCGGCGGAGAGCGAGAAGAACCGCTTTACCATCATCTCCAAGGGGAAGCAGACCGAGGCCATTAATCTGGAACTCGATCCTTTTGTGCAGCATGGCCACGTCATTGAGGTCACAGGAAAGACCGAGAATGGGGCCCGGGTTATGGTGAATGGCCGGGAGGTCCCGATGATTACCTCTGACGGTACGTTTCACTACTTCACGCCGCCCATGCCGACCGGGGAGAGCGTGATCACGGTAACGGCTCAGACGGCGCAAGGTGGAGTCAATACGCAGCAGAAGAAGATCATCCTCCAGTAGGAATAAGTCGAGCAGTAGAAGTCGGGACTAAGTCGAGCAGTAGGGAAGATGTCGAGGGCGGGGAACGGACGGTAGAGTTTGGAAGAAACAGGAACCTTGGTGCGAGCAGGGTTATGGCGCATCTCGTAGAATTGTGCTACCGACCCAGCCCACTGAAGAAAATCCGGGGATTGTCCCTGGTAGAGAGCGGTAGCAGGAAAGACGCAGGAAAAATTCGTCATGTCGAACAACGGATTTCATTCGGGAACGCGCAGCCATAATCTCAGGTCCCTGTTCAGCATTTTCTCCAGCGACCTGGCCATCGATCTGGGAACAGCGAACACCCTGGTATACGCGCGCGGCAAGGGCATCGTGGTGAACGAGCCTTCCATTGTCGCCATCAACAAGAACACGGGCGAGGTGGAGGCGGTGGGCAAGGAGGCGAAAGAAATGCTGGGGCGCACGCCCGGCAATATTGTCGCCATCAAGCCTATGAAGGACGGTGTGATTGCCGACTTTAAAGTCACCGAAAAGATGCTGAACTACTTCATTCAGAAGGCGCACAATCGCAAGATGCTGGTGCATCCGCGCATCGTGATCGGCGTGCCTTCAGAGATCACGCAGGTGGAAAAGCGTGCCGTCATGGATTCCGCCTACCGCGCCAAGGCGAGTGAAGTGCACCTGGTAGAACAGGCAATGGTAGCGGCGATTGGCGCGGGATTGCCGATCACGGAACCGAGCGGCAACATGGTGGTCGATATCGGCGGCGGCACCACCGACATCGCAGTGATTTCGTTAAGCGGCATCGTCTACTCGCGTTCCGTGCGTATGGCCGGAAACCAGATGGACGAAGCGGTGATGAATTATTTGAAGCGGAAATACAATCTGCTGATCGGTGAGCGCACCGCTGAACAGATCAAAATGGAGATAGGATCCGCGCATCAGCTCGACAAGCCGATGACGATGGAAATCAAGGGGCGCAACCTGATTGAAGGCGTGCCCAAGACCATCACTGTGGACGACGGGGAAATCCGCGAGGCACTGAGCGAATGCGTGTCGACCATCATGAACGCGATCCGCGTAGCTCTCGAGCGTACGCCTCCAGAACTTTCTGCCGACATCAGCGACCGTGGCATTGTGTTAACCGGCGGCGGCGCGCTGCTCAAGAACCTCGATAAGCGCATTCGCGAGGAAACCGGTTTGCCGGTTTCAATTGCCGATGATCCGCTGTGCAGCGTGGTGCTGGGCACAGGCAAGATGCTCAGCGACTTCAAGCTGCTGCGCAAGATCTCGATCGAATAGCACGCATGGTTTCCCCTGGAAAAAGAGGGGCCTGAACCATCAAAGGGCACGAAGGAAAACTCTCTCGCCTCGCGCCAACCGGCAACTAGCTACTGGCAACCAGCCAACGGTTTTAAGGAATCTGTGCTTGGACGTTATCGCAACCTCGTCATCCTGGTGGGTGTGTTATTCCTGCAGGTACTAGGCCTCGCGGTACAGGTCAAGCGCGGAGGCGACGCCGAAAAGAACACGCGCCTGATCCGCATTTGGACCGTGAGCGCGATTACTCCTCCGGAGCGCGGTTTGGTCTGGGTGCAGAACGGCGCCGGCAATCTGTGGCACAACTATTTTTACTTGCGCGGAGTACGGGCGGAAAACCGCGAGCTCAAGGAAGAGATTGAGCACATGAAGCTGGAGCAGGTGCGGCTCACCGAGGATGCCACCCAGGCACACCGGTTACAGGCGTTGCTCGCCTTCAAGGAGCAATACATCTCGAAGACCGTGCCGGCGCAGGTAATCGGTTCGAGCGGCAGCGATCTTTCGCGTTCCATTTACATCGACAAAGGTTCCGATCAAGGCATCCAGCCGGATATGGCGGTAATTACCGCCAACGGAATTGTGGGCAAAGTTTTGCACGCTTATCCTTCGACGTCTCTGGTTCTGCTGATCGATGATCAGAGCAGCGGAGTGGGCGCGGTCCTTGAGAAGTCGCGGCTGCAGGGCGTTCTGCGGGGAACGCCAAACGGCGAAGTGCAGTTGGAACGCGTGATGAGCGATGAGCAGGTGCCCACCGGCGAGACTGTTCTCACCAGCGGCGGCGACCAGATTTTTCCCAAGGGCTTGACGGTCGGTACCGTGGCTAAAGTCGAAGGCGGGAAGGATTTGTTCCTGAACATCAAAGTGAAACCAGCGGCGAACCTAAGCCGGCTGGAAGAAGTTCTGGTTGTGCTTCAGAAGCAGGAGCGTCAGGCGACGGCGCAAGAGACGGTTCGAGTGCGAGCGTCCGACATTTTGGCGCAGCGGCTACCTTCTGTGCCGGACAAACCGGCAGCGGAGTCGAACGCCGGTACAGCAGTTCCCTTGGGCCCGACTGAGAGCTCGAGCAACGGCACTCCGGCACAAATGCAATCCGGTGGTAATCCGAAGCTACCGAGTCCAGTTGCACCTGTTCAGACCGGACTCATTCCCGCCGGGCCTGGGCCCGTGAATGGGTCGCGATCGAAAGTTAACGCCGGTGACATTGCCGGGAGGAAGCCACAGAGCAGCGAACCTACAGTCGCCGCTCCGTCGAGCCCCAAATCAGCGGACGTAAATGCCGGTGACGGGATGCGGACGGCGGGACAGGCTTCGGGACCGGGCCAAGTGAAAATTGCGGCTCAACAGAATGTTCCGAAGAAAACTACGCAGAACGGCTCGGCAGTGAAAGCAGGCCCCCCCCACACGAGTTCCGGACCGAAGGCAGCCGGTTCCCAGACGAAGCCCACGAATACGCAGATTAAGCCGACACCGCCACCGGTGCCGCCGCAGTCGAATCCGCAAACTCCCGCAGCCGACGATGGGCCCCACTAGCGTGCCCATCACTTACACATCCGGGGAGCAGGTTGAGGTTTACCGGTTCAGTCTGCCGGTAACGATCGGCGTGCCGCTGCTGGCGCTGTTTTTGCAGGCCTTTATCCCGCGGCGCTTTCCGTTCTTCTTGATTTTCGATCTGCCACTGCTGGTAACCATTTTTTTTTCCATGGCGCGGCGAAATCCGGTCTCCGGTCTGTTCACGGGGGCGATTATCGGCCTGGTGCAGGATTCACTCGGCCACAATCCTATCGGGATCTATGGCATCGCGAAAACTGTGGTCGGTTACGGGGCTTCGTCGCTTGGAGCACGACTGGATGTCGAAAATGCCGGCGCCCGTTTATTGGTGACGCTGGGATTTTATCTATTCCATGCCGCGGTTTATTTTACGGTGGCCCGGGGCATGGTCAATTTGACCCTGAATTGGAGTTGGAGCCGTGGTGTACTGGCCGGGCTGGCAAACGCGGTGGTGGGCGTGGTGCTGTACTTTGTGCTGGACAAGTTTAAACAGAGAACGTGAGAAACGTCGCTTGCCGTTGTTCAAAATAAGCGACTAATTACGCAGTAGACAGCGTGACCGGTTTTTCCACGGGATTAGAATAAAGTTACCCGGGATAGCCACGACGAACGACCAACGACGAATAACTAACGACTGAATTTATGTTTGGTCGCGACGAAAAAGTATCGGGAATCCGCCTCACGGCCGCTCAGTACATCATCCTGGCCATTTTTCTTGTGCTGGCTTATGGATTGTGGCGGTTGCAGGTCATGCAGAGCGACTACTACGCTCTGGCGGCGGAGAAGAATCGCATCCGCAACGTGCCGATTCTTGCGCCTCGGGGCAAGATTCTTGACCGCGAAGGGCGCACGATTGTGGACAACTACCCTTCGTTCTCCGCTCTTCTGCTGCGTGACTCTTCGCGCGACCTTAATGCCGATGCGGAGCAGATTGCCTCAGGTCTGCATATGGAAGCGAGCGAAGTGCGGGCGCGCGTGCGGCACTTCGCATCCTTGCCGGCCTACCAGCCTATTTTTCTGAAGGAAGACATAACGCCGGATGAGCTTGCCTTCATCGACGCTCACCGCAACGAGTTACCGGAACTGGACACGATCATGGCGCACCGGCGACTGTATCCGCGCAACGGATTCATGGCGCACCTGATCGGATACGTGGGCGAAGTAACCGAGGACATGCTGAACCAACCCCAGTTCGAACTCTACAGTCCAGGCGACATGGTCGGCGTCTCGGGCGTGGAGCGGCAATACAACACTGTGCTCATGGGCAAGAACGGATCACGGCGCGCGCTGGTGAACAGCCATGGCAGGGAAGTGGGGCGACTGGACGAGACACCCGCGGTTCCGGGCAAGCAACTCAAGTTGACGGTCGACATCGACTTGCAGATTGCGGCAGAGGAGGCAATCGGGGACAAGAACGGGGCGGTTATCGCGATGGACCCGAAGACAGGCGAAATCCTTGCCATGGTCAGCCGGCCTGCTTTTGATCCAAACGATTTCGCGGTTCGAATTTCGCGCGACGAGTGGAACAAGCTTATTACCGATCCCGACAAACCGCTATTGAACAAAGCCATCCAGGCGCAACTGGCTCCCGGCTCTACGTTCAAGATTATTATGTCCGTGGCCGGTTGGCAGGAGGGAATCGCGCAGAGCCTGAATGTGCATTGCAATGGCGGCGCTGAATTTTACGGGCGGAGATTTGGTTGCTGGGTGAAGGGCGGCCACGGAGCGGTGGATTTGACCAAGGCGATTTACCAATCCTGCGATGTGTTTTTTTATACGCTGGCGGAAAAGCTTGGCATCGACCGGATTGCGAAATACGCGACTATGTTTGGACTGGGGCAGAAGACGGGTATTGACCTGCCGCAAGAGGCGACCGGCGTCATGCCGTCGGAAGAGTGGAAAATTCGTACCTTCAAGCAAAAGTGGTTTGCCGGGGAGACGATCTCGGTGGGCATTGGACAGGGCGCTGTAGCGGTGACTCCGATGCAACTGGCCCGAGCGATTGCCGCGATTTCGACCGATGGCCGCATGGTTGTGCCGCACGTGGCAAACCCGGCCGGGCTTCCCGCCGACTATCTCGAGGTCAATCATTACACGGAAGTGAAGAGCATACCGGTGGATGCGAATGGATGGAACCTGATCACGGACGCAATGGGGAGAGTGCTGCTGCCGGAGGGTACGGCGCCCTCGGCGCACGTTCCCGGAATCGATATTGCGGGCAAGACAGGGTCGGCACAGATCGTATCGCTAGCCACTCGCGCCAAGCACATAAATAGTGAAGCCCTGGCTCAGAACGGATGGTTCGTGGGATTCACCCCTCGCCGCAATCCCGACATACTGGTGGCTGTACTGTTCGAAGGCGGAGAGCACGGCAGGCTCGCGGCGCGCTTGGCGACACAGGTGATCAAGGCCTACGTGGAGAAGCAGCGGCGTGCGCCCACCAAGATGGTGGAAAAGCCCAAGAGTGCGGGAAATGTCGATATCGGAGGGTTGTGGACCGAGCCGGACGCGGATGGCGATGGGCAAAAGCTAGCGGGCGGGCGCTTTGTTCTGCAATTGGCGAAGAAGAGGATGGTGATGGCGGCTGTGGCTCCGGGGCTGCACTGAGGTGGCTCGTTCCCGAAACGCTGGGATCGGGGACCGCAAGCAGAGACAATTCTTGTGTGGGCTGGTTGTGGCGGCGGGCGGTAAAGGGTCCTTACGATTAATCGGACAAAGCGCTCATTGGTAAAAGCCAAAAACCAAAGCTAAAAAGCTAAGAGCCAGAAGCTAAGAGCTAGAAGCTAGAACCTATTTTTATGTCCCGTTACGTTTCATATCGCGATTTTGACTGGCTACTGCTCACCTTCGTCCTCATTATCTGTGGCCTGGGGGTGATGGAGATCCACAGCGCTACCCAGCACACCAAGTATGCCGGGGCGCATGTCAAGCAGATCTATTGGGTGCTGGGCGGTGTGGGGATGATGTTTGTCGTAAGCCTCGTGAACTATCAGGCGCTTCTGGAACAGATTCACTGGTTTTACATTGCCGGCGTCGGATCTTTGATGGCTGTGATGATCTTCGGCCAGAAATATCTGGGTGCCAGGCGCTGGATCAAGATGCCTGGCGGGAATCACTTTCAACCCTCGGAGTGGGTCAAGCTGATCCTGATTCTAGCGGTGGCGAAGTATTTTGCCGACCTGCAGCAGCGGGACCTTTCCTGGTCAGACTTTATGAAGGCGGGAGCGATTGTCGGCATACCCATGCTGATGGTACTGGCCCAGCCTGACCTTGGTACGTCGCTTACGTACTTACCAATTGCGTTGATGGGGCTGTTTCTGGGTGGGCTGCATTGGAAGCAGGCGGCTGTGGTCATATTCCTGGCGGCCCTTTGCATGCCATTAGCCTGGCATCATCTGAAGGACTATCAGAAAGCCCGGTTGGTAAGCTTCCTTGAGCCGGATGCTGATCCCCGGGGCTCCGGGTACCAAGTTACGCAATCCCTGATTGCGGTAGGCTCTGGGGGCTTGTGGGGTGGAAAGGGTTCGCAAACACATGGTGCATTCCTGCCTGTCCCCCAAACGGACTTCATCTTTGCGGCTTTTGCCGAGGAGCATGGATTCGTAGGCGCTCTGGGGGTTCTGCTGTTATACTTCATCGTGCTGATGCGTTTGACCCAGAACGCGCAAACAGCGCCCGACCGCGCTGGCACGTTCGTGGTGATGGGTGTGGTGGCTGTGCTTAGCTTCCATATCCTGGTCAATGTCGGCATGGTGGTCGGTTTTATGCCGGTCACCGGAATACCCTTGCCTTTAATGAGTTATGGCGGGTCTTCCGTGCTGTTCATGTTCCTGGCGCTGGGAATGGTAATGAATGTTCGAATGCGCCGCTTCGTGAATTAGTTTCACGAACAGCCTCATGAACCGGGAAGACGGCAGGGAGCAGTTGCTGTGCTGGCCAGGCGCAGCCCGAAATCTGGCCAGGTGCAGCCCGAAAAATATCGATCGCCCTCGCGTAAAGGGGGCATTTCACCGGTCAGTCGAGCAGTCGAAGGCCGGGCAGGATTGAAGCTAGAAAGCTGCTGGGCAGGGAAACGGCCCCCCGACCTAAAACGGTCTGAGAGTGCGGTCACAATCCCGGCAGACGTAAAGCGATAAGTGCAAAAGATTCCCAAGCTTGCGCAACGGAGGTGGTCACGGAGGAAACTCCAGGGCCCCAGCCGTCCCCTATCCGGGGCCAGTATCGCGACGCTCGATCCTCCCCAATCCTTCCTGACTCCGCCCGGTGATCCTGCCCGACTTCTTTGAATTAGTCGGAGTGGGACGGAGTTGTCCATGAACAAAGAGTTGTTTGTTTCATCCACTCCTCACGAGACCAAAGTGGGGTTGATGGAAGATGATCTGCTCGCGGAGGTTTACCTCGAGCGTGAAAATGAATACACCCTCGCCGGGTCCATCTACAAAGGCCGCGTAACCCGCGTGCTCCCCGGCATGCAGTCGGCTTTCGTCGACATCGGCCTGGAGCGCGATGCCTTCCTGTACGTTTCCGATTTTATGGAATTGGAAGAACACGACGAGGACATGACTGACGTCGTGCCCGCCGGTCGCGAGGTGCCCGACCTTCGTCGGCAAAACGTGCGAGCCGAGGCTCCAGCAGGAACAGTGGCGGAGCCGACAACCGTTGAGGCATTTGAACATGCCAGGGAGCCCGAGGATTTGTCCCCTCCAGACTTCGATGGGCCAGAGTCGCATGCCGAACCCCATGTAGGGCGGCAGTCTATTGTTCCCACCAGTGCACCGCAAGCCGGCGCAAGCGGGGATTCCCAAGGGTCTGAACGTGGCAGTTTTCGGGGACGCCGGCGCCGACGTGGTGGCCGCCGTGACGGACGCGAAGAGCGTGAACGGGGTTCGGAGCAGCAGTCCTCCCGGCCCGCCGCGGAGAGTACGCCGTCCCGGGAAATTGCTCCGCCTGCCGCGCCTTCGCGCAGCCAGGAATCAGGCCGGAGCCAGCAGTACGGGCCGCCCGCCGGATATCAACCGATCATACTTCCGGGAGAATCGATTTTAAAATACCAGCGCCTCGCGCAACAGCCTCCGGTGCAGGGACGGCGCCCGCAAGAGTCGGCCGCAGCGTTCCCCCGAAGAGTTTCTGAGCCAACTCAGCCGCTCGCTGCAACCTTTCCTGAGGACGAACCAATTTTCGCCAGCGGCGCTGCCATCGCGGAGCCGCTCCATGAGCAGCACCATGACTCGCAACCCGATGACTCGCAACCCGGTCATGAGGAACAGGCGGAGACAGCCGCAACCTCAGTGGATTGGAATCGCGAATTTCGCCGTCAGGATTTGATGAGCGCTTCGGCATCGCCGCGCGAGGCTGCCGCAAGTACCGTAAAGACTGAAGAAGAGGATCAAAAACACCACGGCATCACGGCAGTACCGGAACCCTCCGCGCGTCCCTCGGAACATTTTTCTGAACGTTCCTCCAATCATGCCTTCGATCAGCCGGAGTCGTTGACTCAGCAGCAGCAGCCGGTTTTCGCCGCTCCGGGAACGATCGAAGAAGAGACGATCGACGAAGAAGAAGCGGATACCGTCCGTTACGAGGAGTCCTCCGACGACGGGTACGAAGAGTTCGAGGAAGAGACGCAAGCAGCAGGTCAGGCAATCTCTGAGACTGCCAGGCAGGAGCTTGCTGAAGTCCGCGAGGCGGTTGCTGACATCCACCGGGCTTCCTTAATTGAGTCGGGGATGGCCGAGGCGAGCACGGCCGGGCCGGGCGGAGTGTCTCCCACGGAACCCGGTGCGGCGGAGGGCGAGGAAGATCCCGAAGAACTGGAGTTAGAAGAGGCACAGGCGGAAGCCGAGGCTCTGCTGGATGCGGAGGCTCGCGGTAATGGCACGGTCGATGCCCACGCCGAGGTGCGGGCTCCGGCGGGAACCGCTGGTTACACGCAACGCGCCCCGCGTCCGCGGCCCGGTTTCGACCGCCAGGGTGGTCAACGCGGACGCCGTGGCGGACGCCGGTTTAAACGCCAAGAACCGCAGGATGTTCCGAAAATCAGCGACCTTCTCAAGGAAGGCCAGGAGATTCTCGTCCAGATTGCCAAGGAGCCCATCGGCAAGAAGGGCGCTCGCATCACCAGCCACATCGCGCTGCCCGGACGGTTCCTGGTTTACATGCCGACCGTGAACCATACCGGCGTTTCGCGCAAGATTGCCTCCGACGAAGAGCGTCAGCGCTTGAAGCGCATCGTGATGAGCGAGCGTGACAACGGGCATGGAGGCTTCATTGTTCGTACTGCCGCACAAAGCGCGAGCGAAGAGGAGTTGCGGGCCGATATTCGTTTTTTGAAGGGTTTGTGGAATGACATCAAGACCCGTTCTGAAAGCTCTAAGCCGCCCGCGCTGATCTATCACGACCTTAACGTCGTGGAGCGCGTGCTGCGCGACCAGGTCACATCGGATTTCTCCGTGATCTGGGTTGATACCGAACCTGAATATGAACGGATTCTTCGCTTCTTCAACCGCTTCCAGCCGGCGCTGATCAAGCGCGTGAAGCTCTACACCAAGGAGACTCCGTTGTTTGAGCAATTCGGCCTGGGCGAGGAGATGAACAAGGCGCTCAAGTCAAAAGTATGGCTGAAGAGCGGCGGCTATATCGTGATCAACCAGACCGAGGCGCTGGTGGCGATCGATATCAACACCGGCAAGTATGTGGGAAAGACCTCGCGTCTTGAGGACACAATCGTCAAGACCAACGTGGACGCGATCAAAGAAATTGTGCGTCAGATCCGGCTGCGCGATCTGGGCGGGATCATCATCATCGACTTCATCGACATGGACGAGCGCCGCAACCGCCAGCGTGTAATGCAGGCGCTGGAAGAGGAACTCCGCCATGACCGCGCGCCCTCGAAGGTGCTGCAGTTCAATGATTTCGGGCTGGTCGCGATCACTCGCAAGCGTGTTAAGCAGTCACTGGAGCGGACCATCGGTGCGCCTTGTCCCTACTGCCAATCCACCGGCTACGTGAAATCCGTAACCACGATTTGCAACGAGATCTATGTCGAGATGCGTAAGATCGCCAAACACCTGGAGCGCGAAGACGTGATGCTGCGTGTGAATCCGGATGTGGCCAAGGAGTTGAAGGGGAACAACGGCCGGCTATTGAACGAGATGGAAGAGCTCACCAAGCGAACCATCATCGTGAAAAGCGATCCGGCAGTGCATCAGGAGCAGTTCGATATTCACTAAGTTTTCAGCTTTGGGCTCTTGCGTTGCCGACTTTTCCAAACCTAGGGCTGTGCCATAACATCAAGGACATACACCGTTTGTTCCATGGTGAGGACCAGCATCCGCTTGCCGTCCCCGGAAAACTGCTTGAACGCTACCCGCTCCGGGAATTCATATTCGTGCTGCAATTGGGAAGTTGCGATGTCATACACCTTGATCCGGGACGCATCACTCTCAACTGCCAGTAGCGCGTTGGTTGCCGAGACCACCGGATTCGTGCCAAAGAAGTGCGCCTTCTCTTCCCCACTCGCGAGCGAATAGACCAGGATTTGATTGCCAGTGGCGCCTACGACTGCCCACTCTCTCGCCAGCGAAACTCCTTCCACCTGAAAGGAGCTCTTGTTGGTCTTGATCAAGAGCTTAGCGGCGATGCTGTTCTTGGCGGGATCCACGACTTCGCAAAAAAAGTCGCTCTTCGCCGCGCGTTGATTAAGCTCAGGATACTGCTGGATTTCCTTCTGGCCTCCGGACTCGTTTAAAGGCCAGATCAAGAACATGGAGTCCTCATTGAAACCAAACTTGGGCACCTCATGCGGAAAGTGGCGCGTCCACACCAAGTGGTCGTCACGGACATCCCTCACCTCCACATCCGCATTCAAGGGCTTCAAGAATGGATTCTTGCCCTTGAAATTAGTGAGAACCAGATACCTTCCATGTTGCTCCGCAATTGCATCCTGCAACTTCCGGCCCTCCCGCCCATTGTCGGTGAGTGTCTCCAGACGGCCGATAGTGCGAGGGGCCTGGTCAAACTTGGCGAAGTCGACGTAAAAAGCCTGATCGTCTCCGAACCACGCGCTCTGAAATCCGCGCACATGCATTGTCCGAACATTGTGTACCACATCCCAGACCGCCCCGCGCGATCGGGTAGAGATCGCCATCCACGAAAGATCCGGCGAAACCGCCGCAGCGCGCAGCCGTTCGAGACGCGCCTGGGACAGGCTCACCCGCGCCAGTTGTTCTCTGGTTCCCAGTTTCTCCAGTGAGATCTCTCCATTGATGCGTTCCCTCACAAGCATTTCATCGTAGATGTCGAGGGCCGATTTCTTGATGGCTGCAGGAACCTGCTTGGTCTTCAAATCAAAAACTCCAATTGGGTACTCCTTGAGTGGATGAATCAGAACATAGTCCCCGTGGCCGACCGAATCGAGGCCAATCGTATTGCTCAATCGATACTGGTCGATGCGTTCTCCCGAAGGAAAGCGTAGAAGCGGCGACTTGCCAGGATCTGACTCATTCACCCCCAAAATCCGGTCC
>JRHI01002078.1_pt1 | contig 14755 bp, 11 predicted proteins | sample 215371 | NCBI WGS metagenome assembly JRHI01 (sample SAMN02929681, study PRJNA255918) | sediment metagenome | biome: cave system; feature: Ice Cave; material: Sediment; isolation source: sediment from deep within a dark volcanic ice cave with no known source of... ...
CCCGCCTGCACAGGCGGGTTTTTCTTGTTGAGGTCATGTTTTCTTGTCAGGGATTTCCAGAATAATAGAGATGCAAGGAGTACAAGCATGAACTTCCTGGTTGTATAACACATGGCAAGGCTTACGAGGAAGCCATTCAGCAGGGGTATGATGCTATTGAGAGCTGGATCATGGTTGCCCAGGAGTTGGGATGCCCCGTGCCTTTACCTCAGTTGCTAGCACACTCATAAAAAATATTGAGGCTCATCAAGCACGGCGAGCCGTGCTTGATGAGCCTCAATATTTTTTATGAGTGTGCTACTCTAATGTCTCCAACAGCTCTCTCAAGAACAGTTCGGCGTCGGTGATGAGACCGGCGGCTTGGTGACTGCCGCGGTCGGCCAGTTTGGTGACGACTGCCGGATTGATGTCTACAACGACGGTATGCACGGTCGCAGGGAGCATGTTGCCGGTGGCGATGGCGTGCAGCATGGAGGCGACCATGATCGCCATTTCGACGCCTTGCACCTCCTTGCGCATGTGGTGTTGGGCTTCTTGCATGTCGGTGAAGACGCCCGGCATGGGGCCATCATCGCGGATGGAACCTGCTAGCACCATGGGAATGTTGCGCGTGATGGCTTCATAGGTGATGCCTTCGTGTAAGATGCCCGTCTCGATGGCTTTTTCTAGGGAGCCGATGCCGCGAATGGTGTTGATGGCACGTAGGTGGTTGCGGTGCCCACCTTCGACCTGTTCGCCTGTACGTAAATCGACGCCGAGCGAGGTGCCGAAGAGCGCTGATTCGATGTCGTGGGTCACAATGGCGTTACCACCAAAGATGACCTGCACATAGCCTTTGCGTAGCAGTTCGGCAATATAGCGGCCTGCTCCCGTGTGGATGACGGCTGGACCGAGCACAAAGAGAATTTTTCCGTTGCGTGCTCGTACCTCTTTCATGTTACGAGCGATTTCCTGGATGGCTAGCACTTTGACCTTTTCTGAGGAGACGTTGCTTTGCATGAAAGCAAAGGCTTCACGTCCGCGTTCACGCTCGAAAGGGTGTACACGAATACCATTGTGACCGATGATGATCTGTTCACCCACCTTGACCTCGTGCATGGGTTTGCAGTAGGCACGCCTCTTCTCAGCATCAACGACAACGGCGACATCCATTTCAATGCCCTCAACAGGAACCCACTGTCCGTGCAGCCGCACCTCTGTAGGGAGGTTGGTGGTCGAGTAAAATTTTGAGGGTAAGACGCCATCTTGCTCAACGGCGATGGTATCTACATCTTCTGCATCGACGAGCACAGCTCCGAACTGTTGCAGTTCGGAAATGATGCGGTCGAGCGTTTCGTCATTAGGAGCTACAATTTTCATGCGTGCGTAACTGGTTTCATCTTTTCTAGCTCCAACGCGCATCTCTTCTACCTCGAAGTTGCCGCCACGGTCCATAATGACATCCCATGTTCGTGGTAGCGTCCATGAGTCGATGATGTGCCCACTTAGTTCAATGCGTTCACTTGCCATAGCTTATTTCTCCTTATTTTCCTCTGCCAACCGTACAAATAGGTTGAAATGCGCAGGCGCGACACTTGGCGGCGCGTTGCGTCTTCAATGGTGGTGGCTGTTGCTCTGTACAACGCGCCATGTCATTGAGTAAGCGAATGACTTTTTTTCTTAGTGCAGGCGTGTATTCAATGGTGAATTCACAGTCGGCGTAGCGCAGAATGCCATGGGTTGGTGCCTGCTCAAAATAATCTTCCAGAATCAGGCAATAGGCTGCAACCTGTACCTCGTGATTGCTATAAGGTGCGCTGGCATCCTGTACATTGAGCTTTAACTCAATGGGTACGGGCCGACCGTCGGGCAATTGCACGATATAATCGGGTTTGCCTGCGAGCGGATACTGGTTGGATGAAAGTGTCTCACCCTGCCCATCAGCATCTTCGTAGACCAAGTTTCCTATGGGCAGGCCCAGCACGTGGCGTCGTTCCTCTATCAGGCGTTTATGCTGCGTATAACGCTCATTGAGCAGCATGATGATGAGTATACATGCTACAAGGAGCAGACCTAACCCGATAGGAAACAACAGGCTTGTCATCGTAACACCAGTCCTACTGCCATCAAAATGAGGGCAAGTACTACAATTACGAGCACTGCTAGTGCTAGCCATCGTACGTTGGTGTTACTACTGGGCACTGGAATACGCTCTTCTTCCATCTCCTCTATCTCTGCCACCTCTTCGGCGTGTGCTGCATGTTGTTGCCGTCCTTGCTCAAAGGCACCGCGCCGCACGAGCAACTGTTCAATCATCTGATATTCTGGTATAGCTATGGCCTGAGACCCATGCTCGTGCTCTAGTTTGACAAGATGAGCAAACAAATCCTCGGTATCGGCATGTGCGGCAGCCTCAAATTGATCATACCACCACACGAGCGGGCAGTATTCAAATTGTGCTACCTCGCTGGCTGTGAATAGATGTTGTGCTTGCTGCGATGGTTGTTGTTTTCCTCGTTGTTGCATGGTTGTGTTCCGTATTAATTCGTCGTACCTGCGAGGCCTAATGTATCTGCGATGCTGGACATGGCTTGTATGACGAAGGCGATGTGTTCGTCTAGATCAACGCCCAATTCGGCTGCCCCTTGGACAAGGTCTGTACGATTGACGCCAGCCGCAAAGCCTTTTGCCTTCATCTTCTTACGAACTGAGGACACTTCTAGTCCAATGACGCTTTTATTAGGGCGCACTAAGGCCGTTGCAGTGACCATACCGGTTATCTCGTCGCATGCATAGAGGGCTTTGGAGAGCAGATCGTTACGTGGGTTGGTAACTTGGTTAAGATCGTTATGCGCCAGAATTGCGTAGGTGATGCGCTCATCATAGCCGCTGTCGCGTAGCCATTGTGCCAGAACTTGTGTATGTTCGTGCAGGTCAGGGTATTCTTCATAGTCGCTATCGTGGAGCAGGCCCGTCGTGGCCCATAATTCTTCGTCTTCGCCATACTTGCGGGCGTAGAAACGCATGGCTACCTCTACGGAGAGCATATGTTTTTGCAGATTCTCGTTCTTGACATGGGTGGTCATGAGTGTATAAGCCTCGGCGCGTGTTGGCATAGATGATCCTCTAATTCTATAAATGCACTTCATTTATTTGACGGACGACGACAAGGGTCCCCGCCCATCCACCGCTCTACCCCCATCCCTACTAATTAGTATACAGATAATAGTCCGTTCGCGCCCTATTATAACATAGGTCGGATGGGCGGAGAAACGTGTGATTTTGGTACATTATCAACTTTACCCATGACAGTGATGTTGTAACGTCTTAGGGAGAGCATCATGTCGAAATATGGCTGCGGTTGGTAATACTACATTATGATAGAATACATAAAAAGAAGTGGTAAGCAACGGTGCTCACACTAGCAATGGCCTATTCTGGTCTTAGAATTTCTCAGGAGGACATAGTATGTCTACTACCGATGGTCTTGACGATATTGTCGCCGCCCATTCGCAGATTTGTGATCTTGATGGGAAACTGGGCAAGCTGACGTATGTCGGTGTCGATATTCACGATCTCGCACAATATTCCTCGTTTGAGGAGACCGCGTACTTGCTTTGGCATGTAGCCTTGCCAACCCGTGGGCAGTTGGACGAGCTAAAACAACAATTAGCCGCGTATCGTCCCTTACCTCCACCGCTGCTTGACATGATGCGTCTTTTGCCGACGACGACGACTCCCATGGATGTATTGCGTACCTCTGTTTCTGCCCTCTCCGCCTTCGATCCTGATCTTCGTGATACCTCGGTAGCTGCCAATCAGCAACGTGCGATTCGCCTTACCGCTGTTATGCCGACCATTGTTGCCAGTTGGGAGCGCATTCGCAATGGCAAAGACCCTGTTGCACCTCTAGCAGATGGAGATCATGCGACGAACTTCCTGTATATGCTTAAGGGTGAGAAGCCCAACCCCTACATGGCACATGTGTTAGACCTGGCCTTGATTTTGCATGCCGACCATGAACTGAATGCCTCAACTTTCGCGGCTCGTGTCAGTGCTGGCACATTAGCAGATATGTATGCCGCCATCACCTCGGCTATCAGTACCCTTTCTGGTCCCTTGCATGGTGGCGCAAACGAGCAGGTGATGCGTATGCTGTTGCGCATTGGCGAGGTTGACCGCGCTGAACCCTATATCAAAAATGCGCTAGAACATAAAGAGCGTGTGATGGGTTTTGGGCATCGCGTCTATCGTACGGAGGACCCACGCGCCACGCATCTGCGAGCCATGTCGGAAGAACTAGGCAAGCGCAACGGTGATACACGCTGGTATGAAATATCGCGTATCGTCGAGAAAGCTGTCAAGGAGGAGAAAGGACTCAATGCTAACGTTGATTTCTATTCCGCCTCAGTCTACTATACGATGGGTATTCCAATTGACCTCGATACGCCCATCTTCGCGTGTAGCCGCATCACCGGCTGGACCGCCCATGTGCTAGAGCAATACAAAAACAATCGCCTCATTCGTCCCCGTGCTGAATATGTCGGCCCCAAAGTGACTGAATATACTCCTATTGAGAAAAGAGGATAAGCAGAGCAAAAACATGACGTTTGCCGTTCGGCAAACGTCATGTTTTTGCTCTGCTTATCCTCTTTACAAGAGATGTTGTATATCCTGCTTCATCTCAGTATAGCCTTGATAGCGAGCGTTGGCATCTTCTTGTAACGCACGTCCCAGGATGGCTTCTAGCTGTGGCGAGATGGCAGAATTGAGTTGGCGTACGGGTGGGTACGAGGGATAGTGGGGAGGCGCGATATTGGTTAAGGCATGATGCATGGTTGCGGCGAGTGAGTAGATGCATGTACGTTGATCGTAGGGCTTATCCTGAATAGGTAGGTAAGGCGAGATCAGCAGTTTACGTGTGGTGCGATGCATGCTGCCGATTTTTCCACGTTCAAAGGTGTTGAGATTGGGAGCCAGTGGCATCTGGAAACCGACGAGTTGCACCCGGTTGCGTGTTGCTTCGATAATCACGTTGCTGGGGGAGATATCATAATGGCGCACGAGCGGTTTCTGCAATTCCAAGGCCATGAGCACATTTAATAGAGTATTCATAAATCCCATTACATCACGCTCAGGTAGAGGGCGTAGGAGCTTATACAGGCGCTCTTCGATGCTTTCGCCGTTGATATAGGTCATCGCCATGTAATAGTGTTTGCCCTCGGAGAAGCGGGCTAGCATAATAGGAATGAGTGGGTGGTGCAAGTGAGCCAGAGGAGCGGTGACGCGTTCATAGTGGGCGACATCCTTAGCGCGATTGGCAAGCGAGCCATCGGAGCATTCCCAGCGTTTAAGCACGATTTGCTGCTCGTTGGCCTGTGTGTCGTAAGCAACCGCCGTCGTAATGTGGCTCTCATCCGATTGTTTGAGGATGCGTTTTATGATAAAGCGTCCCTGGCGCACGCTCACGCCCACGAGTGGATTGCTTGCGATGGTTGTTGGGGAGATAGCGAGGCGCCCACAGACGGTACAGCAACGTTGCCCAAAGCGCATAGGTGCGTCACAATAAGGGCAGGTGCGATTATCCTGTTCCGCGCCACAAAAGGCGCAGCGTTGTGCGCCAGAGCGATTCTGTTGTCCGCAATACTGGCAGACGTAACGCTGTTGCGCGAGGCGAACAGCTTCGGCATAGCTTTCCGCGAATTCAAGAATATTGCGATAGCGACGGTGGTAGTCTTTCGCAATAGCGCGTAACAGGACAGCTGCAATCTCAACCGGAATACGCTGGTTCCACTGTTGCGGCGATGGTGGCGTTTCATGAATGTGCGCGTGCCACATTTCTTCTATGCGCTTGTATATGTATGGTGGGCGACCCGCGAGCAATTCATAACAACAGATGGCTAAGGCGTATTGATCGGAGTCGCGGCGTGGGTTGCCCTGCCACTGCTCAATAGGCATATACATGGCTGTGCCTGTCACCTCGCCAAGTGAGGCGTGGGTTTGCATGCCGAGATAGAAGGTGGTGCCAAAATCGGAGAGCAATATCTGTCCATTGCGGCCAATCAAGAGGTTGCCCGGTTTTACGTCCTGGTGAATCAGTCCATTATCATGTACATAATTAAGTGCGCTCGCCGCTTGCCGCAGATAGGGTACCAGTTCTTCTGCGAAGGCGAGGCGCAGAGTGCCATCGGACTTGCGGAAGATATCATAGATTGTCTGTGGAGCATACTCCATCACAAAATAAGGCTGCTCGTTCTCTAATTGCCCGAAGTTGTAGACGGGCAGAATATTGGGGTGCTGCATCATAGCGATGCGGCGTGCCTCATCAAAGAAGCTTCTCTGTGCCTTTTCACTGAGCTGATCGAGGCGCAACACTTTCAGGGCCAGAATCCGACTGAGAGGCATCGGTTCACGCACCTTATAGACATACCCATAGCTACCGGAGCCAATAAAGGAAACGACCTCATATTTGCTCGTACCGACCAATGCCCCCTGGACCAGAAAATCGCAACGCCGACAACACACCGTACCATCTAGATTGTCGTGTGCCCCGCGTGGATTAAGACAGCGTGCCACCAATGCTCTCCTACCTCTGTAAACACTCTTCTACCTACATGTACGTGTGTGCGTCTCACAGGTTACGTGGGTGGGCCATTCACACAATAGTAGGGACGGGGGAAGGGTTAGATGGGTGGTGGGGACCCTTGTGGTCGTCCGTCATTGTGCACACCATTTCTCACAGCCACATTCCATACAATCAGCAATAGAGGCGAGAGCATCGCCGCTATAATAAGCTGCCCTGATTCGAGAAAGACGTAAGCTGGCCTGAAATACCATATAGTATCGTCGTGAAAAGAGATGCTGCCTCTTTACTGGCCAGAGCTTCCTTTTTGGTATTCCCTCTCTTTGAGGTAGATGACTTTTTCTTATTCTGTGGTATGAGAGGCATTTCATTTGTCATGCCTGGGAGCTGATTCGTGATGAATTGTTGCTGATGGATGAATGTCTTGATGCTAGTTTTAGTAGTAGATGCTAGTTTTTCTATGGCCTCAATATCTTTCATGGATGTGAATTCTGCAGTTGCTCTCCTATCTGCAATCTTTTTCGCATCTCGTCCACTTTTTATACTTACTACCTGCTGTAAGAGAGTTTGAGAGAGTGCAATTTCATTAAACTGCTTCCAAATCTCTGCCTCTTTTTGCTCTTCGTTAGCTCTATCAAGGTAATATTCTTTGTCTCCATTCGTGATGTAGATATACACATCAATATCAGCTTGATTAAGATACTTGACCATTAAAGGCCCGACATCCTCCCAGGATAATTTGCCGTTTTGTGCTCCAAGTTTAGGGAATGCGATGCTGGTAATGCCTGCTTTTTTGTAGTTAGCAACAAAATATTCTAAGCCTTTTTCGAGATACTCAAGTTTGGAATTAGCCTTCCAATTGTCCTTTGTGGGGAAGTTGAGAATCCAAGGCGTACTTTTCTGGTAAAGCGTAGGTCGGCCAATACGTAGTTTACCTGTTCTGCATTCTTGTTGATAGACAGGGAACATGTCGGGGTATCTTTGCTTGAAAGCAAGAGCAAGGCCTTTACCCAAACGATCATTATACGCTCCATTCCGACGAAGGTGAATTTATGATCCAGGTCTATCGTTATGGTTGGAGGTCTAAGGGGGAGATTAGTTGGGAACTGGAATTTGTGGATCATCTAGCAAATAACGGAGCTTCTGTGGCGAGGTGTGTAAAGCGTAAGGACGGTAGATGGTTCTCTGAGATACAGGCCATCGAAGGAGTTCGACAAGTGGCAGTGTTTCAGTGTGCTCCAGGGTCTTACACACACTTCGGAAATAATGTCTACCACCGTGTCTCGCCAGTAAAATGTGCTGAACAGTTTGGAAGCTCGATGGCAGAAATTCACGCGGCGGCAGATACCTTTCGATCAACGATGCCACGTTTTCACCTTGACCTTGATGTATGGGATCGCTTCAAACTAGGATATATCTCGCGTCGTTCACTATCAGATGTAGACCTTTCAGTGGTCCGTGTATTCGCTGGTATTCGTGTTCTGTGGCTCATGGGTCTCTGGTGTTCCAATGCGCAGAAGCTTGGCTATCATCAACTTCACGACGACTACTTCGACCGGGAGCTGACTTATGTGAACGGCTTTTACAATGAAGCCGTTCGGCCTACAGCTACGAGCTCCTAGTACCATTAGCATCCTGTAAACGATCTATTGCCAAACAGCATCGCCATATGCATATTCATAGATATTTTTGTTGTGCGAGTAGTTACAACAATCTGTCAAAGAAAACGATGGCGGTATTTGTGCGGCTAGCCGCACAAATACCGCCATCGTTTTCTTTGACAGATTGTGGGGATTAACCCACGCTACCGGACATCTCCAACTGGATGAGGCGGTTCAGTTCGACCGCGTACTCCATTGGGAGTTCTTTGGTGATTGGCTCGATGAAGCCATTCACGATGAGGGAGTAGGCTTCGGACTCGTCGAGGCCACGGCTCATCAGGTAGAAGAGCTGATCGTCACCGACTTTGGAGACGGTGGCCTCGTGGCCGATCTCGGTCCGGCTCTCTTCAACACGGATGGTTGGGTAGGTGTCTGTGCGAGCGTTCTCGTCGAGCAAGAGCGCGTCACAACGGACACTGGACTTGGTGTGGTGCGCACCTGGGTTGATACGGACCAACCCACGATAGGAAGCACGCCCAGTTCCCTTAGAGACTGACTTCGACAAAATCTGCGAGGTGGTGTACGGTGCAAGGTGGGTGACCTTCGCGCCTGCATCTTGGTGCATACCATCGTTTGCAAAGGCAACCGAGAGGATGTCACCACGTGCGCCCGGCTCCATGAGCAGAACGGCTGGATATTTCATAGTTATCTTGGATCCAAGATTGCCGTCCACCCATTCCATCGTAGCGTCTCTATAAGCGGCGGCACGCTTGGTGACGAGGTTATAGACGTTCTTGGACCAGTTCTGAATGGTGGTGTAACGTACACGCGCACCCTCCATCACCTTAATCTCGACAACGGCGCTGTGTAGGCTATCGCTGGCATAGGTTGGTGCTGTGCACCCTTCCACATAGTGTACATAGGAGCCAGGAGCGGCGACGATGAGTGTGCGCTCGAACTGACCCATGTTTTGTGCATTGATGCGGAAGTAGGCCTGTAGTGGAATCTCGACACGCACACCCTCTGGGATATAGACGAAGCTACCACCGCTCCAGACTGCGCTATTCAGTGAGGCGAACTTGTTGTCGGAAGGTGGAATGACCGTTCCAAAGTGCTGCTTGATGATATCAGGATACTCACGCAAGGCAGTGTCCATATCGGTGAAGATGACGCCCAGCTTCTCAAGGTCTTCGCGTACCTTGTGATAAACGGCCTCACTCTCATATTGTGCTGTTACGCCAGCTAGGTATTTCTGCTCGGCCTGTGGAATGCCCAGACGATCAAAGGTATCCTTAATTTCGGCGGGAACTTCGTCCCAATTCTTGCCCTGTTTCGCCATGGGCTTAATATAGTAGTAGATATCGTCGAAGTTGATGCCGGAGAGGTCAGCGCCCCAGGTGGGCATAGGTCGTTTCTCGAAGAGGTCCAGGCTCTTGAGACGGAATTGCCGCATCCAGCTCGGCTCGCCCTTCATCTCTGAAATTTGCTCGACGACCTTCTTGCTTAGGCCCTTCTCGGACTTAAAGGTGTAGTTTTCAGCTACGTGGAAACCGGGAGAATAATTGCCCTGTTCCAACTCGAATGCCTGACTCATGAATTCACTCCCATTGCTGACTGATGTGTCCTTAACGTTAGAAGAATAGTAGATATGTGCAAAGGGTCAGCTACTCCCTGCTAATCCTTACTTACTTACTCGGATTTACTGGTATTATAGGCTTTTTCGCAAGCATTGTCAAGCCACACAATAGTATGAGATTTGTGGTCAGTCAGGGCATCCCCTTGCGGGTGCCCTGACTGACCACAAATCTCATACCTCAAATACTTGACTACTTTCACACGTCTTGCTATTATGATAACGGCATCAAGGGGTTGTACCCCTACAGATGCGCCCGTAGTTCAGTGGATAGAACAACACTCTTCTAAAGTGTTTGTCGCAGGTTCGATTCCTGCCGGGCGCGTTTCTCTCATTCCTCACTTATACAGCGTATCCAACAACCCCCAAAAATCCCTTGGTTCGGACATGGTGCGCCACCAGACGGCTAGTTGGAGGCTGTTCACGCCGAACTGTGATTGGAAGGAGAGTTCTTGCCAGAAGCCAACGACGATGGCGTAGAGGCTTCTGGCGGAGAGGAACCAAACGGCATGCTTCACACCTGCTGCATCGGTATAGGTGATGTGTGGCTCGTACGGGTCTTGTATGTTGGTATTGGCGGTATCTATTTGTGCATTGGTCGCGTCCTTGACCATGCTTTGTGCTTGCTGATAGGTGAGGGTTGAGTTGTCCGTGACCCACGCGCCGTTTTGCCAGTGCCAAGTAGCACCGTAGAGCGGGACTTCCCAGATGATGTGCGGCAGCATCTGTGGAATGGTTTGTAGGGTATACGCGAGAATGTTGGTGAGCCAGTCCAAGCTCACGGTTGGGCCAGGAGTATAGTAGGATTGGTCAACGGCCATGAGAACCATAAAATCGACGGTAGGGGCGAGTAGTTGCCAATTCTCAAAAGCTCCAAAGCTGCTGTCGGGGATATCTTTTGTTTTGGGCACAAGGGTAGTTCCATACCAAAGATGTTGTGCTTGTAGTGCGTTGTGGAGATGCTGGCTATAGGTAGCGAAGAGGTGTTGAATGTTAGGATAAGAGGAATCGACACCCTCAATATCCATGATGACGCCATCATAATGAGTGCGTGCGACTTCGTGCAGAATGGCATCGATGTAGCTCTGGTTGCTACTAGCATGATCGATGTAGGCGGCAGCCTGTTGATAGGTCCAGGCGTTCGGGTCTCCGGTGTCTATCGTGATGGTAAGATACGCCATGCCACCTTTGCTATGAATAAGCTGTACGACAGTATCCATACTATTGCTACCCGCTTGACAATTATTGGTGCCATCAAGCAAGTGCCCGTTGGTAGGGTCTATCCAACCAGTTCCCACAAGAGCTGCATCAGGATTGTTGTGTGCGGATTGCTGATAGGCTTGCACTCCTGATTGGCAGTCGTGCCCCATAATCCAACTTAACGAAGTCGTCTTGCCTTTAAGATAGTTGATTTGCCCCTTCTGAACTGATCCCGCTGCGGGTGTACCGTAGGCTTGTTGTACGGAAACAACAGTAGCTTGTCCAAAGCCACAACTTGTACAAAAAAGTGCAAGCAACAGGGAGAACATGGTAGAAATAATTCGTTCTCTTCTGAGCTTTTCCTGTTGCATGAGCCCGTCCCTCTTTTGGATGTTCAAGCTTACTACCTTTACTTTATACTTTTTCTCTGCTTACTTGTCTATTTAACTAAGTAGTCGTTAAAAAATAACTTCCTGTCTTCAAGCAAGGGTGAGCAATAGTATTGCCGACAACGCAGAAAGTTATTTTTTAACAAGCCCTAAGGGCCGAAAGCGAGAAAATATTCTCCAGTTGACTACGCTAAGCCGCTTGGCCCAGGGCATAAGTCGCCCTGGATCTTTGCGCTAGGCAGCCCCTCACTCTCCATAGGCATTTTGTCGCAGCTCTTCGACGTGCGTCGTCAACTGCTCCCCCGTTGGTTGGCTGTAGATCATGGTGGTATCCAGTGACGTATGCCTCAGAAGCGTCGCCAGCCCGACGATGTCTCCAGGATGCCGGGTCAAATAATTGTGGGCGAAGGTATGCCGAAGCGTGTGGGCGCTCGTCTGGGCTGGCACCAACCCACGTGTGGAGGCATCGCGGACCAGGATGTCTATCATTTGTCGCATAGCCGAGGTGGTCAGTCTCCCTCGTTTTTGACTCTGCCACAGCGGAGTCGTGACTGCTCCAGCCTCGCGCCGCGGCCAAGCTGCAGCCACCGCTTTGACGGTTGGCTCGCAGTGCAACCGCGGAGCCAGATAGACCGCCAGAGCCAGGCGCGCAGAGGCGTTGAGCGGCACAGTACGCGCTTTGTTGCCTTTGCCGGAGCGAACAATCACCCACCCGCCGCGTTCCCCAAACTCGATGTCTGAGAGCATCAGCTGGCTGCACTCATCCAATTGCAGACCGGTCTGGAGGAGAAACTGCACAATGGCATAATTGCGCTTCCCATCATGGCTGCTCTGAGCTTGGCGCAAGAGGGCATTCTCATCTGTTTTTCTACTCTATTTAAGGGAAAGGTGCGCGACGCGTCGGCGTCTGCTCAAATAGAGCACAAAGGGGGGAAGTGGGTGTTCTCTGAGCTCAAAAACGAGCCCGTTCTTTCCCACTTTTATTGTATCACCTCCTGTCTACTAGCACACTGCCTTTTTGGACGATTTTTTTTGGCGTTCTTTCCCCTATACTCAGACGGAAGCGACGGCACTCTGGCGCACCCGCGGTGAAAGCTCTCCTTTGAGCAAAGATACCTCTTGTGTGTGTGATGAAATCAGCACATGCTTCATCAGGCGTGTGCCAGACCCTCGTCGTGTGCGAAAGGGGGCCTTACGTGCCGTCACCGCTTAATGGGGCTGTACCAGGCTAGTACAATACTCCGGTACATCGTTTTAGCCCGAAGGATGTCATCAAAATTATCAAAGAAGGGATTGCCAAAGGAGGTAAAAATATGAGTTCATATGTGCTTGGTTTTCAGGACATTGACAAAACAAAACTCATGGTTGTTGGGGGTAAAGGCGCGAACCTGGGGGAACTATCCAAGATTGAAGGAATACGCGTACCAGATGGCTTTTGTATTTCTACTGAAGCCTTTAAAAGAATCATTGGGGAAACGTCGTCGATGAACGAATTACTTGATCAGTTATCGCTTCTAAAGGTGGAAGACCGGGATAAAATCGGTGAACGTAGCGGTGAGATTCGCAGGGTCATCGAAGGGATAGCCATCCCTCAAGACATTCATGAAGAGATCGCCCGCCTCCTCTCCAGGCTTGATGAAAAAAATGCCTATGCAGTACGATCCAGCGCAACTGCAGAGGATTTACCGACGGCCTCCTTTGCAGGCCAGCARGATACGTATTTGAACATTGTCGGAAAGGAAGCAATCCTAAAGCATATCAGCAAGTGCTGGGCATCGCTATTTACCGAGAGGGCAGTAACTTACCGCCTTCAAAACGGCTTCGACCACCGTAAAGTCCATCTGTCTGTGGTTGTTCAGAAGATGGTCTTCCCGCAGKCGGCAGGAATTTTGTTTACTGCCGATCCCGTCACTTCTMATAGGAAGGTGTTATCCATTGATGCCAGCTTCGGACTTGGTGAGGCCTTGGTCTCCGGCCTGGTGAATGCTGATATCTATAAAGTGCGTAACGGCAAGGTTATCGATAAGAAGATATCCACCAAGAAGCTGGCTATTTATGCCTTAAAAGATGGCGGTACGAAAGAACAGGAGATTGAGCCTGAGAGGCAGAATAGGCAAGCGCTGACGGATGAGCAGATTTTGCAGCTTGAGCGCATGGGCAGAAAGATCGAAGAACATTTCGGTTGCCCCCAGGACATCGAATGGTGTTTGGTTGATGATACATTTTATAGTGTCCAGAGTCGGCCAATCACTACTTTATACCCGATCCCTGAAGCGAATGATCAAGAAAATCACGTCTATGTATCTGTCGGTCATCAACAAATGATGACCGACCCCATGAAACCATTGGGATTGTCTTTTTTCCTGTTAACGACCCGTGCACCCATGCGTAAAGCTGGTGGAAGGTTGTTTGTTGATGTCACACAACAACTGGCGTCACCTGTCAGCAGAGAAATTGTATTAGATGCCTTGGGACAATCCGATCCGCTCATAAAAGACGCACTCATGACCATAATTGAGCGAGGAGATTTTATAAAATCGTTACCAAATGATAAAAAAGAACAGAGTCTCAGTAAAAGCAATAAAGGTATTCCGTCTTCGGGTTTTCATACACAAATCGAAAACGATCCGACAATCGTTTCTGATTTGATTAAGAGTAGTCAAACATCGATAGAAGCGTTAAAACAAAACATCCAAACGAAATCAGGATCAGATTTATTTGATTTTCTTCTAGAAGATATCCAACAATTAAAGAAGATCTTATTTGACCCACAAAGTTTGGGTGTGATTATGGCTGCTCTAGATGCTTCATCATGGATCAATGAAAAAATGAAGAAGTGGTTAGGTGAAAAAAATGTAGCAGACACGCTTTCTCAATCTGTACCAAACAATATTACTTCGGAAATGGGTCTGGCGCTATTGGATGTCGCAGATGCGATTCGTCCTTATCCAGAAGTAATTGAGTATTTACAGCATGTAAAAGATGATACCTTTTTGGATGAACTGGTTACGTTTAATGGTGGACAGGAAACCCAAGACGCTATCTATGCTTATCTCAACACATACGGAATGCGATGTGTCGGAGAAATCGATATGACGAAAACTCGTTGGAGCGAAAAACCAACGACACTTGTCCCCATGATTCTCAGTAACATCAAAAACTTTGAGCCTCATGCTAGCAATCAGAAATTTGAGCAAGGGCGACAGGAAGCTTTGAAAAAAGAACAAGAGTTATTGGATCGGTTGAAGCAATTACCGGGTGGTAAACGAAAAGCCAAACAGACAAAACGAATGATCAGCCTCATCCGGAAATTCATCGGTTATCGTGAATATCCAAAATACGGCATGATTAATCGCTACTTCGTTTATAA
>JRHI01002079.1_pt1 | contig 14743 bp, 13 predicted proteins | sample 215371 | NCBI WGS metagenome assembly JRHI01 (sample SAMN02929681, study PRJNA255918) | sediment metagenome | biome: cave system; feature: Ice Cave; material: Sediment; isolation source: sediment from deep within a dark volcanic ice cave with no known source of... ...
CCTGCCGCTGCCGCTACCCGCCTACAACCCCGGCAAGGCCGCCATCGAGCGGCTGACCCAGCTGCTCGCCGTCGAGCTCGGCCGGCACGGCATCCGCGTCAACAGCGTCGGCCCCACCTACGTGATGACGCCGCCGCTGCGCGCGAAGGTGGAGTCCGGCCAGCGCGATCTGGGAAAAATCATGGGCGTGCACGCCTTGAGCCGCCTGCCCGAGCCCGCCGACATCGCCGATGCCATCGCCTACCTCTGCTCCGACCAGGCCAAGGCCATCACCGGCGTGCTGCTCCCCGTCGACGCCGGCTGGCTGGCCGCCGTCAGCTACCGCACCTATGCCGGCGGCGTGCCGTGGAAGGAGTGACAACGTCATCCCCGCGTCGCGTCGAAGACGCGCCTCCGGCACGAAGGCGGGGACCCATGCAACTTTCCGCGTATGCTCGGCACCGTGTCGTGGATCCCGCCTCCGCGGGATGACGTTAGAGAGGACCCCAATGCCCAAAGACGCCGTAACCTACCGGTCGCAGGACAGCATCGCCATCATCACCATCGACAAGCCCGAGCGCATGAACCGCATCGATGCCGATGTGGTGGAGGGTCTGCATGACGCGTGGGTCCGCTTCATGGCCAGCGAGGAGGACCGCGTGGCGTTGCTGACCGGGGCGGACGACAAGGCTTTCTCGGCCGGCGCCGACCTCAAGTCGCCGCCCAACAACCTCTATCGCGGCATCCCCGGCGTCGGCGTGCCCGTCGACAAGCCGGTGATCGGCGCGGTGGCGGGATGGGTGGTGGGCGGCGGCATGGTGCTGACCACCATGTGCGACATCCTGGTGGCGGCCGACAACGCCCGCTTCTCCTACCCGGAGGTGAAGGTCGGCTTCACCGGGGGCCTCATCACCAATCTCGCTTCCCGCATCCCCCACAAGATCGCGATGGAGCTGCTGCTGGTGGGCGAGCCCATCGACGCCAAGCGCGCCTACGAGGTGGGCTACGTCAACAAGGTCGTGCCCGTGGCGGAACTCATGCCCGCCGCGCTCGATTATGCGCGCCGCATCGCCGCCACCGCGCCGTTGCCCTCGCGTGCCCTCAAGCGCTTCGTCGCCGAGGCCCTGCCCAAGGGCCCAACCGAGTTCGCCGGCATCGCGCGCGCACAAACCGACGCCATCTTCGCCAGCGCGGATTGGGAGGAAGGCCGCAAGGCGTTCGCCGAGAAGCGTCCTCCGCAGTACCGCGGCAAATGATGGAGCGAACGCGTGAGAAAGATGAAACAATCGCGAAATGGTCTCATCGGCCGCAAGGCGAGATAGAACCCAGTTGGCGACGTAGATGTGGGGCTCCTTGCGCCGCGCCAGCGTACGGCCCGAGCTTGCCAAGGCTGACGGGGCATGGCTGGATGGGGACGAGCGCACTCTGGGCTCGGGTGGGCAGCACAAGACCAATGGATGAGACCTTCGATCCCGCCGACCACCGATTCGGCCCGTCGCGCTATTTCGAGGATTTCGTGCCGGGCGAGGCGTTCTATATCCCATCGCGCACGGTGACGGAGGCGCAGTTCCTGGCCTTCCAGGCGGCCTCCGGCGACAACCATCCGATCCACTACGACCGCGAATACTGTCGCTGCCACGGCCATCCGGATTTGCTGGCGCACGGCTATCAGGTGCTGATCCAGACGGCGGCCGGTGCCGGGCTCTTTCCGTTCCTGGTCGAGGACTCGCTGATCGGTTTCATCGAGCAGTCCTCGCGCTTCCTGAAGCCCGTCTACGTCGGCGACACGCTCTATCCGCAGCTGAAGGTGAGCGAGCTGAAACCCCAGCGTACCACTGGCGTCCTGGCGCTCGCCTCGACCGTGCACAACCAGAAGCGAGAGCTCGTCATGGAGGGCGTGCAGAGATATCTGATCAAGAAGCGCGCATCATGACCGGACGCATGACGGACGCATAAAGCTCCAGCACGGCGTCTGTCATGGCGCCGACCGTGAAGCGCCGGCCGACCGCCGCCCTCAGCCGCAGTGCGTTGGCCTGCGCGGCCCCGGGACGGTCGAGCACGTCCAGCATGGCCTGCGCCAGGGCGTCGACATCCTCCGCCGGCAACAGTGCCGTGTCCGTGCCGCTGACGATTTCGGGGATGCCGCCCACGTTGGTGGCCAGGATCGGCAATCCGGCCGCCGCCGCTTCGAGCACGATGTAGGGGAAGCTTTCCGCGCGCGAGGGGACGACCAGGACGCGGCCCAGCCGAAAAGCCTCGCGTGCCGGCATGGGGTCCCGGAATGAGACGATGTCGTTCAATCCAAGCCTCGATGTCTCACCCTCGAGCGCCGCGGCGTCCGGGCCTGCGCCCACGACCACCGCGCTCACCGGCCGCGCCTGGCGGACGCGCGCCAAGGCGCTCAGCATGACGTCGATGCCCTTGAGCCGTCGCAACTCGCCCACGAACAGGAAATCGGCGGCGTCCTGGCTGGCACGGGTCGCGGTGAAGTCGTCAGGACCGACCCCGTTGGGGATGACGCGCGCAGCGCAGGCCGGCGGGCCCACCTGGGCCACGTATCGCTCCGCCGAATAGGCGCTTTCGAACAGCAGCGCGTCGGTAGCGCCGGCCAGCTGCCGCTCCAGGTGCATGTAGATGCACCCGGCGACGCCGGCGGGACGGTAATGCAGGCTTCCTCCGTGCGGCGTGTAGCAGGAGACGACGCCGAGACCGGCACGCTTCAAGGCGCGGGCCACCAGACGCGAATAGGCCCCGCCCTTGGCGCCGTGGCCGTGGATGACGTCGAAGCCCGTCTTGAAGGCGTGGCGGCGGATGGCGAAGTAGGCGGAAATGTCGCTCGGGCCCAGCTCGCGGCTCATGCGGGTGCGGAAGAGACCGAGCGCCAGATGCGGCTCCAGCCCGCGCAGCCGAGCCTCGGTCAGCGGATCGCTGGCGACGGCATCGCACACCACGCCCACCGCATGGCCGCGCCGCGCCTGCTCGGCGCTCAGATCGCAGACATGGCGAAAGAGGCCGCCGACCGGAGCTCGCAGGCAATGCAGGATGCGATAGCGTTCGCTCGCGCGGGCGCCGACAGCCTGCTGCTCAGAGCCAACGCTCGTAGACGTATATCGTGTCGCCGGGCTGAACAACGTAGTCCGGTGGTACATCCATCTTCTCTATGATGCCGTTGAAGCGGCGGGTGATCTGGACGCGGCGCTCGCTGGCGCGGTCGCCGTAGCCGCCGGCGATGGCAATGGCCTCTTGCACCGTCATGCCGCTGACGTAGGGGTACTGGCCGGCGTTGCGCACCTCGCCCAGGATGAAGAACGGCCGGTTCTGGGCGATGTCGACGGTGACTTGCGGTTCCTTGACGTATTGCGCGCCCAGGCGTGCGGCGATGGCACGGCCCAGGCCCCTGGACGTCCTGCCGCGCGCCGGGACGTCGCCGATCAGGGGCACGGAAACCATGCCCTGATGGTCCACCGTGTAGAGCCGCGAAAGGTTCGGGTGGCCGTAGATGAAGATGCGCAGCTTGTCGCCGGTATCGAGCAGATAGGGCCCGTCTGCCGCATCCACCATCTGCGGCGGGCCCAGCGGCGGCATCTCAGCGGCCACGACGACTGTCGCCTGCCCCCAGCCCCTCGGCTCGGCGACGACGGCGCCTGGCGGCGGCTGCGCGTAGGCCACCTCGGGTTCCCAGGACGGCAGATGCCCGCACCCACCGAGCGCACCACTGAGCGCCACGGCGAGAAGAGGGCCGACCAACGACTGGAACGGGCATTGCATAGAGACGGCAGGCCTTCGCAAGAGTGGCCGACGTCTCTGCTTCTAGGCCGCCCGGGTTAAGAAACCTTTTGTCCCTGCTCCTTCCCGAGAAAACCTTAACAAAAATCTTACCTCCCATGGGTCTAATGCGAGCCTCCGACGCCCGTAACGTTCGCCCACAGGGCCCGTCCGTCATGCGCAGCCAGTTCCCGGCCTCCCCCGACGACATCGACCTCGTTGCGCTCGGGGCTGCTGTCAGGGGCGTGCTGCCGAAGCTGCTGGTCGCCACGCTGGTGGTAGGACTCGCCAGCTTTGTCGCGCTCTCCATGCTCACCCCCAAGTATGCCTCGCAGGCCCAGATCGAGATCATCTCGAAGGGGCTCGGCAACCCGTTCGAGCCGCGGCGCGACAGCAGCACGCCGGAGCTCGTATCGGTGCGCATGGACAAGGAAGCGATCGCCACCCACGTACGGGCGCTGCAGTCCAACGACCTGGCGCTGAAGCTTGCCGTCGACCTCAAGCTGGCCGCGCGGCCCGAGTTCAACAGCACGCTCGTCGAGCGGGGGCCCGTGGGCCGGACCTTGCGCCTGATCGGCCTCGCCGGACCCCGCGCCGGAGAGACCGAGGAGGACCTGGTGCTCGGCGCCTACTACGAGGCCCTGCGCGTCTACCAGATCAAGGACACGCGCGGGATCATGATCGATTTCAGGTCCAGCGACCCGAAGCTCGCCGCGGACGCAGCCAACAAGCTGGCAGAGCTTTACCGCGACGATCTTTCCCAGCGCACCGTGTCGGAGAGCACGGATGCGCGCGCCAAGCTGGCGCCCCAGATCAAGAAGCTGGCCGAGGAGGTGGCGGAGGCCGAAGCGGAGGTGACCCGCTTTCGCGGCCAGTCCAACATCTTCGACGGCGGACGCGACAAGACCGGCCTCAACGAGCAGCAGCTGGCGGAGCTAAACGGCGAGCTCACCAAGGTGGCCACGGTACGCGCCGAAACCGAGGCGCGCGCCAGCGAGGCCCGCGAGATCGCCGCCCGGGGTGCCGGCGAGACATTGCCCGACGTGCAGAAGTCGCAGCTCGTCCCGCGCCTCGTCGAGCAGCGCGTGCGCGTCGAGCGGCAGATCGCCGAGCTGTCGGCGACGCTGCTGCCGGCGCACCCGCGCATGAAGCAGCTCAATGCCGACCTGGCAGGCCTCAACCGGCAGATCCGGACCGAGGTCGGCAAGATCGTGGACGGGCTCGAGCGTGAGGCGAAAGTCTCGGCCATGCGCGAGGAGGGCATCCGGCGCAGCCTCGACGAGGCCAAGAGGCGCGTGGTCAGCTCGGGCGGCGACGACGTGAAGGTGCGCGCGCTCGAGAGCCTCGCCAAGTCCAAGCGCGCCGAGTTCGAGCGGCTGCAGACGCAGCTGGAGGCCGCGCGCACGACCAGCGACGCCCGGACCGTGCCGGTAGAGGTGCAGATCGTCTCGCGCGCCCGGTCGTCGAGCGAGAAGGCCTGGCCGAAGGTGGGCATGATCACGCTGCTGGCGATGGTGGCAACGCTGCTGCTGGGGCTGGCGTTCGTGGTCACGCGCGAGCTCTTCGGCATGGCGCGGCAGGCACCTGCGACCACGGCTCTCTCCGGATCGGATTCCGAACCCGCATCCCCCGGGGTACCGGCCGTGACTACGACGCGCACGATGCCGTCGGTTGCCCGCCATCTCATCGCCAATGCGAGAGGGAGAACCGGCTTTCGCACGCTGGTGATAGGCGAGGCCGCCGACACCAATGCAGGCACGGCGGCCGTCGAGCTGGCACGGCAGCTCGCGCGCGCGAAACAGCAAGTCATCCTGCTCGACTGGAGCCTCGATGGCGTCGGACTGGCGCCGGAGCTCGGCGTGTCGCCCACGCTCGGCATCACCGATGTGCTATCGGGCCGCGCCTCCTTCGAGGACGTGATCGAGCGCCTGTCGCGCTCGGAGGCACACGTCATCGCTGCCGGCTCTAGCGTCGCCGGCATGACAGCCGCCAAGGACAAGGATCGCGTCAACATGCTGCTCGACGCGCTCGACGATGCCTACGATCACGTGGTCATCGCGGGCGGGCGAGAGGCGGTGCGTGACCTTTTCACCACCATCGAGGGCCGCATCGATGCCGGCGTGGTCGTCGCAGATGGCGAAGGCGTCACGGCACCGGGCAGTTTCCTGGGTTTCAACGTTGCGGATCTCGATGTCATCCGCTATGAGCCCAACATGCAGGATCATGGCGAGGCGGGCCTGCTGACGCTTCGCGGTTCGCCGACGTGAAGCGCGCACATGGCATGGGAGGCCAAGTGACGCCGACATGAGCAGTCGCACGAGATTCCTCAAGGCTGCGCTCTCCGCCCTGCATTACTCCGGTGCGGACAGCATGATCGCGCCGTTGACGCGCGGCATCGGTGCCATCTTCATGCTGCACCATGTGCGCCCGGAGAAGCCCAACAGCTTCGAACCGAACCGCATCCTGAAGGTCACGCCGGACTTTCTCGAGCAGGTGATCGGCCAGGTGCGTGCCTCCGGCTTCGAGATCGTGTCGCTCGACGAGGCGCATTTCCGCCTGACCGAAGGCGACCATGGCAGCCCCTTCGTCTGCTTCACCTTCGATGACGGCTACCGCGACAATCTCGAATACGCCTACCCGATCTTCAAGCGCCACGACCTCCCCTTCGCCATCTACGTGCCCACCGACTATTCGGACGGGCACGGCGACCTGTGGTGGCTGGCGCTCGAGAAGGTCATCGTCAATGTCAATGCGCTCAGCGTGAAACTCGATGGCGTGCAGCGGCGGCTTCGGTGCGGCACCGCGGCCGAGAAGGATGCCGCGTTCCAGGCCGTCTATTGGTGGCTGCGCACCATCGACGAGGCCGACGCGCGCACCTTCGTGCGCGACCTATGCAGCGACGTCGACTTCGCTCCCGAAACACTTTGCTCCAATCTCATGATGAACTGGGACGAGATCCGGCAGCTGGCGGCCGATCCGCTCGTCACCATCGGTGCGCACACCCGGCGCCACTACGCGCTCGCCAAGCTGACGCTGGCCGATGCGCGCGCCGAGATCGAGGAGAGCGTGCGGCGCATCGAGCGGGAGATCGACAAGCCCTGCCGGCACTTCAGCTACCCGTACGGCGATGAAACGAGCGCCGGCCCGCGCGAGTTTGATCTCGTCAAGGAGCTCGGCCTGAAGACGGGGGTGACGACGCGCAAGGGTCTCATCCATCCCCGGCATGCATCCGAGCTCACCGCGCTGCCGCGGGTCTCGCTCAACGGCGACTACCAGAAGCCGCGCTACGTGAAGGTGCTGCTGAGCGGTGCGCCGTTCGCGCTGTTCAACGTGATGCAGAAGGCCTTGAGCGGAGCCACGCCGGCGGCGTAACTGGGTCACAAAGCCTGCATTGCTTCTCTCCGCCCAGGACGTCGTGAGGCGTTAGCCGACGGTCAGTGAGACCAGAACTGGGTACAAATATAGTTGACTCAGTGGGGTCAGTTTTGCTTGAGCAGCTTCATAAAGCGAACGGCGGTTCCATATTCCCTACAGTTCACAGCATCCAGGGTGGTGTGCTCAATATCCTCGAGCGGCCCGAGCTTGCTGGTCCAGCGCCCGTCCGGCAACTGCCGAGCGGCGTGAGTAGGAATGGGAACGCCACTACTTGTTTCGGCGTAGATCGCGATCTTCTCAAAGCCAATTTCCAGAGCGCCATCGCCACATTCTTCGTAGCCACGTGTGGCAAATGCGCGGACAAAGGCGGCAACGCTTAACTCTCGGTCACGCACGTTTGGCCAGAAGCCCTCATCTGGCCACCACCAGTTCTCCGGGTCGCCCGCGGCCCAACCGATGCAGTTGTAGTCGTCTGTTCTTGGGCTCGTGCAGACCCAATTATCATCGGTCAGATTCGGAAGATCACCGGGCTGCCAACTGCCAGGCATCCTTATTCTCCCTCCACCAGGCAAGCCACGCTTGAGCGAGTGCCTTTACCTTCCCCTTGTCCTCATCTCGGAAAGGCTTTGCGCCCGTAATTGACTGAAGTGCCCAAGACCAAAAGGCGGGCTGGTCGCCTTTCTCGAGCTGCCGCATAATCAACGGAACGGCGGCCTTCCCCATGCCTATGATGCGCTGATAAGATGGAGCAAGGATTATCTTTGTCATGGACGAACTTATTCCGCACTCTGCGCGCCACTGAGTACGGAGGGCCTCAAACTGCTCTTCGAGTCGCTGGGTTTTGAATTCATCTGGAGCGCTCAATACAATGTCGGAGTTCGTCAAGCTATTGGCATCACCTTCAACGTGCTCCAAATCAATTGGGGTCAGCACATAACCAGTTATCTCGCGGGGCTTGTCACCCTGCCATAGAATCCAAGCTCCGACAGGAGACTCATTTGAGGCCGACATTGACCTGCAGGGCGTCATCGTGATCCGCATTTATTTGCCCTTCTGTCCATTTGGCTTTGCAGTGGGGCCGTTGGCTGTAACCATGGCATTTGTGCTCTTAACCGCATACACAGGATTACCCTCGTCGTCTTTCCTACCTTCGACGCGATAGACGTTGGAAACGACGGCCTTCAGGCGAAGTACCGCGCCGTCCTCCAGCTTAATTTCGGTCCAGCGCTCAGTGGATTCAAACGGTACGTCCCAAGCGTCCACTTCCTGGTCCCCAAGCTTGAACTTCACTTTACGCTCGGCCATATGGGCCTCCACCAATTCAGGTCATTTCCTTCGCTTCTGGTTCGCCGCTTCGTGCCGGGGGCGTTCACCCTGTAGCTGCTTGTTCGACACGCTTAGCAAGCGTCGGGCCAGCGCCGTCATCTGTGACGTGATCTTCGGCGCTATCGCGGGTGCGGTCACTCGAGGGTTTTGGCAGGCTCATTCCGGTGAATTCCTTGTACGTCAGCCTCTTACCTGAGATGGACGCTAGCACGGTGCGGAAGCGCTCACCATCGTCGCATTCGCGTTCGTTAAGGCACCAGCTTTGCTCATCCACGTAGCAAGCCGAGATGGGAAGGCTCAACGCTTACATAAGTGCCTCTAATTGTTCGTAAGTAGGCTCCAGAAATCTTCCCCACCCTGAGTGGGCCCGGCGCCACGGGCGTAGGCAACGGCGTGGTCGATCACAAGCTGCTCATTGTCACCGTCAAGCCCGCGGTAGCCCACCCAGGCGTCAGTATAGAGCGTGGCGCCTGCCTAGACGTGCTCCCTCACTTCTTTGTGCAGGGTCACCACGCCTATGTCATCAATGACCTTGGCCCTAACCTTGCTACCGCCCTTCTTGCTCTTGCGACGCAAGATGCCCATGACGGTAGTCTTGGTGCTGCCACCCAGGTGCCCCCATGGCGTAGATTGCAAAACGGCTTAATTCTACCCACCCATGGCCCACTCGCAAACATTGGATGCACGCCGCCCGGCCGCCGCCAGGCAGGTGGCGAGCCTGCGGGCGTGGCTGCTCGCGGTCGCGGCGCTGGTGTTCTTGATGGTGGGCGTGGGCGGGGCGACGCGGCTGACCGGGTCGGGCCTCTCCATCACCGAATGGCAGCCGATCGTGGGGACCGTGCCCCCGCTGTCGCAGGCCGACTGGCTCGAGGCATTCGCCAAGTACCAGCAGATCCCGCAATACCATCACGTTAACAGAGGCATGAGCCTCGACGCTTTCAAGGCCATCTTCTGGTGGGAGTGGACGCATCGCTTCCTCGGCCGCTTGATCGGCGCCGTCTTCCTCTTGCCGTTCCTCTTCTTCCTGGCCGCCGGACAGATGCCGCGCGCGCTGCTGGGCAGGCTTTCCGGCATCTTTGTGCTGGGGGCCCTGCAGGGCCTAATCGGCTGGTACATGGTGCGCTCAGGCCTCGCCGACCGCATCGATGTGAGCCAATACCGGCTGGCCCTGCACCTGGGGCTCGCGATTGCGATCTTCGGTACGCTCGTCTGGGTGGCACTGTCGATCGATGCGCGGGAGGAGCGTCCGGCAGCCGCGAGGGACACTCGGGTGGGCGGGGCAGCGGCGATCATGCTGCTCGTGTTCGTGCAGATCCTGCTCGGTGCCTTCGTTGCCGGGCTGAAAGCCGGCGCCTCCTACAATACGTGGCCGTTGATGGACGGCCGGCTCGTCCCGGACGGCCTCGGCGCCATGGAGCCCTGGTATCTGAACCTGTTCGAGAACGCGCTGACCGTGCAGTTCAATCATCGCCTTGTCGCCTACGCGCTGGTCCTCGCCACGCTCTGGCACGTGTGGGCCCTGCGCGGCACGCGCGATTCCAGGATCAGGTCCACCGCTGCCGCGTTGGCCGCCGCCGTGCTGGCGCAAGCAGCTCTCGGCATCGCCACCTTGCTGGCGCGGGTACCGCTGGCGCTGGGACTTGCGCACCAGGCAGGCGCGGCTGTCGTGTTCGGGCTCGCGGTGTGGCACCTCTACGCGCTCCGCCATACGCACCCAGAGACGAGGCCGGCGACATGAGCGGCCTCGTCCTGGTGTTCGACCTCGACGATACGCTCTACCCGGAGCGCCAGTTCGCCCTCTCCGGCTTTACCGCCGCAGGAAGCTGGGCGGAGGCGGAGCTCGGGATCGCAGGCCTGGCCGCCGACATGACGCGCCTGCTCGATGGAGGGCACCTGGGCGAGCTATTCCGCATCGCCTTGGCGGAGAGGCTGCCCGAACATCGCCCGGAGCATCTGGCCGGTCTGCTCGAGGCCTACCGCAACCACGAGCCGGCGCTGGCGCTGTTCGACGACGCCAGCTGGGCACTCGGCCATTTCGCTGCCCAAGCGAAGCTCGGGCTGATCACCGACGGCACGCACCACGTGCAGGCCAAGAAGGTAGCCGCGCTCGGCATCGCATCCCACTTCCAGGAGATCGTCTATACGCATGCGCTCGGCGGTCGCGCGTTCTCCAAACCGCACCCCAGGAGCTACGAGGTGATCGAGCAGGCGCTCGCAGCAGGGGGCAGCCGGCTCGTCTACATCGGCGACAATCCATCCAAGGACTTCATCGTGCCCAATGCCCGGGGCTGGACCAGCATCATGATCGAAAGGCCCCAGGCCCGGCGCATCCACGCCGGCGCTCAGGTGGCGACTGGCGGCGCGCCTCAGCACACGATCTCGTCCCTCACCGAGCTGCCAGGCGCGCTGGGGCTCTGACGTCCTCGGCTCGCCGAGAAATCAGGTCCATTTGGCTTTGGCGGAGAGGGCCGCCCGGTCTAGAGCGAGATCGTTCCAGATGGAAGCACGGAGGCTTCCATCCAGGAACGTGAATCTCGCTCTAAGACTCAATAAATAGAGCAGGATTCACGCTTCAGCCTCTCGTTGAATTCTGGGGCAAGTGATGCAATCTGAAGCGATCCTGCTCTAGGCTAAATGAAATCCCCGGCCGAGCGAATGCCGGCCGAGGATCATGTTAAACCGCAATGCGCGAGCGTTGTCAGCGGGCTTTGTCAGTCGCGTTCCACGCACATGGCGACGCCCATGCCGCCGCCGATGCATAGCGTGGCCAGGCCCTTCTTGGCGTTGCGGCGCTTCATCTCGAACAGCAGCGTATTGAGCACGCGCGCGCCCGAGGCGCCGATGGGGTGGCCGATGGCGATGGCGCCGCCGTTGACGTTGACCTTGTCGGTATCCCACCCGAGCCCCTTGTTGACGGCGCAGGCCTGCGCCGCGAAGGCCTCGTTGGCCTCGATCAGGTCGAGGTCCTTGACGGTCCAGCCGGCCTTCTCCAGCGCCTTCTTGGAGGCGGGKATCGGCCCCGTGCCCATGATCGAGGGGTCGACGCCGGCATGCGCCCAGGAGACGATGCGGGCGAGCGGCGTGATGCCCCGCTTCTTGGCCTCCTCCAGCGTCATGAGCACGACGGCCGCCGCGCCGTCGTTGATGCCGCTGGCGCTGCCCGCCGTGACCGTGCCGTCCTTGTCGAAGGCCGGGCGGAGCTTGGCAAGCGCCTCGTAGGTCACGCCGTCCTTGATGAACTCGTCGTCGGCGAACACGGTCTCGCCCTTGCGCGTCTTGATGACGACGGGGACGATCTCGTCCTTGAACTTGCCGGCCTTCTTGGCGGCCTCGGCCTTGTTCTGCGAGGCGACGGCGAAGCGGTCCTGCTCCTCGCGCGTGATCTGCCACTGGCGGGCCACGTTCTCGGCCGTGTTGCCCATGTGGTAGCCGTTGAAGGCGTCCCACAGGCCGTCCTTGATCATGGTGTCGATGAACTTCATGTCGCCCATCTTGGTGCCGTCGCGCAGGTGGGCGCAGTGCGGCGCCTGGCTCATGCTCTCCTGGCCGCCGGCGACCACAATGCTGGAGGAGCCGAGCGCGATCTGCTGGGCACCGAGCGCGACCGCACGCAGGCCCGAGCCGCACAGCTGGTTCATGCCCCAGGCGGGCGCGTCGACGGGGATGCCGGCGCCGATGGACGCCTGCCGTGCGGGATTCTGGCCGGCGCCGGCGGCCAGGATCTGGCCCATGATGACTTCGGACACGTCCCCCGTCGCCACGCGCGCCCGCTCGAGCGCCGCCTTGATGGCGACCTTGCCGAGCTCGTGCGCGGGCAGGCTCGCAAGCGCGCCGTTGAACGAGCCGACCGGCGTGCGTGCGGCGCCGGCGATGACGATGGTGGCTTGATCCTTGTTCATCCTGAACTCCGAGAAGGGTGCGTGAAGCGTTGGAACCGGCCGACGAGCAGCCGATGCAACACAGAAAGAAGCGTGCGGAACGTTACGGCACGATAGCAAAGCCCGGATCGTGCCCGCAATGCATAGGTGAGGGTAAGCAGCCGGTTTCGCAAGGTGCATACACCCCATCCGGCTACGCTGGATCCCAACAAACGGCTGGTCTTCGCAGGCGCGAACGTGCTAGCTTGTGCACAGAAATTGACCAGCCAGTCCAGCAACCGACCTACGCTCATGCTCAACAAAGCGGACCCGCCTTCCGACAAGAAGGAACCGGTTGTCGTCAAGAAATACGCCAACCGCCGGCTCTACAATACTGAGACGAGTACCTACGTCACCCTCGATGATCTTGCCGCGATGGTGAAAGGCGAACGGGACTTCGTCGTCTTCGATGCCAAGACCGGCGATGACCTGACGCACGCTGTGCTGACCCAGATCATTGTTGACCAGGAGAGCCAGAAGCGCGGCGAGACGCTGCTGCCCATCCCCTTCCTACGCCAGCTCATTCGCTTCTACGGCGCCAGTATCGAGCGCTTCGTGCCGAGCTATCTGCAGGCCAGCCTGGAGTCGCTGGCAAAGGAGCAGGAGCGGTTCCGCAAGCAGTTCGCCGGCGCCTTCACGCCGGCTGGCGCCTTCGAGGCCTATCAGGAGCAGGCGCGCAAGAACCTGGCCATGTTCGAGCAGGCGATGCTGATGTTCTCGCCGTTCGGCGCCACCAAGGGCGCACCCACCAAGCCGGGCGAAGAGGTGAAGAAGCCTGAGGTGGTGAAGACCGGCCAGTCCGAGGAGATCGCCGAGCTCAAGGCCCAGCTCGCCACCATCCAGTCGAAGCTCGAGAAGCTTTCCGACGACAACAAATAGCCGCCGTGGAATCGCGCAGGCCTAGCCCTCAGACGTCGGCCTTGGGCTCCAGGATCTGGCGCCCGCGGTACTTGCCGGACTTCAGGTCGATGTGATGCGGCCGACGGCGCTCGCCCGACTCTTTGTCCTCGACGTAGAGGGGTGCGGTCAGCGCGTCCGCCGACCGGCGGCTCCCGCGCTTCATCCGCGATGTTTTCTTTCTCGGAACAGCCATGGAATTCTCCTGGAGATACAACGGCGCCAGCCCCGGCATTGGCCAAAGAGCCCGCCGCGTCAGCCGCCGGGCTTATAGCGGCATTCTCTGGCCCTGGCCAGAGACTATCCAAGCATCGTGTCAGGACGCGCTCGCGATCCAGACGAAGCGGCTTTCGCTTGCCGTGCCCTGCAACTCCGTGCTGAGCCTGTCGAAGCACGCTTGGAGCTCGCGGCCGCCCTTCGACGGGCTCAGGGCGAGGTCGCGGTCGCATTGGCCGCAAACATCATCATGAGTCAGAGCTTCGCTTTGCGCGAAAAAGGCCCAAGTCAGCGGCGGTCTGATCCCACCCGCACGCACGCGGTGTTCGCCTGAGCCGCCCGCATGCGCAACAGCAGGTTGTCGGCGAGGCGCAGCGTGCCCGGGCCAGGCCGGCCGGCCTGCCGCTCGAAGGGGTTGGGAAGCGAGACGGCGAGGAGGGAGGCCTCGCGCGGGGTGAGCAGCAGGGCCGGCTTCCTGAAGTGGTAGCGCGATGCCGCCTCCGCGCCGAAGATGCCGGGTCCCCACTCCGCGATGTTGAGGTAGATCTCGAGGATGCGCCGCTTGGGCCATAGCGCCTCCATGGCGTAGGCAAGGGGTATCTCAAGAGCCTTGCGCAAATAGCTTCGCGACGGCCACAGGAACAGGTTCTTGACCACCTGCATGGAGATCGTGCTGCCGCCGCGCGCGATGCCGTCGCCGGCGCTCTCGATGGCCTCCTTCAGCTCGCCCCAGTCGACCCCGTGATGGCGGCAGAAGTGGCCGTCCTCCGACGAGATCACCGCCGCGGAGAGGTTCGGCGAGATGCGCTCGAGCGCCACCCAGCGCTGGCTGACTGGTGTGCCGGCTAGCCGCTGCCCCAGCATCAAGGTGGAAGCCGGTGGGTCGACCCAACGGTAGAGCACCAGCAGCGCCATGATCAGCACCGCGATCACCACGAGGAGCATCACCGTGAGGCGCAGGACCAGCCCGAGGTGGCGCCCGTTGACACGTGGCCACGCAGGGGATGGGAGCGGCAGCGTAACGGCCGGACTCAGCCTCTCGGCCAGGATCGCCTCGCTTTGGAGAGCGACGGCAGGGCTCGGCTGTGGAGCGGGAACCGGCTCGAGCAAGGGCGCGATGGGCGCGATGGCCGGTACATCCGGCCCCCTGGGGAGAAGAGGCTCGAGCTGCAGGGGCCGCAACACCAGCGCAACCGACGGGGAAAGCGCCGCGAGCTTGGGCGGGGTCGGCAGCACCTCGGGGATCAACTCCACCAGCGGCGGCTGGC
>JRHI01002080.1_pt1 | contig 14743 bp, 17 predicted proteins | sample 215371 | NCBI WGS metagenome assembly JRHI01 (sample SAMN02929681, study PRJNA255918) | sediment metagenome | biome: cave system; feature: Ice Cave; material: Sediment; isolation source: sediment from deep within a dark volcanic ice cave with no known source of... ...
CCGCGGTTCACGCAGGTCCCGCCGACGGTCCGCGACTCGGTCATCACCGCGGTCTTGCCCAGCTCGGCGGCCTTGAGCGCCGCGGCGAAGGCGGTCGACCTGGAGCCGAGGATCACGAGGTCATAGGAGTCGTGGGTCGCCATGTGCATGTCCTCCCGCAATACGCGCTGTTCTATCACGGAATACCATAGTATCGAGTTTGTCCGATGAGTGCTAAACTACGGAGCATGCCCCAGAATCCGGCGAAGGCCAGACGCCGACCGGACCTCGACCCATCTGAGCCCGAGGTCATCGCCCGCTTCTTTCACGGGATGGCCGATCCGACCCGGGTGGACATCCTCCTGTTCCTCCTCGACGGTCCGAAGACCGCGGGGGAGATCGTCCGCCACATCGGGCGGCACCAGCCGAGCGTGTCCTCGCATCTCACCTGCCTGCGGTTCTGCGGGTTCGTCGAAGCGCGGCGGGACGGGCGCACCGTCGTCTACGAGCTGCTCGACCGCCGTGTCCGCACGCTGCTGGAGCTGGGCGAGCGGATGCTGCGCGAGAACGCCGAGCGGATCATGGCCTGCCGGGTGATCGCGCCATCGCGGCCGGAGTAGCGCTGCGGTGGACGCCACGCGCGGCCGCGTGAACAACGCGCCGAGCGCTAACGGCGGGCTATCGTGTTGATTCCGCGTCCGAGCCACTCATCGCGCCCAGATTGCTGACGGCGAACGGGACGAGATAGTTTGCGACAATCTTCGCCATGACCGGCAGATCCAGGCGACCCGTGGCGAGCACGTCGACCTGGTTGACCAACGTCAACAGGGTGCCCACAGCGACGGAGATCAGCGCGCATCGCCGCAACACGCGCGGCCGGCGGCCGCTGCGCAGCAGATCGTGAATGAAACGCGGCACCACGCCCACGCTAGCGACTTGATGGCGAACCATTCCCGGCGTCGGCGCGAGTGTGACGTGCGTCACAACCGGGGAGTATGTGCGGCCGCGACGCGGTTGTGGGATCTATGAAGCAGGTGAACGCGCCGGCCGGTCTCGGTATCGGCGCGCTTGGCGGTCTCGTCGGGATCAGCTGCTGCGTCTCGCCGGTCATTCTCTACCTCGTCGGCGTGGCGAGCGCGACCGAGGCGGTCGGCCTGGGCAACCGCCTGTACGGCGAGTACGCCTGGTATTTCCGCGGCGCGGGCCTCGTGGTCGGCGGCGCCGCGTTCGCCCTCTACCTGCGGCGGCGCGATCACTGCGACCTCCGTGGCGCCCGGGCGCAGTGGCGGACGGTGGCGACCGCGGCCGCCGCCGGCGTCGTGACTTACGGCGCGCTCTATGCCCTCACGACCTGGCTGGGTACGCGTGCTCATGCCTGACCTCAAGGTCTACGGCGCGCCGTGGTGTCCCGACTGCAAGCGCAGCAAGAAGTTCCTCGCCGAGCACCGGATCCCGATGGAGTGGATCGACATCGACCAGGACCCCGCCGGCCGTCGTGTCGTCGAGGAGCTCCAGGGCGGCGGGCGCTCGATCCCGACGATCGTGTTCCCCGACGGCACGCACCTCATCGAGCCCTCGGACGACGAGCTCGCCCGCAAGCTCGGCCTCACGCTCGAAGCCTCCCGTCAGTTCTACGAGCTGATCATCGTCGGCGGTGGCCCGGCCGGCCTCGCCGCCGCGCTGTACGCCGCGCGCGAAGGGATCAGTGTCGTGGTCGTCGAGAAGAGCGCCCTCGGTGGTCAGGCGGGCGCGACCAAACGCATCGAGAACTATCCCGGCTTTCCCGAAGGAATCGACGGCGCCGACCTGGCCGAGCGGTTCATCGCCCAGGCCAAGCGGTACGAGGTCGAGCTCGTCTCGGCGGTCGAGGTCATTGCGATCGAGCCGGAGATGGGCAACGTCGTCGTGAAGCTCGGCAACGGCCAGGAGCTGTGCGCCCACGTCGCGCTCATCGCGACCGGGTCTCGGTATCGACGGCTCGGCGTACCCGGCGAGGGGAGCTTGACCGGTGCGGGCGTCCACTACTGCGCGACCTGTGATGGACCGTTCTATCGCGGTGCCGAGGAGATCCTCGTCATCGGCGGCGGCAACTCCGCGCTCGAGGAAGCGCTGTTCCTTACCCAGTTCGCCAAGAAGATCCGGATCGTGTCGCACGGCAGCGAGCTGCGCGCGTCAGGACTGGTGCAGGCCGACGTGCGCCGTCACCCGCAGATCGAGATCGTGTTGGACACCGAGATCGTCGGGTTCAGCGGGACGAAGAACCTGGAAGAGGTCGTCGCCCGACACCGCACCACCGGCGCGGAGCAGCGCTGGCATCCCGCCGCGGTCTTTGTGTTCGTCGGATTGAATCCGAACACCGAATTCCTGCGTGATGCGGTGCAGTTGGACCGGCGCGGGTTCGTGACGACCGAGGCGAGCTTCCGCACCTCGATGCCGAGCGTCTTCGCCGCCGGGGATGTGCGGGCCGGCGCGACCAAGCAGCTCGGCTCCGCCGTGGGCGAGGGGATCGCGGCATTGCTGCAGATCCGCGCGCAGCTCCAGCAGCAACGGCTGGTCCTGTCACCGGACGAAGACGCATCGGAAGACCTGACGGCTGTGACAAGAGGGGGAGGCCGCGGCGTCCGCGGTGCAGCCCTGGGATTCCTCAGGAACATCGCGAAAGCCCGATAGGCCGCGTGGTGAGGTTCGGGCCGCTGTTCGTCGCCGGCACCCCTCCTCCACACGCCCGCCGACCCGGCCGGACCGACCCGGCCGGGTCCCGCGCCTGATCGTGCGCGGCTGGATCGCCCTCGGAGCGGCCTGGGCGGCGGCGGGCGCCGCCGTTGCCGCCTCCGGGGCGTTGGCGGTCGCGACGGGGCTGATCTTCCACCTCCATCCGGTCGCCATCGCGGTCGGTGGCGCCTGGCTCTATCGCCGCCTGGAGGGCGCCCGGCCGTGCCCGACCCGCTCGGTCGCGTTCCTGGTCGGGCTGGGGGCGCTGCTCTCGGCGAGCGATGAGGCGCTCCGGCCTCGCGGCCTCGCGGACGCGCCGTGGCTCGCGGCCGCGATCGGGCTCGCCGCGGTCGCGGGTGCGAGCTGGATATTGCTGCGCTCTGATCCGCGCGCGCCGTTCCGCCCCCGCTTCCGCTGACCGAGCGCACACTCTGAAGCGCGACCGGTGAACAAGCTCTGGTTTCAAGAAGGGCCGGGTGCGGGGCCCGGATCTATGAGGCGCAGCGGCCACAGATCGGGCGACTCGGTGTACGCGCCGAATCCGCACCTGCACAGGCGGCCGATGGCCGGTCCACATCTTTTCGTTTGGAGTGTCGACGGCACGCGGTACTCGATGGCCGACACGCCGCGTTCGTAACGCCGGAGGGCGAGCACTGCCGTACGAACCACATGGCCGGAGGGGGTCAGAGGTGCGGTCTACGCGAGTTCCAAGAACTCGGACAGCAGCGGGTTCACGTGCTCCGGATCACGAATGTCCGGGCGATGACCCGCCCCTTCGAGGAGAACGAGCCGGGCATCGGCGATCGCCGCGGCAACGGCGCGCACCATCGGGACCGGTGTCGTCCGGTCGCCGGTGCCGTGGATGACGAGCGTCGGACAGCGCACCTGCCCGAGCAGGGGTGGCGCGAGCTCCCAGTCGAGCTCGCGCTCCTGCTGGATGAGCACCTCGGGGGAGGCCTCGAGGGCGATCTGGACGAGCTCATCGATCGTCTGCCGGGAATCCGGCTCGCTGAACACCCGCTCCATGAAGGCGCGGACGAACCCCGGCCAATCGTGCCGCCAGGCCGCCGCGGTGCGTTCCCGTTCTCGCCGCGCCTCGTCCGGTCGAGGGGGATCGAGCTGCATGTAGGGAGCGATGACCGCGAGGCGATCGACGCGCTCCGGATGGCGCGCCGCGAGGAGCACCGCCGGGTTGATGCCACGCGATGCGGTCACCACGGCCGCTCGCTCGACATCGTTCTCATCGAGGACCGCGCGGGCGTCATCGCTGTGCTCCTCGAAGCCGTATCCGGTGCTCGGGCGATCGCTCAAGCCGGCGCCCCGGGGGTCATAGGTCAGAACCCGCGTGCGCCGCGCGAGGAAGGCGACCTGCTGCCCCACCGCGCGGGAGTCGACGATGTTCCAGGTGGGAATGAAGAGGACGACGCCGCCGCCTTCCCCGTAGAGCTTCCAGGCGATCCGGCTGCCACGGCTTTCGGCGAAGCCTTGTCCGAACGGTACCAATGAGCGCGCCGTTTCCCGGAGGCTCACCTACTCGGGCGCCCCTGCCGGCTCATTCGAGAGGGGCGTAGGTAATCTGGGGCTCGGGCATCGGCAGAGAAGCTGAGGCTGACCTGTTCGAGCCTGCTCATACCGAATCCGCCGCAGTCTATCGCCGGTCAGGGTCCGTAGCCGGAGTACTCCGGCGCGACCACCGGCCGGTAGCCCTCGGTGCCGAACACCCGGGTCATGCCGACGGGGGCACCGAGGAAGCCGTCCTGCAGTTGACGTTCGGAACCGTGGGGAGTTGCGGCAGTCGCTGGCGCCGGGCCCTCGGGCTCAGAGCCAGCGCGCCGCTAGACCGCTGAGGGCGACGGCGAGGATCGCGAGCCAGAGGACTCGCAGCGCGCCTTCCGGCGCGGCGATGAGCGAGCCTTGGTCGATCGTCTCGCGCGATCCATCGGCGAATGCGATCTCGCCGGTCACCGATGTCGCGCGACGCCGCACCGAGCGCGCCCGGGTGGAGAGCCGGCGCTGGGCGAGGCTCAGGAGCGCGGCGGCGATCGCCGCGAGCGTCGTGGGCACCGGGTGCGCCCCGGTGGCGTACGCCGCGGTGATCACCGGGAACGCGCCCCAGCCGAGCGCGAAGCCGACGTCCGAATGGACGAGCGGGGCCTCGAACGCGTAGAGCAGCACGAGCGCGCCGCCCGCTGCGACGAACGGCAGGAACATCGCACCGAGCAGCGTCGCGGCGGACAGCCCGAGCCCGACGGCGCCGGCGAGCGCGATCGTGCCGAGCCCGACGAGGACCGCGGACGGGATGCGCGTGCGCAGCGGCCGGCCGCGGAGCTCGTCGAAAGCGTGCGCGCCGACACCGACCGCGAGCCCGAACGCCAGCAGGGCGCCTGCCACGATCCGTGGGTCGGGCGATGGGGCGAGCGACGCGCCCAACAGCACGTACGAGAGGTGCCACACCGTGTACGGCGGATGGAGCAGCGTCCAGTAGTCACGCCATCCGCCGGGGCGCGCGGCGTAGAACGACGGGGGGAGTGGCGCCGCGGTCTCGCGCGACGTGGCAATGGCCTTCGTCGCGCTCATCACGACGCCTCCGCCAACGCTCATGCGTCTCGTCCGCACCGCGATGAGTCCCGCGTCGCGCCAGTAGCGCTCGATCGCCGCTTGCGGATGACGGCGGTAGAAGCCATCGATGCTCGGACCGAGGAACGCTCCGACCGACGACCACTGGGCCGAGACGAATCGACCGGCGACCGGCAGACCGACCCGCGTGTAGAGCCACCAGAGTGGCCGCCAGACCCCGTCGGGAACGCCGAACTCGACCGATGCGATGTGGCCGCCGGGTCGGAGGACACGCGCGAGCTCGCGCACCGTGGCCGCGGGATCCTCCACGTACCGGAGGAGATACGTGAACGTTAGCCGGTCGAACGTCGCGTCGGCGAACGGTAGGCGCTCCGCCCGTCCCTCGACCAGACCGTCGTAGACGTCGTCACGCGTCCGGGCCAGCGCAAGCATCTCCGCACTCTGGTCGAGACCGATAACGTGGCAGCGACGGCGGCGCACGAGGGCATCCGCGACCATTCCCGTGCCGGTCGCGACGTCGAGCACCCGATCGTCCGGACCCGCGTCGATCGCGTCGACCAGGGCGCGGCGCCAGCGCGGATCCTGACCCAATGACAGGACCGCGGCGACGCGGTCATACGACCGCGCGATGCCGGTGAAGATGCGCTCAGCGTCGCGCGACCACCGCGCCGAGTCCGACCGGGCGCGGCAGCGCGGGCTCACGACAGACGTTCGCGCGTGGCGCCCTTGCCCATGTCGCGCCAGCGTAAGCCTCGTCGCGCTCGCGGCGACCGATCCCTGGTGAACGAGCGGCTACGCCGAAGGGTCATGCGTTCAGCAGCGACCATCGGTTGCGGAGGTGGTCGCTGACGGCACGGCACAGCCGCCACGCCGTCGTTACCATTTGTCGGTGCCGCCCCCGGTCCAGTACACGCACAACGGCGACGTCAACATCGCGTTCCAGGTGTACGGCGAGGGGCCGCACGACAGCCTCATGGTGCCGGGCTGGACCTCGCATCTCCTCCTCGAGTGGGAGGAGCCCACCTACGTGCGGTTCCTCGACCGCCTTGCCTCATTCGCGCGGGTCGTCCGGTTCGACAAGCGAGGCACCGGTCTATCGGATCGCACGACCGGCGTGCCGACCCAGGAGGAGCGGATGGAGGACGCGCATGCGGTCATGAACGCCGCCGGACTCCAGCGCGCCGTCGTCTTCGGCTGGTCGGAAGGCGGTCCGATGTCGATCCTGTTCGCGGCGACCCACCCGGAGCGCGTCACGGCGCTCGTTCTGTACGGCACCCAGGCGCGGTTCCGGCGCGCGCCGGACTGTCCGTTCGGATTGAGCGTCGAAGAACACGAGCGGTGGTCCGTGCAGCTTGAAGCCACCTGGGGACGGACCGTCCAGCTTCACCCGTCGAGCGGCGTCGATGAGCGCTATCGGGCGTGGCTGCTGCGGTACCAGCAGGCAGCGGCAAGTCCCGCCGCCGCCGCGGCCCTCGGTCGGGCGAACGGGGAGATCGACGTGCGCGGCGTTCTTGGGGCGCTCCATGTTCCGACGCTGGTGCTGTGCCGTCGCGACGACCCGGTCGGGCCTGAGCCCGTGGCGCGATACCTCGCCGATCGGATCGACGGCGCGAGGCTCATCACGCTCGAAGGGAACGAGCATCAGATGTGGCTCGGCGACACCGAGGCGCTCGTGGGAGAGATCGAGCAGTTCGTGACGGGAACGCGCGCGCCCGCGCCGTCCAACCGCGTCCTGGCCACGATCCTCATTGCCGATATCAAAGGATCGACCGAGCGCACCGTACGGCACGGAGACGCCGCGTGGCGGGACATGCTCACGCAGTTCCAGGCGACGGCGCGCCGCCAGCTCGCCATCTACCGTGGTCGCGAGGTCGACATGGTCGGCGACCAGTTCATGGCCGCGTTCGAAGGTCCCGTTCGGGCCATCGGCTGCGGCCAGGCGATCCAGCGCGAAAGCGCGGCCTTCGGGGTCCATCTCCGCGCGGGCATCCACACCGGCGAGGTCGAGCGCGCCGAGGACGCGTTGCGCGGTATCGCGGTGGTCGTGGCCGCGCGGATCGCCGCCACCGCCGATGCGGACGAGATCCTGGTCTCTGACACGGTGCGCGACCTGGTCGCCGGAGCGCAGCTTCGCTTCACCGACCGCGGCCTGCATGAGCTGAAGGGTCTGCCGGATGCGCGCCGCCTCTTTGCGGTCGTCTAGGCCCGAACAGCGACGCATCCCGGATGTGGCGCCCAACGAATGGATGCCCGGCCCAGCGGGCCGGGCATCCACCCAGATGGGAGGCTGCGATCTTCGCTACTCCTCCCCATCGAACTGGTGGTCGGCGTTCGCGTCGGCCGGGTTGTCGGCGTGACCGACGTCCGCTGCGCCGGGAGCCTCGGCCGGATCGGCGGCTTCGGTCCCCGCGGGCTCCGGGGTCTCGGTCGCCTGCGGCGGGCCCGGCTCGGCGACGATCGCCGACGCGTTCGTCGTGGGCATCGCGGCGTTGGCCGAGATCGCCCCGAACGCGCCGACGGCGAGGATCGCGCTGATGAGGGTGGCGGGAAGGATGCGCTTCATGTTGGCTTCTCCTTGTCAATCTGGCCGAGGTGCTCGGCTGCAGCGAGCGTGCTCCCTCGGTCTGAACGGGCGATAAAGGCCGGGGACCCGCCTCGTTTAGTCATTCGTTAGCGGTGTGACAGATGATGGCGCGGTGAGAGTGCTGATCGTCGAGGACGACCGCCGCCTGGCCGCGAGCCTCCGTCGGGGCCTCGAGGAGGCCGGTCTCGCCGTCGACGCCGTGCACGACGGTGAGGAGGGCCTGGCCGGCGGTCTGGCGACCCCGTTCGACGTCATCGTGCTCGACGTCATGCTGCCGTCCCTCGACGGCTTCGAAGTCTGCCGCCAGCTGCGCGAGCGGCGGGTGAAGACCCCGGTGCTCATGCTGACCGCCCGCGACGCGGTGGACGACCGGGTGCGCGGCCTCGAGGCCGGGGCCGACGACTATCTGGTGAAGCCATTCGCCTTGCGCGAGCTCATCGCCCGGATCCGCGCGCTCGCGCGGCGGCATCTACCCGATCGCACCGGATCGCTCGTCGCGGGGCCGATCGCGCTGGACACCGGGGCGCATCTCCTCCGGGTGCAGGGGACGGCGGTCGATCTCACCGCGAAGGAGTTCGCGATCCTCGAACATCTGCTCCTCAATCGAGGGCGGGTCGTGACCCGGTCGCAGATTCTCGAGAGCGTGTGGGACTACGAATTCGACGGCGGGCGGAACCTCATCGAGGTGTACATCGGCCGGATCCGAAAGAAGATCGGTGAGGCGGGCGGCGGCGACCCGATCGTCACCGTCCGTGGCTCCGGCTACCGCTATGCCGGGCCGGACGAGTGAAACGCTTCATCCGCGGGACCCGCGGCCGGCTCACCCTCGTCTCGACCGCGCTCCTCGGAGTGGCGCTGCTCATCGCGGATCTGGCCGTCATCGGCTCGCTGGCGTACGCCCAACGGAGCGACAGCGACGCGATGCTCGCGGCCCAGGCCGACGTCGCCGTGGCCGGGATCGAGGAGGCGAACGGCGTGTATCGCCTGGGGGCGGGGGAGTACACGATCGAAGCGCCCGGCGGTGCCGCGATCGAGACGGCGATCGTCGGACCAGCGGGACCACTGCTGCAGTCACCGGGTCAGCCGATCGCGACGGCGACGCTCCTGAACATCGCCGCCGAGGCGCGGGCGAAAGGCCGGATCTGGGTCGACATCCTCGATCCCCGTGGAGCAAGCCGCCGCGCGGTGGCGCAACCGATCGACACCACACCGAATGCGCCGGTGCTCGTCCTCAGTCGCTCGGTCGGTGAGCTGAACGCCGGCCTCGTCCGGACCGCCCTGCTGCTGGGTCTCGTGTCCGCGGCGCTCATCCTCACCGGCGGCGTCCTGACGTGTTGGCTGGCCGGTCGGGCGCTCCGGCCGGTGCGTCAGATCACCTCACTCGCCCGGACGCTTGGGGGCCAGGATCTGCATCGCCGGGTCGCCATCGCGGTCCCGCCGGACGAGCTCGGCGAGCTCGTGGACACCTTCAACGAAATGCTCGCCCGTCTGGAGGCGAGCTTCGAAAGCCTCCGACGCTTCACCGCCGACGCGTCCCATGAGCTCCGCGCGCCGCTCGCGCTGCTCCGGAGCGAGCTGGACGTCACCCTGGCACATGAACGGAGCGGATCCGAGTACCGGCGCTCCCTGGAGAGCCTGCGCGGCGAGGTCGATCACCTTGGTCGGCTCGCCGATCGGCTGCTCGTGCTCGCCCGGGCCGACGCCGGCGCGCTCGTCCCGCTCCGCGAGGCGGTGGATCTCGACGACCTGCTGCACGAGACCGCCGCGCGCTGGTCGGAGACGGCCTCCGCCCGCGCCGTCCGGATCGACGTCGCGGCCGATGGCGCCGGCGCCGCGTTCGCCGAGCCCGCGCTCCTCCGCCGGGTCCTCGACAACCTCATCGAGAACGCGCTCCGCTACGCACCCCCGGGCACGGCGGTCACGCTCAACGCCGGTCAGGACCCCGGCGGGCACTGGTTCGGGGTCCGCGACCGCGGGCCGGGGATCACCGCCGAGCATCGCCCCGTGCTCTTCACCCGCTTCGCCCGCCCGGACGCCGCGCGCACGCGTGAGCACGGGGGTGCCGGGCTCGGCCTGGCGCTCGCCGCGGCGATCGCCGCGGCGCACGGTGGTCGGATCGAGCTCCGCACGAGCGAGGAGGGTCGCGGCGCGGATTTTCGGGTGACCGTGCCCGATCGATAGCTGCGCTTTAGCCTGGCTACAGGGTGCGCGTCGGAAACTGACGCCGTTGAGCCACCGCACCATGCTCCCGCTGCTTCTCGCGCTCGCGCTGGTCCCGACCGCCTGCTCAGCCGTCGCCGCTCCAAAGACCGCCGCCCTCCCGGCCGGTGAGCGTGCCGCCGCCGGCGAGGCGAACGGCGGCGAGGCCCCGGCGATCCCGTACACCGACGCGCGCTTTGGCTACCGGGTCGATGCGCCGGGACCGATGACCGCGAACGCCGACGGATCCGCCTCGTACGTCGGCCCGCAGGAGCGCCTCGAGATCCACCTGCCCCGGGGCCCCGCCGCCGATCCGGTGGCCGCCGTCGCGGCGGACGTCGCCGGCCTCAAGACGAACGCCCCGGCTTTGGGCTGGTCAGCGGACCGGCGGCGGCGCGGATCGGGACGCGGACCGTGCAAAAGCTCGTCTATCACGCGACCGGCGGCACGAGCGCGGTCACCGGCAAGGCGATCGAGCTCGTGAGCGTGCGGTACTACATTCCGAAAGACCGCACGACCCTCGCGGTGCTCACGTATGGCGTGACCGCGAGCCAGTACGACCCGCAGGGCGCCGACGACACCGTCATGACCTTCGCCTGGAAGTGACCACCCACCACGACGGCCCGCTCGTGCGCGCCCGCGACCTCTTCAAGATCTATCGCGAAGGCGAGACCGAGACGGTCGCCCTTCGCGGTGCGGACCTCGATCTCGAGCGGGGCAGCTCGACCAGCCTGATGGGTCCCTCGGGAAGCGGGTGGTCAACGCTCTTGTCGCTGATCGGCGGGCTCGCCGTCCCGTCCGCGGGGGCAGGTCATCATCGATGGCGAGGACATCGGCCGGCTCGACGAGGCCGCGCGGAGCCGGATCCGGGCGCGACGGATCGGGATTGTGTTCCAGAACGGCAACCTCATCCCGTTCCTGACCGCGCGCGAGAACGTTCGCGCGGTGATGGCCTTCGGTTCGCAGCCGCCGAGCGATACGCGGGCGCAGCAGCTGCTCCAACAGGTCGGTCTGGGCGACCGGGCGGGCCACCGCCCGGGCCAGCTCTCCGGGGGCGAGGCCCAGCGTGTCGCGATCGCGGTCGCGCTCGCGAACGACCCGGCGCTCCTGCTGGCCGACGAGCTCACCGGCGAGCTCGATTCGGCCACCGCCGAACAGATCCTCGATCTCGTCATGGCCCTGGGGGTCGAGCGCGGGCTCACGATCCTGCTCGTCACCCACAACCCCGCCTCTTGGCGCGCTYGACGATGCCGCGCGGACCCGTTATCGCCGCGACACGCTCGGCATCGTGTTCCAGTCCGCCGACCTCCTCGCCTTCCTGACCGCGGCCGAGAACGTCGACTTCGCCCTGGCCCTCCGGGGGCGGAGCGATCCGGACGCGGCACGGGCGCTGCTTGTCGACCTCGGCCTGGCGGCGCACGCCGACAAGCTCCCGGATCAGCTCTCCGGTGGCCAGCGCCAGCGCGTCGGGATCGCGCGCGCTCGCCGCGCGCCCAACGCTCATTCTTGCCGACGAGCCGACCGGCGAGCTCGATTCCGCGGGGTCCGCGAGCGCGATGCAGCTGCTCCAACAGTCGCATCGCGATCTCGGGGCGACGCTCGTGGTGGTGACGCATGATCCCAGCGCGGCGGCACGGCTCGATCGGATCGTTCGCCTGCGCGACGGACGGATCATTCACGACTCGCGCGCCGCGGCACCACGGACGGCCGATGCGGCCAGGGGGCGCGGCGGCGGGCGCGAGCGGCGCGGTGAGCGCGCTGTTCGCTCTTGATCCGGCCTACCTGCGCGAGTTCCCGCTGGTCCGTCTCGCCTCCGGGACGTTCCCGCCGGGCGGAACGCTCATCAGCCAGGACGCCGCGCAGGCCCTCGGCATCGGCCCCGGGGCGCGGATCGCGGTCCGGATCCCGGGCCGTTCGACGCCGCTCGAGCGGACCGTCACCGGCGTCGCCGACTTCAGCACGGCCGGTCCGCTCTTCGCGAGCCGCTCCCGGACAATCAGGGCGAGTTCGCCTTCGTCCCGAATGTCGTCGTGGTCGACCAGGCGCTGTTCAACGGCACGATCCTGCCGGCCCTGCGCGCGGACGCGGCGTCGGCGACGCCGGCACTGCGCACCCCGCCGGTGATCGAGCTCCACCTCCGTACCGATCGCGCGCGGTACGCCGCGGCCGATCCGGCGGCGGCCTTGGTCAGCGCGACCGCGCTGCGCCGAACGATCGAGCGGATCGCGCCGGGCGCGGCGACGGTGATCGACAACGTCTCCGACGGTCTCCGGAGCGCCCAGGGCGACGTGACCCTGGCGAAGATCCTGTTCCTGTTCCTCGGTATCCCCGGGGTGCTGCTCGCCGCATACCTCGCGAACTACGCCGCCGGTCTCCTCGCCGAGGCCGAGCGTCGCGAGCTCGCGACCCTGCGCGCGCGTGGCGCCGGACCGGCGCATCTCCTCCGCGCGCTCGCCGTCGAGACCGTGGTCATCGGCGCGCTCGGCGCGATCGCCGGACTCGCGCTGGCCGCAGCCGTCCTGACGGTGCTCCTTGGCGGCCCGCTGCCGGCCGGCGCGAGCGCCGGGGCCCTCGCCGGATCCGCGGCGCTCGCGGTCGCGGCCGGGTTCCTCACCACCGCGCTGGCGCTCTATCTTCCTCGCCGGTTCGCGCTCCTGCGCGAGGCGACCGCCGAGCGACGCGAGCTTGTCCCATCGGGCGCCGCGCCATTCTGGCTCCGCGCGCACGTCGACCTGGCGCTCATCGTGCTCGCCGCGGTCGTCGAGGCGATCACCGTGCTGGCCGGTGGCTTCAAGCCCACCGCCGCCGAGGGTCAGTCGGTCTCGCTCTCCTTCTACACGCTCCTGTCGCCCCTCCTGCTCTGGGCCGGCCTCACCCTCCTCCTCGTGCGGCTGGTCCTGGTGGTCGCTCGGCGACGGACCCCTCGGGCCAACGCGCCCTTCGGCCCGCTCGTCGCCGGACTGGTCCGCCGGGCCCTCGGGCGCCGCAGCCGTCCGTTCGTGGCGGGGCTCATCGCCCTCGCCCTCGCGGTCGCGTTCGGGACCAGTCTGTCGCTCTTCGTCTCGACCTACGCTCGCGACCAGGCGTCCGACGCGCGCTTCGTCGTGGGTGCCGACGTTCGGGTGACCCCGAGCACGCAGGCCCCGCTGGCGCTCACCGACACCACGCTGGCGGTCCCGGGTGTGCGCGATGCGACGGCGGTGATCGCGCTCTCGGGCGTCCTCGTCGGCAGCGACAAGCGCGCCCTCGCGGCGGTCGATCCGGCCGGCTACCTCGCCGTCGCCGCGCCGGCCGATGCCTTCTTCAAGCCCCAGACCGCGGCGGCGGCCTTCGCCGGGCTCACCGACCCGACGGCGATCCTCATCTCCGACGAGCTGGTCCGACGAGCTGGCGAAGACCTTCAATGTGCAACCCGGCGACCGGGTCATGCTGCGGCTGCCGCGAGCCGACGGGACGCTCGTCCCAGCGACGTTCCATGCGGTCGGGCTCTTCACGAACGTCCCGGGGTTCCCGCAGGGGGTCGATCTCGTCGCGAACCGCGTCGGCGTGGCGGCCGCGATCGGACGCACGACCGCCGACTTCTTCCTCGTGCGGACGGTCGGGACCGACGATGCGTCCCTCGCCGCCGTCGCCGCCCGGCTGCGCGCGCTCCCGAGCGGCAGCACGCTCCTCGTCCAGACCGCGAAGGAGGCGTTCAACCAGGATCGTCGGGGCGGCGATGGCGACGCTGTTCGTGCAGATCCTCGCTCGGCTCTTCGTCATCCCGCCGACGCTGCCGGAGGTCGCCGGGACCGGTCTGCCGACCCTCGCCGCGGTCGTTCTCGCCGGCACCGCCGCCTCGACCGCCGCCGGAGCGCTCGCGCTGGGCCGTCTGCGGCCGGTCGAATTGCTCCGCGAGGACTGATGCGCCCGCGACGCGGTGAGTGGTGCGTCGCGTCCGATCCGGCCGGTCTTAGACCTTCCGCGGATCCGTCGCGTTCGTGAACTCGCGCATCACGCCAGTCGCCTCGTAGACCGTCCGCTCGCAGATGTTCTGGATGCGGTCGCCGATCCGCTCCAGGTTGTGGGCGACCCAGAGGAGCCAGGTCGCGCGGTCCATCGTCGTCGGGTCGCTCAGCATGTAGGTGAGCAGCTCGCGGTAGATCTGGTCGTAGAGTCGATCGACCTCGTCGTCCTGGGCGGCGATCGCCTCAGCAAGGGCCGCGTTCTTCGTCAGGAGCGCGTCCACCGCCTGCCGCAGCCCGGAGCGCACGAGCATGGCCATTCGGGGGATGTCCACCAGCGGCTTGAGCAACGGACGCTCCTCGTGCATGAGGACGACCTTCCCGATGCCGACGCAGTAGTCGCCCATCCGCTCGAGCTCGCCCACGACCATGAGCACCGCGATGATGAACCGCAGGTCCCCGGCGATCGGCTGCTGCATCGCGATGAGCCGGACCGCGGTGTCCTCGATCGCGAAGCGCAGCTCGTTAATGTCGCGGTCCGCCGCGATGACCTGCTGGGCACCGAGGGCGTCCACGCGGGCGAGCGCGGAGACGCTCCGCTCGATCGCCAGGTCGACCAGACTGGCCATCCGCCGCAGGTCGAGCTTGAGCTGCTCGATCCCGCGGTCGAGGACCGCGCGCTGGTGGATCGTTCCCCCGGGCTCGGTCATCAGCCGAACCGCCCGGTGATGTAGGCCTCGGTCCGGGG
>JRHI01002081.1_pt1 | contig 14741 bp, 11 predicted proteins | sample 215371 | NCBI WGS metagenome assembly JRHI01 (sample SAMN02929681, study PRJNA255918) | sediment metagenome | biome: cave system; feature: Ice Cave; material: Sediment; isolation source: sediment from deep within a dark volcanic ice cave with no known source of... ...
CTGTGAAGCTGAACTATAAGCATGCGCCAACTCCAGCAAAATGCCGCAGCCAGTAGCATTATCGTCGGCGCCATTGAATATATTATCCCCGGCCATATTCGGGCGAATCCCAAAGTGATCGTAGTGCGCGGTGTACATCACCGCCTCATTTTTCAGCTTAATGTCCGCGCCCGGCAGCATGGCGACCACATTGTTCGACTCGAAGTTCCGGACCTTGCTCACCATGTGAGCTTTCAACCTCGCTCCCAAATTCACCGGGCGAAAATCCTTGGACCGCGCGTCTGCCATCAACCGGTCAAGGTCATTTCCCGAAGCAGCCACTAACCTCTTCCCGACATCGAGTTGGACCCACGACGCTACTTTCAACGCAGGCCCTTCCAGCTTCAGGGACGACTTCTCCCCTGAATTCGAATTCCGCACCACTTCCCACGGATAGCTGGCCATATCAGTCTTGTGAATCAGGATCACGCCTGCTGCGCCCTTGCGCGCCGCTTCTTCATACTTGTAAGTCCAGCGCCCGTAGTAGGTGAGCGCTTTACCTTTAAAAAATTTCGGATCATCAGATGGGGGCTCGTTCACTAGCATCAGCAGTACCTTACCGCGCACGTCCATGCCTTTGTAGTCGTCCCAGTTATATTCGGGAGCCTCGATCCCGTAACCCACATAGAGGATTTCCGCGTCGACATCCGACTGCGGCTGTTGAGTCTGGTCATAGGCGACGTATTCATCGAGCGGCTGCAAGGAGATCTCGGCTCCTGCCATGAGGTGCAGGACAAAGCGAGTCTCGGGTAAGGTTGTGATCCCGACCAGCGGCACCTTTTGCATATACGTTCCACTATCGCCAGCCGGCTTCAATCCGTATTCAGCGAACTGCGTCGCAATGTATTCGGCCGCAAGTTCCCCGCCGCGCTGTCCAGTCCCGCGGCCTTCCAACAGATCGTGCGACAAGAAGCGAACATGCCAGCGAATGCGCTCGGGGTTAATCGTCCCGAGCGCGGCAAATGCGGGCCCCGGCAAGCGGACGGAAACTGTTTTGGCACCCTTCGAACCTGCGGCGCCTCCGTCTGCCAGCGCCGTCAAGGTCAGTGTCGCGATCAGAGCTACGAAAACACTTTTCCGAACAATTGGATGCATAGACGAATAATCCCCCCCGACGAGCGGCGCAGTTCGCCTGCGGAATGTTTATCGTAAAGACTGAGAGGATTGTAAAGGAGGGAAGGGGCCTACGCGGCAAGGTTGAAGCAGACCGAGTAGCACGAGAGTTCAAACACTCCCAGAACTTTTCAGACTAGAACCCGTTCGCCCGACGGCGTACAAGTATTTGCCTCGCACCGTCCGTCGAAATCTTTGACCCCTGCCTTCTCCTGCCCACAAGGCCTAAAGGAGCGAGAACATCCGCCCTAGCACAGGCGTTTATTGAGTTGTATCGTTGTATCAATGGTTCCCGCGACCGCGGGATCAGTTCTTCGAGCTTCAACCTGGGCGATAGTCGCGCACGTCCTCTGTGGCCTTGAACACCGCCGCGGGCGCGGTGGCTGCTGCCTCTGCCATCTTGCGATTGATTGCTTCGAAGTCTGCCTTCACCCAGGCCACGCTGGAAACTTCAATCTCGCCATCCCGACCGATCCAGAATACTGTCGGCACATTGGTAAGCCCGTAAGCGTTGGACACGGGATAGCTGTCTGGCTCATCCAGAAGGATGGGAAAGGTTACGCCGAACTCTTTTGAGAATGCCGCTGTCTGCTGAGGATCGTTCTGCGACACACCGACCAGCGTGACTCTCGCCTGCCCGTATGCCTGGTGCAACCGCTCCAGAAACGGAAACGCACACTGGCACACGGGGCACGACACTTTGAAGAACGCCAGCACTACCGGCCGACGGCCCAACTCCTCCTGCAGCAAGAAGCGTTTACCATCCATCGACTTCAACTGAAAATCCGGCGCCTTGGTCCCCGCCGCTAATGCTTCCATCGTTGGTCCTCCAATTCTTCCTCGTAAGAGATTACGCAGCCAGCGCATAGATTCGTTTCTGTGCCTTGCTCTAGTTTAGATGATGCGGGATCGGAGACGGTTTCCAGTAACCTAAATACTTGGCAATCCGGTAGTGGGTCGGTTGACAAGGGGCTTATCCTGAAAGCACTCGGAGCGAGGGCACGGGCATGACAGCATTCCGTGGCGTCTGGTTTGTGGCAGTTAGCCTGTTCCTGGGCTATTGCGGCTGGCTATTAGCCTTTAGAACAAGCACGGTGGTCAGGCGGGCCCACAGCACATACGGTTGCAACTTCTTTATGAAGCCTTGGTATTCAATATTCATGCGCTGCGTAGGAATTTTCATTTGGCTGTTGACAGTCCTAAGTGACTACGCGCTACTAACGCAGAGATAACGTGCGCTGAAGATCGAGAAGTTGCTGGCCCTCTCCATCGACGTAGCCGACGCGCTTGACGCAGCGCACTCCAAGGGTTTCGTCCATCGGGACATCAAGCCGGCCAACATTCCTGTGACCGCCCGAGGGACCGCGGAGATTCTCGATTTTGGATTAGCCCAGGTAATCCAGGGGGCAGCCGCTTGCTGATCCATCCGAGGCTACCCGAGCGACTGAGGCGGCAACACGGCTATCAGCAACTACTGGAAATTTGGAAGGACGACGATTCGAAACTTCATCCCGCGCAGCAAGCGAAGCGCGAGTTCGCTGCCCTATCGCAGACTAGAAACTGAGCTCTATTTCCGCCGCCCCATTCAGTCGTTGACCGCTTACCAATACCGAAGAATTACATCAACTTCGCCTTCCGCAGAATCTTCCGCGCCAGCCCGGTCAATGGAAAGTGTGCCAGTCGATGCACTGCGATCCACTTTCCACGAACTCTATCCGGCGCGGCCACACGCTCAACCTTCACCGTGTAATCGGTCACAGTGATGGAGTGTCTGAGGGTGAATCCAGACGTCAGGCCTGTGCTACCGCCTTCTCTTTCTTGTTTTTGGGAGGCGCAGCGCTTCAGCACAGCTACAGGCACTTGCCTGGTGGACGGAATTTTAGTCGTTAATACGGGCCCATCCAGCTCTGGTAACTCCCACATCCCCGGCATAAGGGACATGTCCTTCGATCGCTGTACCAGAAAGACCTCACCACGGCGCCAATCCAGCGCAAAGCAAATCTCGCGTTTTATTTGGCGCACGGACTTCGTATTGGCTGCCATTTCCCCACGCACCGCACACAGCCCAACCACGGGACACATCAAACATGTTGGAGCGCGTGGTGTGCACACCGTTGCTCCCAGTTCCATCATTGCCTGGTTGAAGTCGCCCGGGCGCCTCCGATCAAGCAGGTCTTCAGCGGACTCCCACAACACTTCTCCGGCCAGGCGTTTCCCCGACAACCGCTGAAGAACGCGCTCTACATTTCCATCAACGGCAGCAACCGTTTTGCCGAATGCAATGCTGGCAATCGCTGCCGCCGTGTAGCGTCCAATGCCGGGCAGTTCGCGTAGCGCCTCTATCGTCTCCGGAAACTTACCGCCATGGTCCCGCGTTACAATCTTGGCGGCTGCATGCAGCATGCGCGCACGCCTGTAATATCCCAGCCCGCTCCAGGCGGCCAGCACCGACGCTTCCCGCGCTGCCGCCAGTTTCCTGTCTGTCGGGAACCGCCGCAGAAACTCGTGATAGTGCGCAATCACAGCCTCTACCCGCGTCTGTTGCAGCATGACTTCCGACACCCAGACCCGGTATGGATCGCGACTTTCCCGCCAGGGCAACTCGCGCGCATGCTCGTCATACCATGCCAGCAAATTCGTGCGAAAAGCCGCTTTCAAAGAGTCAGAAAATACGTGGAGTTTGCGCCGTGGCTTCAAGATAGTCCGCAAAAAGAGAACGATAGGTCCGCAAGAAGCAGCTTACTATGTCTCGGACTAAGCCAGGCCGAGATCGACGAACGGATTCCTCACCCGCACGGTCCCGTACCTGCGTCCGTGCTCAAAATCCTCCGAGAGGATCTCGGCAAGTCCGTAGTACTCCGCATAGGCCCATAGATGGGCGTCATGCCAGGGTAGGCCGTAGGTTGCCATTCCGCGCAGAGCCGTGCGGAAAACCGTTGCATTCGAATACACGATGGGAAATGCGGTGAGGAAGTCTTCGGCCTGAGCCCACGCTTCTTCCCGCGTGAGCAAAGGCCGCGTGCCGCCCCTTCCTCGAGTGACGGCATGGACAAATTCGATCAGCGCCTGATGCGGAATGCAGAGTTGATTCTCGGCTAAACCTTTTCGCAAGGTTTCTCGCGCTACTGCACGCTTTGCCGGATCCCGGACATCGCAGCGATACACGAGAATGTTTGTGTCAACGAGGGAAGCCACAATCTCCGTAAAGCTCCTCGCGCGTCCAACCACGATTTTCGAGCGTGATTCTTTTACCCTTGTTCTTGCGTAGCGCTTCGGCGTGGAGCTTATCCACCCTCTTCGTCGACGCGTCAAAAAGCCCAAGCTTCTCCTCGGTCGTCAACTCAGCCGCTGTTTTCACCTTGCCGCCTACCAATTCGACACGGATGCTGTCGCCCGCAGGAATCCACTTCAACTCATCCCCGGGTCGAATGCCGTATTGATCCGCGATGACCTTCGGGACAGTCAGTTGCAGCTTGCTTGTCACCCTTGGCATGTCCTTACTGTATCAAGGATCAGATCCTTACTCAATTAACCAAGCATCGATCATTTGATGGGCATGAGTGACAGGAACAAAGGCTTGGGCGAACCATGCTGGCACTAACAAAAAATGGGCGTTGGAGGCCGTAACTTGCGTAACTTTAGCCCCTACGCCAGCCATGCTAGCCTCGATATACGGTTGTGGAATCAGTAACTTCCGAGACGGAGCCCGTTTAAAATCCCGATGCCGAGACTTCCTATTTTCCGACTGGGCGGATCCCCCGACAAGCCTGCGCCACCGAAATTGGCAGCGGATAAGCCATCGCTCTTACTCGATGGACTCGCAGTCGGTGTCGACAACCTGCGTCACGACGTGGTCCTGAGCGCGCGCTTCGCCGATGCGGCACGCACGCAGATCGCGCGCTCCATCTCGCGCTACGGAGAGGTGGACGGTTTGCTTGCGGCAGAAACTTCGCAGTCGGGCGCTGGTCCTTCTTGGATGCGGAGCAAGGCAGGGACCGGACCCCGTACGACGAATGAGCCGGCCGACTGGAAGTCGATGCTGACCGAGCTGCACGTCGCAGCACTGAACCGCGCCAAGAGGGAAGGAAAAACTGCGATTGATCTGCTGGCGCGGCTCGCGGTGACGAAATTCCTGCGGATCGAAATGAACCAGCAGTTTGGACAGGTGCTTGAGCGCTGCCGGGTTCTGCTGAAGAATTACGACGGCATCCGTCAGGGAAAGGCGGTGGAATACCGCGAACGTGTCGCCGCATTCCAGGTGCGCAAGAAAATCATCCTCCGCAAGACCGGACAAGAGCTTTTCGAGACCTTGCGCGAGCTGGAAAAAAGCACATTGGCGCGGATGCGCAGGTCGTTGTTTGGCGAGAGCGGGTCAGGTGAAGGAGATGGCGGCTATTCACTCTTCATCAATCGCCTGGTTTTTTCCGAAGACGGACGCGATGACTATCTTTGCGCCGAGCATTACGTGATGCTGGGGAATTGGGATCGCGACTCCGACCGGTACGGACGGCTGCGCGAGATCATTTCCGCCTTTCTGCGCACGCTCTATGGTGAGGAAACCAGCGGCGAACGTATTGACGCATGGATGTGCGTTCCAGACAACGCGCGCGCTCTGGTAGGAAGCGGAACTCCGGACGACGCGACGGACGAAGGGCTGGCCCAGCAGGACCGGCTGGCACGGTGGGTGCGGTTGCTGGAAGATGAGGCGGTGATGGAAAACGTCATCGCGTCTTATCATGTTGTGCCGCTGCTTGGCGAGCACGCTCCGCGCATCAATCCCCAGCAGCTGAAAAATGCGCTGATTGACCGGGCCGAGTGCGACCGGGTGGAGCGCATGATTCAGGAACACGGCAAGCTATCTCCGCAGAGTCTGTATGCCGCGGTGGCAAAGGTGGCCAGTTGCCGCGGTACGGAGCGGGCGAGAGTCGCCGGACGCTTTCTCCATGATTTCTTTCAGTATCACCGGGACCTGCGACGGTTGGAAACTCTGAATGCTTCGCTCGACGTAGTCAGTCTGGCGACGAACGAACGTCTGCGGGAACTTTCGCGGGTGAACGGTACGCTCTACGAGTTCCTGCTTCCCGAGGAGCAACAGGAGCCGGACGCCGACCGCGTGCTGCGCCATGTCGTGATGAAGGCCGATGTGCGCGACTCCACCCGTTTGACCCGCACCATGATGGATAAAGGTCTGAACCCGGCTTCCTATTTCAGTTTGAATTTTTATGATCCGGTAAATAAGCTGCTCGCCAAGTACGGTGCGCAGAAAGTGTTTCTGGAAGGGGACGCAATCATCCTTGCGATTCTCGAGCGTGAAGGGCAGCCGGGATTGGCTGTCAGCCGCGCATGCGTGCTGGCGCGCGAGATCATCGAAATCGTGCGCGGGTACAACGAACTGATGCAACGTTCGGCAATGCCAGGACTGGAGCTCGGTATAGGAATAACAGTGCAGGAATCAGCGCCTCTATACCTGATGGATGGCGAGCACCAGATCATGATTTCTGAAGCGCTGAACGAAAGCGACCGGCTTTCCTCATGCAACAAGCGGGCGCGCAAGATGATGGAAGCACAGGCTGGGCCATTTCATGTCTATGCCTTCCAGGCGGCGGAGCCAGAGGCCGGAGGCAACATCGAAGACGTGGTGCTGAGCTTTAATCTGGGCGGAATCCGCATGAATGAAGCGGCGTTCCGCAAGTTGCAGCAGGAAATTTCGTTGCAGCCGCTGGCCGTTAAGCTGCCCGCGTCGTTCGCATCATCGGATAAAGGCGAGTACAAGCTCTTCAGTGGCACCGTGCCTGTGGATCGCGACATCTTTCGCAAGATTGTAGTGCGCGAGAGCCGTGTGCCGCGGGTCGACCCTGCGGATTTCTCGGTGCAGGGTTGGACGGACCGTTCGTATTACGAGGTGTGCACCGATCCGGCGATTTATGCCGCGCTGGAGAAGAAGAGAGGCGCTGGACGCTAGTGGCGGCAGTTTCCGCCTGTCCGAAAACGTTGCCGGCTCTAGCCAGAACGTATTTCCCTCTCGGCTCGGGATAACATTCTCTTCAGAAGTTTCTTCGTTGCGGGCGGAAGGGGATGCGAAAGGTCGCTTCTACATCCACCGGAGAGCCATTCTTCGTGGCGGGACGAAACTGCCATTGCGACACAGCCTGACTGGCAAACTGATCAAGGCGCCTATCGATGCCGTTCAGGACGCGGACATTGCCTACCGTCCCATTTAAACGGATCACTGCGTAGAGTGTAACTACTCCTTCTACGTTCTCACGCATCAATTGCAGGGGATAAGCCGGATCTACTTTTCGGGTAGCGGTAGGCGGGGACAGTTGCTGTTTTGAATCGGCATTCGAGTTTTTTTTAAGCTCGGCAAAGCGAATTACCCAACTACCTCCGGCGGAATTCAGGTTGGGCATGTTGAGCCTTAGTGAGTAGAACTGGCGGCCGCCAAAGACTTCACGCTCTGATTCTGACAGGTTCGTATCGCTTCCAGGCTGCAGCGGGCGGGCCGGGACACTTGTCACGCGCGGAGGACGGAGGCTGGCGATTAGCTTCGGGTTCACCGCGCTGGTCTCAGTTTTCGATGCGGCCATCCCCGCAACCGCAGAGCTCTTTGCGGGACCGGGAGTGCTCCCGACATATAGGCCCGAAGGAATCTCACTCTTTCCGCCAGTGCGGGAATTGTTGCCGGTGCTTCCACTAACTCCTGATGCGCCTGGATCGCCTGACGCTCCTTTTTTCCCCTCGGAGGTGGCGGCGAGACTGCCGCGGCGATTTCCTTGCGGCTGGGGCGGGCCGCCGACGGCTGGATGCAGGTTAAACGCGATGACGCGTCCGCCTGCGACCGAAGATCCCGAAACAACGAGCGTGGGTGGCGGAGGGACCACTCGCGGGGCGACGCTCGCTGCCGCGGAGACGACTCCCGGTATGGCGCGCTGCTCTGCAACTGAAAGTTGGGGCGCGGGCGCGATGATGGAGCTGTGTCCGATGTTGAATTCGCCAAGCCGGAGGGTGGAATTTCCGATGCTCGGCGGGGGCGCAATGATTGCGGGCTGCATAGCCTGAAACGCAGTCGTCGCCGTCGATGTGCGGACATCCGGCGGCGGAGCTACGACGGAGTCCTCAATCCGCGGTGTAAGCCGTGTCAGGATCGAGGCCGGAACCAGCGGAGCTGGAGCTATGGGCAACTGCGGTTGGTTAGACCACGCCACAATGTTAGCGAGGGGAACATCGTGCTGCAGCTTGACCTTGGGCGGGCTGACGATAGTCTGGGCGTGGTTGTCAACCTCGAGGGGTACAGAGATGATCGGCTGGTGTGAGAATTCGGGGTCGGCTTTTTGGGGCTGTGCCGAATGCGACCTTCGTGTGTCGAGTGGCGGAAGGGACTCTAAGGGCTGGTAATAAATGACCTGAGCATGGTCGAAACTGGATTGGGGGAGCGGCTGCGGATGCACGGCGAGGAAGCGCGACAGTGACATTAGCAAGCCGAGCGCGAAAATGTGGTATCCACCGGATTCGAGAAACCGCCGCCAGGGAAGTCCGCGTTTCACAAATACATCGGGCCAGAATGGCGCTGGTTTCGAATCGAGTTCGAGCGGTGGAAGGCGGCGGGAGTAGATGAGATCGCCGAGGTTTGAGAAGAACGCTCGCGGCCACGAGGGCAGTTCGACCAAAAACCTTGGAGTGGGCATGGGATTCCGCCCCGCCACTGCCGGGTCTGAGCTCGTCTTGTCCTCCAGCAGAGCTTCTGTCATCTGATCATGTTAGATGATGTCAGTGCCTGGTGGCGTCGCCCGCTTAGCCGAGAGTACATGGAAAAGCGACTCCGGGAGTACGATTGATTGGACCGGTCGAGTAAACAGGAGAGGCATCATGAGAGATTTGCGCGCCGTCTTTGTCCGCTKTGTCTCTATTTGCATTTCTGTTTCTGTAAGCGCGGTGGTTGTCATGACCGCTTCATCGCTGGCGTTGTCGCAGGATTCAAAACCGGCGGCAAAATCGACGGGACAGTCTTCCGCGCCACCCGCCGCACCAGCTAAAGACGTTAAGGCGGGTGCGAATTATTCGGGGATGTATTCCTTCTTGAAGGAGGGCGAATTTGTGCAGTTGACGGTCGAAGATGGAACTCAGCTGACCGGATTTGTTTCGCGATATGGGGACGGCGAGAGTGATAAGGGCGCCTTCCTCGATCAATTCTTCAAGTCGGGCAAGCTCGAAGGAAATAGGGTGAGCTTTACAACCGAGACTGTCCACGGTGTTTGGTTTGAGTTCAAGGGTACCGTGGAGCGCGGTGAAGGGAAGAGTCCCGGGGACGAAGGCTACTATGTGCTCAACGGAACGCTGACCCAAAGTTCGACGGACGTTAACAAGAAAACGAGTTCGCATCCCCGGGATGTAGCATTCAAAATGTTCCCGCAGGATATGGGGCCGTCGCCCGCGGCGAGAAATTAGTGAGTGCAGTTTCCGCACCAAATCCCGAAAGAGACAACTCCCAGAAGCAATTCAGAACAACGCGCCGAAGTGAATGGGGCTATTGGCCGGCGCGGATCGGCGAGAAGTTGGGGCGCGCTAAGATTTTTTTCCTGGTGTCGGCTTTGTCCTGCGCATAGACAAGGTCGAGACTGCCGTCGGAATTGGTAGAAGCTTCGGCCAGGGCGGCTGCGAAAGCGCGGAAGGAACGGCTGATCTCCTGACCGTCCTGCAGAACCACCGGCGTGCCGTGATCGATGGCCGGGGACACGGACTGGTACGCATTTGGCATCTTCCACAAAACTTTGCAGTTGGTCGCCTTCTCCACGTCGTCGTCGGTGAATCCCGGGATTTTCTTGTGACGATTCAGAACAATCCGCAGGCGGTCGCGCCCAGTGCCTTCCTCAAGGAAAGCGTGGATGCGCCCCACGCTCCAGAGTGAAACCACGTCCGTCTGAGCTACAAGAAGGACAGCGTTTGAAAGATCAGAAAGCAGGTGCGTTGTGGGATCGAGGCGGCTGGAGGCATCGACGATAACGTAGCGGTAATGATTCACCAGCAGATCAAAAAGGCGGGCCAGTTCACCGGGCGTAGGCGACGTTTGGTAAGGCTGCTGAGGCCCGGCCAAAAGGTGCAATCCGTCCTTAGAAGTGGTCATCAGGCCTTCGAGCAAAGAGGCGTCCAGGCGATGCAAGTTCTGCAGCGCATCGAGCACGCCAAACTGCGGCCGCAGGTTGAGATGAAGCGCAGCATGGCCGATAGGGGCGAAGTCGACAAGAACCACATTGCCATGGGACTGCTGCAACGCGACTGCCGTGTTGACCGCGGCCGTGGTCGCGCCTGCGCCTCCTTTGGCACTGAGGAACGTAAAGATGCGGGCTTTCCCGACGCCACTGCGGGCACGGGTGCGAGCGGAACTGAAGCGCGTAAGAGCTTCAAGCAGCGCGTCGGGACCAGCAGAGTCGTCTAGATATTCGCAAGCGCCTGCGCGCATGCTAGCCACGATTGTGCTGGGCTGAGTTAAATCGCCGTTGGCGAAGGTCGCAATCTGCTGAGTGGTGGCGCGAACCAGTTCAATAGCCGTGACGGCGCGCGCTGGGTCGCGCGAGGAAATATCGACGATCACGACTTCGGTGCGCAAGTCCTGAATTTGGCGAAGAATGGAATCGGTTGGGCTGACAGGAAATCCCCCGTGGCTGAAAACCACCCGGCCCAGACGCGTGGCCTCGACGCGATTCTGCAACGCGGATAAGTGCTCCCGGTCCTCGGACAGCAGGGCAACGGCAATCCCATGCATGGTGCGGTTCTCGCCGATTTCTGTCGGTGTCTGCATGTTAGAAAGAGAAGGTACGCCTCGCCAAGTGACCTAGGTAATCGATTGCAATGTTAACCGCGTGTGATCCGCGCAAACAGCGCGCAACCAAAGACTGCGATAACTCGACGAGAGGCACACAGCGAAGAAAACTGCAGAGACTTCTACCCTGTGGCTACCATTGTAAGCGAAACGCGGCTCGGGGGGAAAGAACCAAGTAGACGAAATCGCACGGCTGGTGCCGCAAGTCAGCGAGGGACGGACTACCGCCCCTTTAGATCGAGAGAATCTTGGSRRGAACAACGGTCAAGGCTGATTGTCATGCGGGTGGGTGTGTAGCGCCGACACGCGCTGAAATGCCGCCGAGGGTTCGGCGGGATCCAGGTACTCATAACCTTCCAGACGAACCGCAACCGCGATTTTTGATTCGGGAATCTGGGTTTCGGAGTTACCGGCTTCGGGTGAACAGATTGTGGGGACTGAGCTCTGAGCCAGTCCCTGATCGGACCGCCTGACCACCCGCAGAATGTGGCCGCGACAACGAACGCGCATGCTTTCTCCCAGTGTGATTTCAGAAGGCATGACCAGAGTGAGTTCAATCTCGGACCCCTCCCGGACCGGAGATTCCGTGAAAAGAAAAACTCCCCGCGAGCTGAGGTCCTGAGTAAATCCAACTCCGAGCATTCCGCTAGCGACGTCACGAAATGATACAGGGAGCAGATAAGGGAAACGCTGGCCGACGCGGCGTTCAACTCGAACTGGAACGGTGCTCATAGGGGCGGCTCGTCGCTGTCAAATCAGCGGCGACGCAAGAGGAATACTGTAGCTTACCTTAGGCGGCATGGGAAGTTGCAAGTTAGTAATTAGGGGGTGTGCTCTAAACAGAGGCTGCGCTCTAACATAGTCTTCTCCATCGGCTAACCCGGGGGCTGGCGACGAACTTGTGAACGCGGGGAACTTGCAGTGCGCAGGCGCATGAGGTCTCCGGATATATTGGTGCGCAACGCTGCGCGTCGTCATCCAAAGAATCGATCGTGGCCGAGACAAAGAATTTCATTCATGAAAGTGCCGGTGCCAGACAGGGGGCCGATGGCGGTCGCCCACTGCGCTGGCAAACTGCTGGACGCGCGCTGCGTCATCGCAACTTCCAGCTCTTCTTCAGCGGACAACTGATATCTCTGGTGGGCACGTGGATGCAGAGCGTGGCCCAGTCGTGGCTCGTTTACCGGCTCACCGGCTCGGGACTGTTGCTTGGAGCAGTGGGATTTGCGAGCCAGATCCCGGTCTTCCTGGTCGCTCCCATCGGAGGCATCACTGCCGATCGGGCCAATCGCAAGCACGTGGTAATTGCCACACAAACGGCTTCGATGTTGTTGGCATTTGTGCTGGCGGCGCTTACGCTATCCGGGAAAATCCAGGTGTGGCATATCTTCGTCCTGGCTTCACTGCTGGGGGTGGTGAATGCGTTCGACATTCCTGGGCGGCAGGCCTTTCTAGTGGACATGGTTGGCAAGGAAGACCTGATGAATGCGATCGCTTTGAATTCTTCGATGTTCAATGGCGCGCGCGTGATTGGCCCTGCGGTCGCCGGTATTCTGGTCGCGAAGCTGGGTGAAGGCTGGTGCTTTTTTGTAAATGCCGTCAGCTACATCGCCGTCATCATCGGATTATTGCTGATGAATGTGCACGCGCCGGCGAAGGTGTCAAAGCACACCCCGCCGCTCGATCACATTATCGAGGGATTCCATTTTGTAAGCCGCACGGCGCCGATTCGTGCGCTGCTAATGCTATTGGGGTTGGTGAGCATTGCGGGCATGCCGTACGTGGTACTGATGCCGATTTTTGCCGACCGCATCTTGCGGAGCGGTGGCCGGGAACTGGCGTCGCTGTTGGGCTCCACGGATTTGGGCGCGATGCGGCTGGGTATCCTGATGGGCGCAACCGGGATAGGCGCGATGCTGGGCGCGCTCACACTAGCGATGCGTTCCGGCGTCAAAGGCCTGGGACGATGGATTACAGTGTGCTGCGCAGGTTTTGGTTTGAGCTTGATTCTGTTTGCCTTTTCGAAATCGTTCTGGCTGTCAGTGGTCCTGCTGGTGCCGGTGGGATATTTTGTGATGCTGCAGATGGCGTGTTCAAACACGCTGATCCAGGTAATGGTTCCGGACGCGTTGCGAGGCCGGGCCATGGCGGTGTATTCCATGATGTTCATGGGGATGGCGCCGATCGGAGCGCTGCTTGGAGGAGCATTGGCCGACCGTTTGGGTGCGCCAATGACCGTGGCAGTTGGCGGATTGGTTTCCGTGGCTGGCGCGTGGTGGTTCGGAGTGCAACTACCGAAGATTCGCGTAGAAGCGCGGCAGTTAATCATCGCGCAGGGAATGGCTGGCGGAGAGCCGGCGGAGGAGATGTCGGCGAGGGTGGTGGAGGATTAGCGCGTGCGGGGTCCGAAATCCTTAACGCTCACTTTCCCGGTGTAACTTTCGAACATCTTTTAATCCTCCCCGCTAACCTTCCGGCTGGCTCTCTTCCAATACAGAAAGCCGGGTATGCCTAGCAGCACAATCACCGTGCCAGCGAGCGATTCTTTGGGTCGCGTGATAATGGTGTTCAGCGTCCATGCTGCTCCAATGACCACGTAGATCGCGGGCAGCCAGGGATATCCCGTGCAGCGGTAGGGGCGCGGAATGTCGGGGCGCTTCCAGCGCAGGATAAACAGGCCGATCACCGTGAGCGTGTAGGACAGTACCATGCCGAACATCACGTAGGTGTAGAGCTGGTCGTAACGGCCGCTCACGGTGAGCACGGCGGCCCAGATCCCTTGTCCGATCAGGCTGAAAGCGGGCGTCCTCCATTTGGGATGAACCTGCGCCATGCTGCGGAAGAATGCGCCATCACAAGCCATGGCATAGTAAACGCGCGCTCCGGAAAGTGTGCAGGTGGCGGCCGCGCCGAAACATGAAACCGCGATCATTGTAGATAACCAGATGGCGGCCCGCGGAGAAAACAGCGCGATGGCGGCGGCGTGGGCGATGGTTTCATGTCTGGCGACTTCGGTACCGGGCAGAGCATAAACGTAAACCACATTCATCGCGGTGTAGATCACGCCTACGATCACCACGCCCAGCACCATGGCAAGAGGAACGTTGCGCCGTGGCTCTTTCACTTCTCCGGCGACCCACGTTATGTAGACCCACCCGTCGTAGGCCCAGAATACGGCAATCATGCCTACTCCGATTGCAGAGAGCAGTTGCCAGGGCCCGAGGCCCAGCGTGAGCCCGCCAGTGGTTCCCCAGGCTTCGGTCGTGAAGTGCGACCAATCGCCTTTGCCGATGGCGAGTCCGAGAATTACGAATGCCGCCATCGCGGCAAACTTCGCCCAGGTTGCGACATTTTGTAAAATCGCGCCGCGGCGCAAGCCGATCACATTCATCCCTGTCATCACGGCGATAAGGATCAGAGCGAGGATGTGAGCGCGGGTGACAGCGATTCCAGCGACCGTGAGGACAATGTGTTCCTGCGAAAAGAATCTGAAGATTTGGCCCGTGTATGCAGCCGAACCCATGGAAAGCGCGGCGATGCTGCCGCCGTTGGCGACGCTGAAGAGCATCCAACCGTAGAGAAAGGCGACCAGATCGCCATAAGCCTCGCGCAAGTAAACGTATTGGCCGCCGGAATCGGGGAACATCGAACCGAGCTCGGCGAAGGCGCAGCAGGCACACAGGGAAATTAATCCGCCTAACACCCAAACCATCAAGAACCAAGCGGGGTGATGCAGGGGCGCAGCGATATCTTTTGCCGTGAGAAAAATCGA
>JRHI01002082.1_pt1 | contig 14741 bp, 16 predicted proteins | sample 215371 | NCBI WGS metagenome assembly JRHI01 (sample SAMN02929681, study PRJNA255918) | sediment metagenome | biome: cave system; feature: Ice Cave; material: Sediment; isolation source: sediment from deep within a dark volcanic ice cave with no known source of... ...
TCTGCCGTTTCAGCCCGAAGTGGGGCCAGGTAACGTTGCCGAACCTACCCACCATGTGCTCGGGGCGGCCCCGACGTGCAGCACGAGGATCGCGATCAGGGGGAAGGCGTCGAAGAGGAGCGCCGCCACCTGCGGCGCTCCTCTCCGAGCACGGGAGCCGAGGCCGGATCTCACATCCTCGCCGGCTCAGCAGGAGAAGGTGACCTCGGCGCCGGGGGACCCATAGGTGCCGGCCGCCCTGAGCGCGGGCGTGGAGAGCACGTTCCCCCACGGCACCGAGGCGCCGCCGCTGTCCCCGGGGGAGTACGCGCCCACGCCGTACCACTGCTCCGCCCCCCTGTCGTCGTAGCCGAGCACCTGGATGGCGATCGGGCCGCCCGCGTTCCCCTGCACGGTGAACGAGTAGCCCTGGCGCCATCCGGGAGAACCGGCGGTGCTGCAGCTGCAGCGCCCGGGGTCGCCGTATGTGGTCGAGAACGGGGGTGAGTACGCGACCCCGTTGCAGCTCGAGGCCCGCGCCGGGCTGGCCGTCGCCGCCGGGATCGCCAGTGCGCCTCCCACACCGATGGTCAGCGCGGCCGCCAGGGTTCGCAGCGGATGGCGGTGGTTCACGTCGTTTCCCTCCTGGTGCGGGCCGGCCCGGGGCCGGCCTCCGCTGCCCATCAGGCTCGCCGGGGACGCTGGCGAACCGCTGGTGAACTGCTGGCGGACTCACCGCACTGGCCACCGCTCACATGCCGCAGACGGACGCGCCGCCCCGTCGATCAGCCACGGCGGACCAGGCGGATAAGCCCGATCACCGCCAGCGCGCCCAGGCACTTGCATTCCTCGGTCACCGCCGCCGTGCCGATCAGCCGGCCGACGCTGCTGGTATGACCAGCACCCCGGCGCCGGCGGTGACCGGCGTCGGTGGAGATGTCGAGGACGTTGACGCCCCCGCGGCACGTCCGCGCCGAAGACATAGCACGTGGACGGCGCGACACAGGCGAGGCGGGTCGGGCCGTTCTGCCGGTTCGGGGGCAGGGCTTGCTGAGCCCAGGTCGCACCGCCGTCGGCGGTGGTCAACGATGCTGGTGGTCTCGCCGCCACTGGTCACGGCCGCGGCGACGCATCGCCGTGAGCTGAAGCAGGCGACGTCGAACACCGCCTGGAGCGATGCCGGCTGCTGGGGCACCCGCTGCGGGCGACGTGCAGTCCATCCGAGCGTAGGGCTCCCCGGCCCCCGCGAACCGATTCGGTCTCCCGCAGGAGGGTGACGATCCGGTGACTGCCGCAGCCGCCAACCCGCTAGGCTGCCGCTGCATCGGCGGACGCACACCGGGCTCAGCAGGGGAAGCGCTGTCATCATCGAAGGCCGGCGGGTCAGCTTCGTCGCGAAGAGAAAGGCGAGAGTCCGAGGCTGGCACGGCACGCTGTCGGGGCTCAGGGTCGACACCGTCGACATCCGGCTCGCCCTCGGCGACGACGCCATCCACGTGGTGCACTTCCCGGTCACCAGCGGGGGCGCGAAGGTGTGGATCGGGATCACACCACAGGGAACCGGCCAGCGTTTCGGCTTCCTCGAGGTCCGCGACGGCCCGGCCGGCCATCCTCGGGTGCGCCTCTCGGTGCCGGTTCCGCCGGATGACGAGCTGTGGATGTACGAGGGCGGCACGTCGACCGCTGACGAGGAGCCGTTCACGGTGCTCACCGCGAACACCATTCGCGTCGCGATCGTGGCGGCGCCGGCACCGGCTCCGGACCGCGGCTGATCCCGAAAGACCACAATCCCCACAAGGGATCCTCCGCCGTCCGGACGGGTGCTCGACGAGCCCGAATTTGACACCGCGTTAAGGCTGCATTTACCTTGGATCACCTCCCGTTCCGCAGCCGACGAGAGGAGGGGTCCCCCGATGCGACGTGTCCTCATGGGCATCGGCGCGCTGATCGCCGCCGCCGGCCTCGGCGGGTGCGGCGGCGCCAGGGCCACCCACACGCCGGCGAGCGGCACCGGTCAGGTGCGGCTGGAGCCGGTGCCGGGGACCGATCGCGACGTCGTGGTCCTCACCCCGGCCGCCGCCGCGCGGCTGGGCATCACGACCGAGGCGGCCGGTCCGGCGGTGGCCGCGACCGACGGCGACACCACCGTCGCCGACCTGTCCCTCATCCCCCTCGCCGCCATCCTGTACGACAGCAACGGGGCGGCCTGGGCGTACACCATCACCAGGCCGTTCGCGTTCGCGCGGGTGCCGGTCACGGTGGTGCGCGTCGAGGGCGGCCGGGCGGTGGTGCGGCCGGGTCCGGCGGTGGGCACGCAGGTGGTGACCGTCGGCGGCGCCGAGCTGCTCGGCGCCGAGCACCGGGTCGCGGGCGGCTGAGGCCCGTCCGGCTCGGCGCGCCGGGGTGCCGGTGGGGTCAGACTGGTGCGGTGATCTGCAGGACCGGGACCGGGAGGCCGCCGCTCCGCGCCGGCAGCAGCCGCCCTGGCGCGGGCACCATGGGGTCATGAGCGAGGACACCTGTCTCTACTTCAACCCCGCGTGCAGCAACTGCCGGACGGCGCGCGAGCTCCTCGAGGAGCGGGGGGTGCCGGTGCGCATCGTCGAGTACCTGAAGGCGCGCCCGGGTCGCGAGGAGCTGGAGCGGCTGATGACGATGCTGGGCATCGACGACCCCCGCGCGATGCTCCGGGAGAAGGAGCCTCAGTACGCGGAGCTGGGGCTGGCCACCGCCGGCCGGGACGCGGTGCTCGACGCCGTCGTCGAGAACCCCGTCCTGCTCCAGCGTCCCATCCTCGTCCGCGGCGATCGGGCCGTCATCTGCCGCCCTCCGGAGCGGCTGCTCGAGCTCCTCTGAGGTCAGACTCCGGGGGATGAACGGTGCCGACCAGACCAGCGACGGCGCCCCCGGCCCGGTGATCCGCGGACTGTCGACGCGCATCGTCTACGAGAACCCCTGGATGCGGGTGCGCGAGGACGAGGTCATGCGCCCGGACGGGTCGACCGGCGCCTACGGGGTGGTCGACAAGCCCGACTTCGCGCTGGTCATCCCCCTCGACGGCGACCGCGTCCACCTCGTCGAGCAGTACCGCTACGCGGTGGCGGCGCGGTCGTGGGAGTTCCCGCAGGGAACCTACCCCGACCGCCGGGACGGCGATCCCGCCGAGCTGGCCCGGATCGAGCTCGAGGAGGAGACCGGCCTGCGGGCGGCGCACCTTCAGCACCTCGGCTACCTCTACCAGGGGCCGGGGCACAGCAGCCAGGGGATGAACGTCTTCCTCGCCACCGGGCTGTCGCCTGGCCCACCGCGGCGGGAGATCGAGGAGCAGGACATGCGGCAACGATGGGTGAGCCGTGCCGAGCTCGAGGAGATGATCGGCCGGGGCGACATCCGCGACTCGTCGTCGGTGGCCGCGTACGCGCTGCTGATGCTCCGCGAGCAGCGCTCCGCGCCGCCTCGATGAGCCTCCGCCTCGCCGATCCGTGCCTGGTGGTGCTCATCGGCGCCTCCGGCTCGGGGAAGTCCACCCTCGCCCGGCGCCTCTTCGGCGCCACCGAGGTGGTCTCCTCCGACCGCTGCCGGACCCTGGTCGCCGGCGACGAGATCGCACGCGACGCCGACGAGGACACCTTCGCCGTGGTCCACGCGATCTGCAGCGCCCGCCTGCGCGGCGGGCTCCTCACCGTGGTCGACGCCACCAACCTGCACGCCGCCTCCCGCCGCGCGGTGGTCGCGCTCGCGCGGGACCACGGCCGGCCCGCGGTGGCGCTGGTGCTCGACCTGCCCGAGGCGGTGTGCCAGGAGCGCAATCGCGCTCGCGGCGAGCGCGGCGTCGGTCCCCACGTCGTCCGGCATCAACAGCGGCTGCTGCGCCGCGCGATCCCCCAGCTCGAGGGAGAGGGGTTCGCCGAGATCGTGGTCCTCGAGGATGCCGCCGTCGTCGAGGCGCTGCGTGTGGAGCGAGCGGCGCACCCGGGCGGCGACGCGCCGGCGCCGGCGCCCCAGCCCCGGCAGGTGGCCGCCGGTGGCGGCGACGGGGGTCCCGGCTACGCACTCGAGCTGAGCCCGGGCGAGCGCGCCCGCTACCGCTTCATGGCGCAGCGCGCGCTCCAGGTCGAGGGCGACCGCTGGCGGCGGCACGGGGTGGTCCCCGGGGCGCGAGTGGCCGACGTCGGCTGCGGCCCGGGCGCGGTGCTCGTCGAGCTGGCGCGGCTGGTCGGCGACACCGGAGCCGTGGTCGGGGTGGAGCCCGGAGCCGAGGCGCGCGCCGTCGCCGCGGAGGAGATCGCGGCCGCGGGGCTGACCAACGCCGCGGTGATCGAGGGACGCGCCGACGCCACCGGCCTCCCCCCCGGGTCGCAGGACGTGGTGATGGTCCGTCTGGTGCTCTTCCACGTCGGCGCCGGCGCCCAGGCGGCGGTCAACCACCTGGCGACGAGGGTGCGGCCGGGCGGGCATCTGTACCTCGTCGACGTCGACGTCACCGGGGTGCGGATGAGCCACGACGACGTCGTCGTCCTCGAGGGCGCGGAGCGGTATCGCGAGTTCCAGCGGCGCCGGGGCTGCGACGTCGCCATCGGCCCGCGCCTCGGCTCGATGCTGCTGGCGGCCGGGCTCGACCTGGTCGACCGGGACGCCGTGATCAACACCATCCCCCGGGAGATCCTCGCGCTCGGTGGTGCCCTGACGGCCTCCCAGCGGGAGATGCTCGCCGCGGGTGCGGCGAGCGAGGAGGACGTGATGCGCTGGACCGCGGCCCGGCGCCGGATGCTGGAGAGCCCGGACGCGGCGATGTTCGTCCCCAGCTACCTCGCGGTGGGCCGCCGCCCCGGGTAGGGTCGGCGCACCGCCGGTCAACCGGCGGGCGGCGGGCCGCCTCTGAGTGAGCGGGGCCGGTCGGAGCGGAGAAGGATGCGATGGCCAGGACGGTGGCGGTGGGCGCCGCGCTTCTTCTCGCCGCCTGTGGCTCGGCGGGTCCGGCGGCGTCGCCCAGTCCAGCCACCGCCACCCCCACCCCGGCGGCCACGGCGGCGGCGGCCACGTCCGCGGCGTGCCTGCAGCGCTCGACACCACCGCCGTCCCCGGCCGCCGGCCCGGGACCACAGGTGCCCGCGCTCGCCACCGTCCAGTTCGTCTCGCCCCGGAAGGGGTGGGCGGCGGGCCGTGGCCGCATCCTCGCCACCGCCGACGCCGGCGTCACCTGGACGGCGCAGTATCAGGGGCCGGCACAGCTCACCCTCGTCGACTTCGTCGATTCCCGCACCGGCTGGGCGGTGGCCCTCGACGGCCTGCTCGGCACCACCGACGGGGGCGGCTGCTGGCGCCGCCTCGGCGAGCCCTCGCAGCCCCTGGTCTCGGTGCACTTCGTCGACCCGCGCCGGGGCTGGGGGGTCAGCGGCTCGACCGCGGCACGGGCGAACGGGCTGCCGGGGACGGTGGCGCTCGGCGACGGGGTGCCGGTGCAGCCCGCCGGCGGGCGCCTGGTGGTCACCGACGACGGTGGACAGAGCTGGCGCGCGATCGCGACCACCCCCTCGGATGTGCAGAGCGTCTGCTTCAGCGACTCCGGCCACGGCTGGCTCGGCGCCGGCGGCCGTCTCCACCGCAGCACCGACGGCGGCGCCGGCTGGCAGCCGGTGCCCGGGCTGACCGACCCGGGAGGCGGGAGCAGCAGTGTCATCTCCCTCCAGTGCGCCGCGCCGGACTCGGCGTGGCTACTCGACCTGAGCCTGCAGGGCGCCGCCGGCAACTCCCCGTACGCCGCCTTCGTCGTGGCCGGCGGCCACCCGCCCGTCGAGCTCTTCGAGGACATGTTCGGGGGTGGTGCGAGCCGTCCCGTCCCCGGCTCCTATCCCGGGCCCTTCAGCGTGATCAGCGCCAGCAATGCCGCCTTCCTCGGGCAGACGCCGGCGCTGCCCTCCAACCCCGTCGGATTCGAGGAGGCGGCCGTCGCCGGCGCCACCGTCTCGATCACCCACGTCGGGAGGGTGCCGGGCATCGACCGCGCCTGGGGCGCGAGCTTCGCCAGCGCCACCACCGGCTGGGTGGTCGCGGACACCGGCCAGGAGGGCCTGTCGGTGATCCTCGCCACCACCGACGCCGGCCGCACCTGGACCCGGCAGTACGCGACCGCCCCGTAGCCCGGTTGCGCCCCGGTGCGGGGCTCCGGTCCAATCCGCGCATGCCCGCCGCCACCGCCGGGGTGGGGTTGGGCATCGGCCGGCGAACCCAGGCGGTCGCAGCCTCGGTGAGGTCCTTCCAGACCAGGACGTCGTAGAGGGCGAGCGTGGTCACATGACAGCGCCCTCGGGGAGGACGGAAGGGCGGGACCCGACAGGGTCCCGCCCCGCCCTGCCCCCGACAGGACGGGCATGGCACCCCCAGCTGGTACCCGGCACCGGCGGACGTTCCACCGGACCGTTCTGCCTTGTCCGTCGAGAAAGCGGCGTTGTGGCGAGGTTGGAGCGATCCAACCTCTGCTCCTGCAACGGCGGCGGCGTCCGCATCTTGCAGTCCAGGCGAAGACCGATCGGGCAGGTCCTACGTTCGCCCGCGCCGGCGGAGCGACACGCCGGTCAACGCGATGCCCACGGCGAGTGCCACCAGACCGGCGCCACCGGCCCCCACGCCGGTCGACGGGATGCCCGGCCGGCCGCTCGCCGGTGGCACCACGGCCGCCGGGTGACCCGACCCCGGAGACGGGGGTACGGCCTCGAACGACCCGGTCGCGGCTCCGCTCCGGCCGGCGGACGCGAGGATGCCGCGGCCTGCCCCGGGGAGTCGAGGAGCCGGTCGACGGTGCCGACCGCGGCGCTGCCCACCCCTCCGCTGGCGCCCGAGCGGAGCAGGGTCACCGCAAGCACCCCGGGGACCGCCGCGAGGATGCCCGGGCTGTCGCCGCCGCCGCCGAGCACCTGGGCGCCGCCGACCGAGGCCACGTAGGCATCGCCGTGCTCGTCGCCGGTCGCCTGGGAGTGGAGGACGATGATCACCAGCGCGCCGTTGGCGAGCCCGATGTCGGCGCCGTTGGCGGCGCCGTAGCCGCCCGACCTCGACCCGGAGTGGGTGGCGTCGGCGAAGGTCTCCAGCACCGCCACGGTCACGAGGCCGCCGGTGGTGGAGTCCTCGCCCGAGGGCAGCACCCCGACGTCGACGAGGGCGGAGCGCGACTGCGACGCCGGCGGGCCGCCGGTCTCGGTGCCGGTCTCCCAGGCGGCGACGGCGAGGTCGAGCACGGGATTGCTCGGCAGCGCCACCAGGGCGCCGCGGGCGGAGCCGCCACCGCGGCTCGACCCGCCCACCAGATCGTGGCCGAGCAGCCGCAGCGCGGTCGCCCGGGCGGTGGTGCCCTCCGGGCCCGCGCCGGCCGCCGTGCAGCTCACGCAGCTGTCGAGCGGCACCACCTCCAGGCCGGTGGCGGCGGCGCCGCCGGGGGGCGCGACCGCCGCCGCGGACGCCGACACTGCGCCGGCGGCGACCGCCACGACCAGGGCGAGCGGCGCCACCGCCCCGAGCATCACCGCGCCGCCGCGCCCGCGAGCGCGGCGGAGAAGGTGTCGAGGTCGGAATCGGAGAAGAGCGCGAACCGCACCTCGCGCAACGGCGTCCCCGCCTGCTGGAGCGCCTCCCGCGCCGCCGCCACCGCGATCGGCGCCGCCCGCTCCACCGGGAAGCCGTAGATGCCGGTGCTGATCGAGGGGGACGCGACCGTGGCGCATCCCTCGGCGGCGGCGAGCCCGAAGGCGGTGCGGTAGGCGGAGCCCAGCAGGGCGTCGCACTCCTCGGCGCGCTTTCCGTTCCAGCGCGGGCCCACCGCGTGGACGATGTGGCGAGCCCTCATCCGGTGGCCGGAGGTGATCACCGCCGACCCGGTGGGGCAGCCGTCGGGATGGCGGCGGCGCAGCTCCTCCTGGAGCTCGCGTTCGCCGGCGGCGCGGTGGATGGCGCCGTCGACCCCGCCGCCGCCGGCGAGGTGGGCGTTGGCGGCGTTGACCACGGCGTCGACGTCGAGGGTGGTGACGTCGGCGCGCTCCGCGGTGATGCGCCCCGCACCCGCCTGCAGCTCGCGGGACGCCCCCGCCACCGCGTCGCTACCCCGCCTCGTCGACCGCCGAGAAGGCGAGGCAGGCGTTGTGACCGCCGAAGCCGAAGGAGGTGCTGATCGCGAGCTTGGGCGACGCCGTCCGTCCCACGTTGGGCACGTAGTCGAGGTCGCACTCGGGATCCGGTTCGTCGAGGTTGATCGTCGGCGGCAGGTAGTGGTCGTACATGGCCAGAATCGAGACCATCGCCTCGAAGGCGCCGGCGGCGCCGAGCAGGTGCCCGGTCATCGACTTCGACGAGGACACCGGGATGCGCGACGCGCTCTCGCCGAACACCGCCTTGAAGGCCCGGGTCTCGGCGGCGTCGTTGAGTGGCGTGCTGGTGCCGTGGGCGTTGATGTAGCCGACCTCCTCGGGCCGCCGGCCAGCGCGCTGCAGGGCGCGCTGGATGCAGCGGATCGCCCCCGAGCCGCTGGGGTCGGGGGCGGTGATGTGCGAGGCGTCGGCGGTGGCGCCGTAGCCGGTCACCTCCGCGTAGATGCGGGCGTTGCGGGCCAGCGCGTGCTCGCGCTCCTCGAGCATGAGCACGGTCGCGCCCTCGGCGAGCACGAAGCCGTCGCGACCCTTGTCGAACGGCCTCGAGGCGCGCTCGGGATCGTCGTTGCGGGTCGACAGCGCCTGGGTGATCGCGAAGGAGGCGATGGCGATCGGGGTGATGCCCGCCTCGGAGCCGCCGGCCAGGGCCGCCTCGGCGTCGCCGCGCTTGATGATCTCCGCCGCCTCGCCGATGGCGTGGGCGCCCGACGCGCAGGCGCTGACGATGGCGAAGTTCGGTCCCTTGGCGCCGAGGTCGATGGCGACCATGCCCGCCGCCATGTCGGCGATCATCGTCGGCACCGTGAACGGCCAGACCCGGCGCCAGCCCTTCTCGTGGAGCGCCAGGGTCTCGTTCTCCATGACGTCGAGGCCGCCGACGCCGCTGGAGATGATCACGGCGACGTCCTCGCCCTCGGCGGCGACGTCGAGCCCGCTGTCGGCCGCCGCCTCGCGGGCGGCGACGATGCCGAACTGGATGTACCGGCTGGTGCGCCGCGCCTCCTTGCGCCCGAGCACCGCCGCGGGGTCGAAGTCCTTCACCTCCCCGGCGATCCGCACCGGGTACTCGCTGGCGTCGAAGCGGGTGAGCGGGCCGACGCCGCTGCGTCCTTCGCGGCACGCCTCCCAGGTGGAGCGCCAGTCGTTGCCGAGGGGCGTGATCGCTCCCAGCCCGGTGACCACCACCCGGCGCGCCGGTCCAGAACCGCTGCCGTTGCCGCTCGTCATGTCCCTACTCCCATCGGCGCCCCGAGAGCGTGGTAGCCGCCGTCGACGTGGAGGACCTCGCCGCTGACGGCACGCGCCATGCCGCTGAGCAGGAAGAGGACGGCGTCGGCGACCGGACCGCTGTCGGCGCTCTCCCAGCCCAGGGGCGCCTGCTCGGCCCAGCGATCCTTGAGTCCCTTGAAGCCCGGGATCGACCTCGCCGCGATCGTCTCCAGGGGGCCGGCGGCGACGGCGTTGACGCGGATGCCCCGCGGCCCGAGGTCGCGCGCCAGGTAGCGCACGACCGCCTCGAGCGCCGCCTTGGCCGGGCCCATCCAGTCGTAGAGCGGCCAGGCGACGCTGGCGTCGAAGGTCAGCGCCACCAGCGCTCCACCGCCCGCGGCCCGGTCGGGCATCAGCGGCGCCATCTCGGCGCCGAGCGTCTTCATCGAGTAGGCGCTCACCTGTATGGCGGTCGCCACCGACTCCCACGGGGCGGTCATGAACCCACCGCCGAGGCAATCCTCGGGCGCGAAGCCCACCGCGTGCACCGCCCCGTCGAGGCCGCCCCAGCGACGCTTCACCTCGGCGGCGACGGCGGCGACCTGGTCGGTGCTGGTCACGTCCATCTCGAGCACGTCGGGGACGGGGTCGAGCCGGCGCGCGCTCTTCTCGGTGAGCGTCATCGCCCGGCCGAAGGAGGTGAGCAGCACCTCGGCGCCGGCGCGCTGGGCGGCATCGGCGATCGCGAATGCGATGCTCCGCGGGGTCAGCACCCCGGTGACGAGCATGCGCTTCCCCGCCAGCAGGGCCGGCGCGGTGGCGGGTGCGGAGGTCACGTCGGTCACGCTGCACACCCTAAACCGTGACGTGGGCGGGGGGTTATGCGGCGGCTCGCTGCGGCGGCGCCGCTCATCGCCGTGCCGACCGGTTCGCGCGCAGCGCCCGGACGCCGAGGGCCCCTGCGCCGGCGGCGAGGGCGACGCTCACCGCGCCGACCACCACGTGCACCAGGAAGAAGCCGTCGAGGTGGTGGTCGGGGTACACGTTGCGCACGAAGGTGACCCACACGTACAGGTTCCAGACGGCGAGAGCCACCAGGTACCAGGCGGCGCGGCGGGAGATGACCATGGCCGGGAGTCTCCTCTCTATGGGGTGGCCGGGGCGGCGGCCGCGTCCGCGCAGCGGACCAGGTCGAGCATCCGCTCGTGCCAGGCGGGCGACCCGGCGAGGATGTCGCCGGAGCGGTAGACGCCCCGGGGGTCGCCCTCCCAGTCGGTGACGACACCCCCTGCCTCGAGCATCAGCAGCGAGCCGGCGGCGACGTCCCAGAGGGAGAGGCCGAGCTCGAAGTAGCCGTCGAAGCAGCCCTGGGAGGTGTAGGCGAGGTCGAGGCTGGCGGCGCCGGCGCGGCGCAGGTCCTCGACGCTCTCGAGGGTGGCCCCGAACACCCGCAGGTAGCGATCGCGGTTCTCGGGGCGGCGGAAGGGAAACCCGGTGGCCACCACCCCGCTGCCGTCGCCGGCCACCGACAGGCGGCGGCCGCGGCGGTCGTAGGCCCCCAGCCCCCGAGCTCCGCACCAGAGGTCGCCGATGAAGGGCGCGCCCACCGCACCGGCGGCGGGAAGGCCGTCGACCAGGAGGCCGACGCTCACCCCCACCACCGGGAAGCCGCGGAGGAAGTTGGTGGTGCCGTCGATGGGGTCGACCGCCCACAGCGGGCCGGCTCCGCCGGTGGCGACCGTCGAGGCCGACTCCTCGGCGAGCACGCCGATCTCGGGCGCCCCGGCGGCGAGCACCGCGAGGGCGGCGGCCTCGGCGGCGCGGTCGGCGGCGGTGACGTAGTCGCCCCGGCCCTTGGTCTCGGTGTCGAGGGCCAGGGGCCCGTCCCGCCAGCCGGTCACCACCTCGCCGGCGGCCTCGACGGCGCGCACGGCCAGGTCGCGGAGGTCGGCGAGGGGGCGCATGGCGGACAGCGTATCCCGCCGCACCGCTCCGCCGTCCTGGGCCATGATCGGCTTCGTCATGGCCGAGATCCTCGTCGGCACCGCGAACTGGGCCGACCACGAGCGCTTCTATCCACCCGCGCTGGAGAAGGGGACGCGGCAGCGCGAGAAGCTCACCTACTACGCGCGCTTCTTCCCGATCGTCGAGGTGGACACGACCTTCTACGGGATCCCCCGGCTGAGCACCGTCGAGGGGTGGCTGCAGCGCACCCCACCGGGATTCCGGTTCAACGTGAAGGCCTACCGCTCGCTCACCGGGCACGAGCGCGAGGGCGGCAAGCCGCGGGCCCCCACCGCGGAGGAGGAGCGCGACTTCCTCGCCGCCCTCGCCCCGCTGCGGGAGGCGGGCCGGCTGGCGGCGGTCCACTACCAGTTCCCGCCCTGGTTCAAGAACACCCCCCAGGCCCGCGACGCCATCGCCGAGGCCCGGGAGCGCCACCCCGACGACATCGTCGCCATCGAGTTCCGCCACCGCTCCTGGTTCGACGACGGCGCCTGGCCGGCCACCGCCGAGCTGCTCGGCGAGCTCGACGCCGTCTACGTCGGCGTCGACGCCCCCCAGATCGGCGACGCCACCGCCCCGCCGCTGCTCGCGGTGACGTCGCCCAGGCTGGCGATCGCCCGGTTCCACGGCCGCAACCGGGGCACCTGGTACATCCGCGACGCCGCCAGCAGCCGCGACCGGTTCGACTACCTCTACCGGCCCTCGGAGCTGCGGGAGTGGGTGCCGGCGATCCGGGCGGCGGCCGACGCGGGCGTGCCGGTCCATGTTGTCATGAACAACAATCGCTCCAACTACGCCGTGGTCAACGCGTTCGACCTCGCCGCGCTGCTGGAGGTGCCGCTCCCCGCCCCGCCGCCGCCCGTCCTCGAGACCCTCCGCGAGCGCGACGGCCGGCTCCCCGAGTGGGCCGCGGCCGCCGGCGCCGACCTCGAGGCGCCGCCCGGCCAGCTCGACCTGGGGGTCTGACCGGGCTCGGGGCGCGAAACCCGGGCTTCTTTCTCGCGCCGGAATGCGGGAAGATACCTGCTGGCGGTCGGCCCCGGCCGGCCGCGCGCCCTGGACGTTCCCAACCCCACGGTGTCCGGCCCGCAGCGAGAGGGGTGCTGTGGCCGACCTGGAACCGGCTCCGGGAGGAGGTACCGCAATGGCTATGGTCGCTCCACGACGCAACGAACGCGGACGGCGTCCCGCCCCGAGTGGTGTGGTGCTGCGCAACGAGGCCGAGACGCACGAGGTCGAGGTGGCGCGCGCGCTCAACCAGTGGGCGGTCACGGTGACCAGCCTCGCGGACGGCCGGATGATCTGCCAGGACTTCTTCAACCGGCGCTGGGAGGCGCTGGCCCGCGCGGAGGACTTCGTGCGGCTCCTGAACCGCAAGGAACCGCCTCCCGGCTGGTAGTCAGCCGGCCGGGGCCCCGTCCTCGCCGCCCACCCGGGGAAAGGCCACGGGCAGCACCAGGTCGTCGCCGTCCCTGCGGACGGTGAGGGTCATGGTGTCCCCTGGCCGCCGGGCGGCGACGGCGGCGCGGAACTGGTCGGCGCCACCCGCCAGGGTGTAGGCACCCACGCCGGTGATCACGTCGCCGGGGCGGATCCCCGCCTCGGCGGCTGGCGTGTCCGGTGTCACCCGGCCCACCTCCACACCCCCCGCTGCGGCCAGGCCGCGCTGGCGGGCGAGCTCGGGGCCGACCGAGCGCACCGCCGCGCCGAAGCTGACCGGGGGCTCCTCGGCGTGCTGGGAGGGGAGGAAGCGGGCGAGCTGGACGGGGTCGTAGCCGACCAGCATGCGCTCGCCCACCTGGACCGCAGGCACCGCCACCCGGCCGAGCTTGCCGAAGAGCACGGCCGAGGCGGAGGGGTCGTTGTGCACGTCGCGGGTGGTGAACCGGTGCCCCCGCGAGCGGAGGTGTGCGACCACCGCCTCGGAGTCGGGATCACCGGCACGGACGTAGACGGTGATCGGAGCGGCGGCGGCCATGCCCCCTAGTCGCCCCCACCCCCGGATGGCGCCTCGGCGGCCGGCGCCCCGGCGGCCGAGGCCGGGGCGCCACCCTCGGCTCCGCCGCCCCGACCGCTGCGGCGGCGGCGACGGCGGCGGCGGGCGCGGGTGGCGTCGCCACTCTCGGGCGCCTCTCCACCCCCGTCCGCCTCGGTGCTGACCGGCGCGGCGGCCTCGGGACGGGCCTCGGCGCCGGTGCCGGTGCCCCGTCCGCGGCGGCGGCGGCGGCGGCGGCGCGCGGGCCCTCCGTCCGCCCCCGCCTCGCCCGCCGCGGGGGCGGTGCCGGGGGCGGCGGCGGCCGCCTCCTCGGTGCCGGAAGCGGCGGGGATCTGCTGCTGCTGCTGCTGCTGCTGGCCGGGACGGCGGGCGCCCCGGCGGCGGCGGCGGCGGGCGGGACGCCCCGGAGCATCGACGTCGCCCTCGCCCTCCCCGGCGACCGCGGGCACGGCCGGGCGGCGGCGCGGCGTCTGGGTGCGCTTGGTCGGGGTCACCAGCTCGCTGGCGGACAGCCAGCCGCCGGTGGAGCGGGCGGACTCGACCAGCACCCCGTACATCGACTCCTCGCCGGCGCGCAGGGTGGCGCTGTCACCGATGCACGCGACCAGCCGGCGCGCTCGCGAGATCGCCACGTTGAGGCGGTTGGGCACCCGGAGGAAGCCGATGCGGCCGCGCTCGTTGCTCCGCACCAGCGAGATGACCACCAGGTCCTCCTCGCGTCCCTCGAAGGAGTCGACGGTGTCGATCTTCACCGGCCGCTTGAACTTGCGCCGTCCCAGGGCCTGGCGGAGCCGCTCGACCTGCTCGGCGTACATCGCGATCACCGCCATGCTGAGGTCGCGCGGGCAGCGCTCGTCGAGCAGCCGCACCACCTGGGCGGCGATCCGCACCTCGGCCTCGTTGCGGAGCGCGCCGCCGGGGCCGCGGCGCTCGCTGCTGCCCTTCATCCCCTCGGTGTCGACGAAGTGGAGCGCCACCGGGAAGGGCTTGCGGGTGACGAAGGAGTACGCGCGCACCTCCGCCGCGTCCTCGAGCTGGTTGTCGTACGACGCCTTCGAGACGTAGGCGGAGATGTCCGGGTGCATGCGGTGCTGGACGGTGAGCAGGCACTTCGCGTCGTCGACGAGGCCGCCCTCCCAGCACTGCTCGAACAGGCTGCGGTTGACCAGGTCCTCGAGCGCCGGGTCGGTCTCGACGATGCCGTACAGCGCGTCGTCCTCGACCGGGGGCAGCTGCTTGTGGTCGCCGACCATCGCCACCGCCGAGCCCAGCCGCAGCGCCGGCAGCGCCTCGTCGGCGCGCGCCTTGTTGGCCTCGTCGAGGATGACGATGTCGAAGTTCATGTCGGTGATGCCCGACGTCGCCGCGGTGGCGCAGGTGGCGAAGTAGCAGTTGGCGGTGAGCAGCCGGGG
>JRHI01002083.1_pt1 | contig 14725 bp, 18 predicted proteins | sample 215371 | NCBI WGS metagenome assembly JRHI01 (sample SAMN02929681, study PRJNA255918) | sediment metagenome | biome: cave system; feature: Ice Cave; material: Sediment; isolation source: sediment from deep within a dark volcanic ice cave with no known source of... ...
GAAACGATGGCCGTAGTTGGGGAGAACCAGATGGCCATTGACAGCGTCAGAGGTGACCGGCAGTTGTTGGGAGATCGCGCGGATCCTGGACGCGCGGTGCAGTGGGCGATGCGGAAGCGATGCCAACCCCGCGCGCCTGGCAAACACGACCGATCCCAGCCCGGAAGCTCGTTCTAAACAGCCCCCTGAGCTTCATCCCGAAAGAGGAATGCGATCGGGACCCGGGAGCGCTTTCCGCGCGGGATCGCCACTTACCGGGGCTTCTGCTGCGCCCGCATCGCAGCCTGGCCGCACGCGACACGGCCGTTCCTAAACGCTAGGGGACTAGGACGACCTTGCCGATGTTGCGCCGTTCGGCGATGAACCGGTGGGCGTCGGGCGCGCGGTCAAATGGGAAGGCCTGGGCTACGACTGGCTTCAGTTCCCCATTCTGAAGCCCCGGGAGCAACGGCTCAATCACTCGGTCGAGGCTACCCTCGGTGTCCCACCAGGAGAGCATGTTGAGGCCGAACACACCCTTGTTCTCATTCATCACGCCTAGCCCCTTCCACCAGGGCATCGATGAGAATGGGCTCTTGGCGAGGGTCCGAAGTGCGGTCGGAAGGYTGCGTTTGTCCCCGGTCTGTACCTCCGAGGCTCCGTACATGATCAGCCGCCCCCCGGGCCGCAGCAACTGGTAATCCTTGCGGAAGCTGGAGGGGCCAAGGGCGTCGAAGGCCACGTCGATCCCGTCCCCGTTGGTGATCCGGCGCACCTCGTCGGCGAAGTCCTGGCTGCGGTAGTCGATCGCGTGGTCGACTCCCTGCTCGCGGATCGCGTCGTGCTTTGAGGCTGATGCGGTGCCGAACACCTCGGCGCCGATCCTCTTCGCGATCTGCGTTGCCGAGATCCCGACTCCGCCAGCCGCGGCGTGGATCAGCACCCGCTCGCCTTTCCGCAGCCCTGCCATCACGACAAGGCCCGCCTGGGCAGTCGCGTAGTTGACCGGAAACGCCGCCCCCTCCTCGAAGGAAAGCTGCTCGGGCAGCTCGTAGACCATGGTCTCGGGCACCGTGACCATCTCGGCCTGGCCGTTGAAGCGCGTGCCTGCGAGCACCCGATCGCCCAGCTTTACCGACTGAACCCCGTCTCCCACCGACTCGACAGTGCCCGCCACCTCGTACCCGACCACGCACGGCACCTTCGGCGAGTCCGGGTACAGCCCAGTTCGGGCGAGCGTGTCGGCGAAGTTGATCCCCGCCGCCTTGACCGCAATCCGAACCTCACCCGGCCCCACCGCGGGATCGGGCCGCTCCTGGACCTTCAGAACCTCTGGTCCCCCGTGCTCAGTGATCACCACCGCCCGCATCGCCCAGGCACTCTATGGGAATCCGATGCCCCGCGACCCCGGACCATCCGGACCTGATGGCCGGTGGCGGCGATGCCGGTTAGACCCCAACGCGTGATTCCAACCGCCCGGCTCTGGTATTGGCACCGCCAGCTCGCGCTCCGTGATCGCGTCCCTTCGAGCCGAAAGCGCGCATCTCGCCGACGCTCGCATCGCTGCTCCCGCGTGGCCGTGGGCGGGCGACTGGCCTGGCGTGCACTCGTCCCGAGCAATCGCGCACCAAGCCTGGGCGGTATGAACTCGGGCGCTGCTCATATGCTCCACCGTTTCTGACGGGTCAATGGCCATTCCGATTCCCCACGAGGACATCGAGTGACCGTCCAACGACGCTGGAATGACCTTCTACTTTTCTGTGGAAGTTCATCTCGTTGTGCCAGACGGTTCATCTCGATGTTCACGGGGTCACTCCGCATGGCCGTCCGACTGCAGCTCCAGGACAAACAGTCGGTCGGGAGATCACGTGGGCGGGGTGAAGTAGCCGGTCGACGATCGCGGTCGCGATGCTCTTGGGCATCAGTTCGTCAAACCCGGACGGGTGGACGTTTGAGGAGATCGCGATCGATCACTCTGAACAGCGCCTCGGGCGGGTCGTGCACTCCGAACCCTGATACCTCTTCTCGACCGGCTTCGAATGCGCCTGATCCGCGCCGATCCGACCGCGCGAGCGATCGACCAACTCCTCGATCTTCCCGGCAAACGGGTCCACCAACGGCCGTCGTCGCTCGCGCTCCGCCAGCCCGCCGCCAGCCACAACCCGGGCAGCGACCACCCGCGCCACGTCTTGTGATCACACCCAACCAGCACCGCCGCCTGGCGGAACGACCCACTGAAGTCATACGCCTCAAGGATCTCCATGACTTCCTCCGGTTTCTTCACGGCCGGCCTCCAGGTCGCGCGTTGACCACAACACGCGCCCGAGTACCGACACCTCAGGACAGAACTGCGGGGGGAAACCGTCGCCACCCATGATCTGATGGCCGCCAGCGGGGAGAATCGATGGCCGCCGTCAGGCCCTCGTGGTCGGCTCGGTTCGGCTCTCCCGTCTATGTGATTTACGCTACGGCATGGCTCAGACCCCACGTGTGTCGGTAATCATCCCTGTCTACGGGGCGGACGTGACGCTGCCGAGAGTGCTCGCCGCGCTTCGATCGCAGATTGGGCATGGGACTGAGGTGATCGTGGTCGACAGCTCGGGACTGGAGCATGCCGCCCGGTTGGAGCGAACGTATCCGTGGCTGCAGGTGGTTGGCTTACCTGAGCGCATTCTGCCCGGAGAGGCTCGCAACCGCGGGGTGCAAGTCGCCCGAGGATCGAGGCTAGCGTTTCTGGATGCCGACGCACTCCCAGGCGCCAGCTGGTTGATCGGGTTGCAGGCACGACTCGACGATGGTGCAGCGGCCGTCGCTGGCGCGATTCGGAACGGGACGCCTCGAAATGCGATCGGCACGACCTCGTACCTGCTCGAGTTCTCGGAGTTGATGCCCAGACGGCGGGGAACGCCGCTACACGGAGCAACGTGTAACCTGCTCGTGGAGCGCGCCGCGTTCGAGGCGGCCGGAGGGTTCTGCGAAGACATCTGGCCCGGCGAGGACACAATCCTTACCCTGCCATGGGGTCGGGCGGGAACTCTTGCCTTCGCTGCTGCAGCTCCTGTATGGCACCTGAACCGGACTGGGTTGAGCGATCTACTGCGCCATCAATACCGCCTCGGGCGTTCGTTTGCGGTCGTCTGCGACCGCGTCAACTATCCCCATGCGCGCTTCAGCCGCTGGCCGCTACTCGCGAGCGCGCCGTGGTTGCGATTTGGTGCGCTGGGCGTGCGGCTGTCGCGTCAGCCGGGTTTGCTCCTCGCCGCCTCCGCCGTGAGCCCCGTGCTGGCCCTTGGCTTAGCTGCCTGGACCGCCGGAGTGGCGGCCGAACGATGAAGGATCCTCGGCTGGAGAGGGCGGCGTGCAGGATCTACACGCCGACGTTGCCAAGTCCGGCAGGTGGTTGGGTCTGCGGCGTCATCGACGGCGGGGCCCTTGCGGTTAGGGCGTTCACAACCGCACACCGCGCACCGTGTAGTCTGCGAGATCAGCCGCGCAGTCTGTTGCGACGGAGGCTGGCGACTGTTTGAATAGGCTGCGCGCTGAGTCGATGGGGCCGCAACGGGACTGTCATGGCGCGTCGGTGTTCATCACCGAGTTGGACGAGCTACAAATACAACGGTTGAGGATGATCTTTTTGCCGGCGATCTCAGCGCACGTCGGCGAGGAGGACTCGTGGGGGCCGGAAATTGAGCGGGCGTCGCAATAAAGCGAGACGACAGATGGGCCATCCGGCACGCGGAGCGGCGCGGCAGCCTCAAGTGCCCGAGCAGCGCGCACCCCGTCCGCGGCGGCTCGATCCTCGCCGTCGAGGCATCAAGCCGCAACGACCACCGCAGCGATCGTCGTTCTCGCCAGGAGAGTTGCTTCGGCGAGTTGTCCAGTTGATCCTGGCCAGAGCGCGGGATGGAGAGGGGCCGCCGCTGCAAAAGCTCACGCGTCCGGATTGGCTCTGGGCCGCCGCGACCGCGGGCGTGAGCGGGCTGCTGTTCTCGACGGTGCTGACTAATCACCCGGGGCTCGGTGACGCGCCGGAGTCAGTGTCCGGCGTGATGTCTCTCGGGGTTCTGCACGCGCCGGGCTACCCCGTGTACGTCTTGGCGGCGAGGCTGTTCACGTTGCTAGTGCCAGTCGGAGGCGCGGCGCTGCGAGTCAACCTCTTCAGCCTCGTATGTGCCTCACTGAGCATCGCCGGCGTGCAGCTGCTCGCCCGGCGCTGCGGGGCACCACGCTGGACTAGCACACTGGGGGCGCTCTCGATGGCGGCAACGGCGGGGTTCTGGTTCTACGCAGGATTCGGCAAGCACGACACCTTCTCCGGCTTGCTGTTCTTGGTGGGGCTTCACCTGTGCATCTCGTGTGCTGAACAGCCGTCCTCTCGGAGGCTGATAGGACTCGGGGCGGTCTTCGGCCTCGGTTTCGGTAGCTCCTGGCCGCTGATGGTGCTGCTGCTCCCCTCAGCCGCGTTCGCGCTATTCAGTTCGCGACGGCGACTGGGGATACGGGCGGCGGCGGCCGGGGGATGTGCCACGTTGATCGTGATCGTCGGCGCCTATGGCTTCGTGATGGTGCGCGCGTCGCAGAATCCGCCGGTCAACTGGGGGGGAGCGACGACGCTGAGCCGCTTGTCGCATCTGGTCAGTAGGAGTGATTTCCGAGGAAACGGCACTCCTAACCACTTGAAAACGCCTGCGCCCGGCGCCTCGACGCCGCCCGCACGGAGTGGGCAGACCGCGAGCAGCTTCGCCAATTACGGCCTTGTCTTCGTTCACGAGTTGGGGGTGCTTGGCGTGGCCCTCGCAGCCATCGGTTTGCTGGTCACGCTGCTGCGTCGAACCACTGCGGCCTATTTGCTCCTCATCACCTTCCTGACGAACCTCATCGGTGTGGCCGTCGTCATCAAAGCTCGCTCAAGCTCCTTCAACGCCGACCTTGTGGAGGAGGGGTTCATCCTCGGTTGCTACCTGGTGTTGGCCGTCTGGCTGGCGCTCGGAGCGGCCCATTTATGTGTGCTCCTGCGCCGTATCCCAACGCTCGAACGTGTCGGCCGGCGTAAGCTGCTCGACCCAGCAGTTGGGGCGTTACTCGCTATCGCGGTGCTCATCCCGGCCGTAAGCGGCCATTGGGAGGTTGCGCACCGCGCTGGCAAGCCATTCGCCGATCGCTACGCGCAGAGCGTATTCGGCGAGCTGCCGCCTCGCGCCGTGGTGTTCATCTGGGGCGCCGAGTTCAGCCAGCCTCTGGTGTACCGGCAGGTCGTCTTTCACGAGCGCCAGGATGTCGTCGTGGTTGCGGCGGACGGTCTTGGCTACGATTGGTATCGCCAGCAGATCGGCCGCCGGCTCGGCACGTCGCTGGGACCTGCAACGGGCAATTCGATCCCCGACGCCGCGAGCGCGGTTCAATCGCTGCGCGGCCTGCGCCCGGTGTTTCTCGACCCCCAAGCGACGGAGTTTCTTGCTGGTACCCTCGGGTCCCGCACGTCGGGTCTGTTGGCACAGCCAGTGGTCGGAAGCACCGCGGCGCTCGTCGGCAGCCCTGCGCTCATGGCGCAGAAAGTACTCGCCGCCGAACGTCTAGCCGGACTGCCGGATCCTTCCTGGAACGTATGGCCAAACTTCGCCCTGGAGCGGGTGACCTATTCGACCGCCGCACTCAAGGTCGCGCGCGCGTACTACAATCAGCACGACTTCGCGCAGATGCGAAGCTGGTTTCGCAATGTGCTAAGCGTCGAGCCACGCAACAAAACCGCTCAGCGTGATCTGGCAGCAACCGGCGGATGATCCGCCGCTCGGGGCGCGTCGCTCGGTGATTGTCGGACGTCGATGTCCCGCATGATGCGACGACACCCGAGCGCCGGCTATTCCAGGTCCCAGCGAGGCTTTGAACTCGTTCGGCTCGCGGCTGGCCCCAAACCGCTCGGAGGCCGCGAGCGCGGCCTGTGTCCATTCGGCGATTCACACGGCAGCCTCGCGGGCTCGATACTGTCTCCCGAGTGGGGAGGATTGCAGAACAATGTTGGTCCTTGCGGCTGTCGCTCGGGTCTACGTTGCGGAGCGTCGCGCGCAATATGCCGTCCACGAACCCCGATGGCCGGAGCGCTGCTTTGATGTGCTTGCACGAAGCCGACGCACGTGCTGTGCGGCACCGGCTCGGGAGCAGATTCGACCAGCTGAGGATGCTGACCTCTTCCGATCTGAGGGTGCGCTACGGACGGGGCGGCTGGCGATTCATCAAGTGGGTGATTGATCCGTTCGCGCTCGTCGGTGTGTACCTGCTGTTGGTGACTTTCATCTTCTACCGGCGCCCACATGCTGTCGGACTCGCGCTTGCGTGCTCGATCATCCCTTTCCAGCTAATTACGATGACGGTTGCCAACAGCCTTCACGCGGTGCAGCTACGAAGGTCGATCATCGCCAACATGGACTTCCAGCGAACCCTGCTGCCGATCTCGACCGCCTTGACGGAATCCCTCGGCTTTGCGGCGAGTTTGGTGCTCTTGGCCGTGACGATGGCGATGTACGCCATTGGTCCGACCGTGCAGCTCCTGTGGCTCCCGCTGGTCCTATCGATGACGGTACTTCTCGCTGTCGCAGTCGCGTATCCGGCCACCCTGATTGGCGTCTGGGCGCCCGACATGGCGGGGCTGCTCCTGAGCTTGGTGCGGGCAGCGTATTTCCTGGGTCCGGGGCTTGTGACGCTCGCGTCGATTCACGGTCGCACCAATACGCTGGTCAGGCTTAACCCGCTGACCGGATTGACCGAGGCGCTTCGCCACGCGGTGCTGTATCGCTCCCCCCCTCCGGCGTGGGAACTGCTCTACCCCCTCGCTTTCGCGGGACTGCTTCTGCTTATTTTCGTGCCCATGTACCGGCGTGAGCAGCATGATTTCGCCAAGGTGCTTACGTGAGGTGCCAAATAGTCGTGGAAAGGCTTGGCATACGCTTCGATCTCGATCGGCAGCGGCGTCCGGTTACGCCGGCGATGAGACGCCTGCGACGACGCTGCACAACCGAGTGGGCTCTGCGAAATGCGAGTTTTGTCGCCGCTCCGGGCGAGGGTCTCGCCCTCGTTGGGGCAAATGGAGCCGGAAAGACCACGCTGATGCGGACGATTGCTGGTGTCCTGGCCCCGGATGAGGGGAGAGTCCACGTTGAAGGGCGGATTGGCTCGCTGCTCTCGGTCGAGGCGGGATTGATGCCGTCGCTCACAGGGCGCGAGAACGCCCTGCTGCTCGGCGTGCTCGCGGGTTTACCCAGAGCCTCGGTGCGTCACGCGCTCGAGGCTATCGAGGACCGTGCGGGCTTGACGGAAGCTTTTGAGCGGCCGGTTTCGACGTACTCCCAGGGGATGCGAGCTCGGCTCGGATTCGCGGTCGTCGAGCTGACCGATCCCGATGTTCTGCTGCTGGACGAGGTGCACGAGGCGATCGACGAGGGGTTTAGGATGCAGCTGGAGGCGCGCGCGCACACGATCCGCCAGCGCGGCGGGATCGTGCTTGCCGCTGGCCACGATCGTGAGATGCTGCGTCGGCTGTGCGACTCGGAGCTCCTTCTGACCGACGCTGGGACGCATCGCCCGCTGACCAATGGTGACCCGGGCGCGGGAGACGTCGGCCTGGTCCCCGAGGCTCGCCTATGACGCCACCGGTGATCAGCGTGTGCATCCTTGCCGGACACGGGAAAGCGGCTCTGCGGGCCTGTCTTGCCAGCCTCCAGGATCAGGTAGCGCCGCCCGCGTTCGAGTTGCTCGTTGGCGGTAGATCCACGTCCGAGTTGCTGGCCGTGGTGAGCGAATACTTCCCGAGGGCACAGGTTTGCAATATCGGCCGACGGCTCCCTGGAGCTGCGCGGAACCCGCTCGTCGAGCGGGCCGACGGAGAGCTCTTGCTGTTCCTCGATGACGACGTGATCGCGCCACCGAATCTGCTCCGCGATCTGGCACTCACTGCCGCTCGCCATCCGGAGTCGAGCGTGTTCGGGGGTCCGAATGAAACGCCCTTGGGGAGCTCCACGTTCCAGGTCGTTCAGGGTGCTGTGTTGAGCTCGCTCGTGGGAAGTGGTCCGGTGAGCCGACGCTATGGCCCCCGGCATGCGTGCTCCGCCGACGAACGCTGGTTTACTCTGTGCAATCTGGCGATTCGCCGGAAGGTCATGTCCCCGTTTCTCGGCGACCTGGTCTGTGCCGAGGAGAATGCGCTTTTGACCGAGCTGCACGGCCGAGGCGAGAAGATGCGCTACGACCCATGTCTTCGCGTGTTTCACTCCCGTCGCCCAACTTGGCGAACCTTCGCGCGACAGATGTTCAAGTACGGCCGAGGGCGGGGAGAGCTAGTACGGCGGAGCCCCGCCGCGGCTCACGTTGCTTACGCGGCTCCCGCTGCTCTGCTGCTCTACGTACCGGTCTTGCTGATGATGATCACCCTCGGCAAGCACCAAAACATCTGGCTCGTGCCCATCGGCGTTTATGGTTTGCTGATCGGCGCGTCGGGACTAAGAATCGGATTCACGCTGCGCAACGTCCGGTATGTGTTGCTCGCCATCACTCTTACCGTCACAGTCCATGTCTGTTATGGAGCGGGGCTGCTGCGCGGCCTATGGCGGCCAGGAGTCGCGCCTTCGGACGACGCTGCTCGCTGGGTCACGGCGCCCCCTCCTGCATGGGCGAGCGCAGGGCAGCAGGGGGATTATGCCCGGGCCGGCGCCGCGCAACTCGATTGCGACTCTGATTAGTCTCATCGTTCGCGCAGCGTTGAGCGACGCATAGGTAAAGCCACGCAGCCGGGACGTGAGCCGCAGCAGCGCGGTGACCGACAACAGAGGCACCGCGGAGGCGAGTGCTCCCAGGCGCCCGTGAGAGAGCATCCGCTCCGCTCAACTCGGGCCAGTCGATGAAACCTGCACAGTGGCGATATCTCGGCGCTCTTGTCGTCCTTCCGTGCACCGGAACTCTGCCCGCCGCCGGTCGTGTCGGTCGGGCCGCGCGGCGCACCGCTGTCCAGCCGCTCGCCGATTCAGGCGGACCGCCCCCGGCCAGACTCTGAGCTGCTCGAGCGCGAGCAGGCGCGGTGCTGCTCGGAGCAGATCGCGTGTCATCGAGCTCGAATGTGTCCGCTTTGATCACACCGGGGTCGTTCCAGGCGCATCTCCAGCCACCTCGGCCAGCACCCGACTCCACGCTGCTGGTAGCGGGGGCCCAACATCCATGTTGCGCCGAATCATGCTGGCGAAGTCGGCTGAGTGATTGGCGTGAGGAAACTTCTTGCAGTACTTGAGGTGTAGGTAGAGGGATGCTGCGGGCTCAAGCATTCCGAGCCGACTCAACGTGAACGGACTACTCAGCCGCTCGCACCACCAAAGTCTGTCGTCATAGCGCGCGAGGAAGCGCGGGAACACCCGGGGCTCGCTATCCGTGTGGGTCATTTGCAACGCCCCACTGGGCACCTCGTTTCCCGCGAGACCGCATCCGACAACCGCGGGATCCGCGCTGCGGCTCGCGAGCAGGTGCGCTCGGTCGTGATGAACGTTGGCTCCTCTGAAGCTCATTGAGAGGTAGGGCCCCGTCTGCCAGGACTCCCACGCAAGGGCGAATTCGTCGGTTGCGACCATGTCGGCATCCCATTTGAGTACGAAAGGGAATCGGCAATGGCGCAACGCCCAGTTGTAATAGCTCGAAAGTCGGCGGCGTGAAGCGTCATGACCGCCGCGGACCGCGTCCAGGTTCTCCCTACCGACCTTGGCCACGTTGAACGGGTAGGCAAAGGTGCGAACCGAAGGAAGCTCGCCCACGAGCGCGCGAACGACGTCGGGGGTCGCATCGGTGCTTGCGTTGTCGAGGATCACCACTTCGTCGACAAACGGGGCAATCGAGTGGACCGACGCCGCCAGGAACTCCTGCTCGTTGCGGACGCGGACCATAGCCGAGACCGACTTGCTTTCGGATCTGAGGAGCGCCGCTGCCAGCTGCCGCGACCCGTGCAGGTCACGCCTTTGCCGATAGGACATCAGCGGCCGGCGCGTGGTGTCTGCCGACTCTTCGCCCGTCTCAGCGAGCTCAATTCGGTGCCTACTCCATTCGCCTGCACGCGGGCCTCGCGGGCAATGCTGCGCGGCAGGCGGCGCAGGCGGTCTACTTCGACGCGGAGGATCGCTCCGGCGTCGCGGCGCCCAGCGGCGTAGCCCAGCTCGCTGAGCAGCGGCTGCGTCGCTGCCTCGACGGCACGCTGCTGAGCAACGGACAGTCCGGCCCGCCAGTCACGGAGACTCGGGGTCGGCGGCGAACTCAGATAGCGATGGTCGACGTGCTCGACGTCCCGCGGCTCTCCCGACCAGACGCGTCGGGTCGCGGTGTGGTGATACGCGAGCATCTCCGGCACGAACGGCTCTTGGAGAAAGTCGCAGACTCGTCGCAGGACCTGCTCGGGGKGGTCGATCAATTTCTCCAGCCTCACCTCGAGATAGCGCCCCGAGGGCAACCGGGCGCCAGCCTGGCGCCCCCTGCGCACCCGTCCCTTCCAGAAGGAGGCAGCGGCGATCGGGGTCGATGGTCCCCAGCTGTGCGCCGCGAGGGACGCCGCGACTTCTCGTCCGTCGCGGATGATGTGGATGATCTGAGCCCCGGGGAACAGCTCGGCCAGCAGCGGAATGTCCGCGAGGTATGGCGGGGACTTGTCTCCCCAGCGCCGCTTGCCGTTCGTGCCGGCATATGCGGCGAATACAACACGCATCACTTCCGAAAAAGAGGACGGGCGGGCCTCCGCAGCCAGTCCGCGGACGACCTCTGGATCAAGGCCCCAGCGGGAAAACCTTGGATGCTCTAGCACGCGCTCCAAGGTCAAAGCGGGCGAACGCCGAGGGCTGAACAGGCGACCATGCAGATCAACGATGAAATGCGACTCGTCCGGAATCGCGAGGTGCGGATGGCTATCGAGCATCAGACGCAGCAGCGTCGTGCCCGAGCGCGGGCAGCCAACGACGAAGAAGGGAACACAGCTGAGCGCGGCCCAGGTGGTTGCCGTGGGAGTTGAGCCAGCAGGGGATTGGATCGTCACCACGCGGTACCGAGACCCCTCCGGACCCCGATCAGCAGCCCGCGCACGCTCGAGCGGCCGATGCGAAGCCGGAAACGGGGGGCAAAGCGCACTGCAGAGGCCAGCAGAACGAAGCAATCGGCGAACGCGAGCGTCAACAACCAGGAGCCGCCGCTCAGGTCGCCTGAGCGCAGCTGCTTCGCTGCCAAACCACCACGGCCGATCATGTAGTCCCTAAAAAGTGGCACGAGTTCAGTCTGCGTGCGCCACTGCTGGTGGCCCGCCCGCAGCTCCGGCGTGGCCAAGGCGAAGCCACCGGCTTGCAGCAAGCGGTAATTGAAGTCCTCGTCCTCTGCAGCCGGAAATCGTTGTGAGCCCACCCCGAGTCGCTCATCCCAGCCTCCGAGCGTCGCGATCGCCTCCCGACGGACCGCCATGCACACCCCATGACCTACAGACAGCGGCCGCCGCCACCGGCCGTGCCGAACTAGCTCACGGCGCACGTGGAAGACACCCGTCGGGAGATAGGGCCCTTTCGGAGTATTGAGCGGGACAACCTCCCCCGCGATCAAGCTGCAGTCCGGCCGCTCAATGATCGTGGACTTGAGGTGTGAGATCCAGTCTGCGTCTACCACACAGTCATCGTCTACGAACGCCACCCAGTCAGCTGATGTTTCGCGCCAAGCCAGATTGCGAGACCTGGAAAGCCCTCGCCCACTATCGGCAATGACGCGGACGGCCGCACCTCCGCGGTGTCGAGTCAGCACCTGCGGATCTATGGCGTTGCCCTGGTTTACTACCAAGACCTCGAAGTCTCTATCGGCCTGTCGTGACAGTGCCGCGATCGCGGACCGGAGCAGGTCCGGGCGATCGCACGTGCAGATCGCGACGCATACGGTAGGTTGTGGACGATGGGGCGGCAAATCCTCCACGCGGATCCTAATGCTTTCAGGACGTCCTTGATCGTCGTGGCGTGATCGCGGCCAGCGGGGGGAGCAGCGTGGGACGAGGTCCCATCAACGCGGCGAGAGAGCTACGCACCCGAACTGCTCCGGCTCGCAACAGAGCACTGCAAGTCGCGCGCCGACCCACGGCTCGCAGACGAGTGCTACCCGACTTTCTGATCATCGGCGCGCAGAGATGCGGAACGACGTCGTTGCACCACGCGCTCGCTCAGCACCCGGCGATCAGAATGAGCTTCAAGCGCGAAGTCCATTACTTTGACTGGAACTTCCACCGCGGAGTCGAGTGGTACCGAGCGCACTTTGCGACGGGCGCCACGCGCGACCGAGTCTCACGTCAGCGGGGGGAGTTCGCAACTGGTGAGAAGTCCCCTTTCTATCTGTTCGATCCCGCGGTACCACAGCGCGTGCGGTCCCTGCTGCCAGACGTCAAGCTCATCGTATTGCTCCGCGACCCGGTCCTGCGCGCCTTCTCCCATTACCACCTGGAGAGCCGGCTAGGACACGAGGAGCTCTCTCTCGAGGAAGCCTTCGCGAGCGAGCTGCGACAGGGCGAGCGCTCGCGCGATCTGGCAAACCCAAAGAATCTCATCGAGAGCTTTGGGCGCTCCTACATCGGACGCGGCCGGTACGCCAACCAACTCGAGCGATGGTTGGAACACTTCGACCGCGATCAGATCAATATCACGCTGAGCGAGAGGTACTTCGCAGATCCCTCCGCGGTCGTCATCGAGATACAGCACTTCTTAGGGCTGACCCCTGTGCGACCCCGGAATTTATTGAGGCAAGGCAGCGCTGACCGTGAGCCGATGCCGAATGCGCTCCGCACCCAGCTGCAAGCGCTGTTTGCCGACGACGTTAAGCGGACGGCCGACCTTCTGGGCGAAAATCCCAAATGGTGGTAGATGATGCTCAGGGTGGTCAGCGACCCGATCGCAAGGTGATCGAAAGAGGTCCTGTTCTCGCTGCAGAAGACCGCCGACTTCGACCTCTACACCACGGGCGCGGTGACGCTGAAGGTAGAGCTGCTCGGTTCGGTCATTGCGGTGAGTGGACGATGAAGCTCGGCGGCTGGCGATACAGCTCCTGGCAGAGCGGTAGCCCCGCTAAGCCGCGAGAGGACTTTCTGGCGGCCGTCGCGGTGCTAATGGAGGTCAAGGATCCGATGGGCATGAACCGGCTGATGATGAGGTCCGCCGGTGCAGCGTCAGCATCGGCACCAACAACGCCCGCGAACTCCTCGGCCGGTACGTCACAGACCCTGCCTGCCCCGTCGTGCAGACCGACGCCAGCTATGCGCTGAGGCCCGCGCCGGAACCGCGCGGCGTGGCTCCCGCGCCGGAACGGACGGCGCGGCGTGGCGCGGGCTAGAGGAAAAGGAATGAGATAGCAGGCGGCTACTGCGATTAGGCCGGTCCGCTCCATCCCCGGCGCGGGGTGGGCGAGGATCCGCGCCGTGCGCGCGCCTCCCTACGAAGCGGCGCGGGCAGGTCCCAGTCATGGGTGACCGAGAGGAAAGTGGCGACCGGTCCCCGCGTGCCTCTGTCTCGGAACCGCCTGCGTCTGCCCCGCGGTGGATGATCTGCCCGAGCACCGTCAAACGCCATAGCAAGAACGACAAACCAGTCCCCGAGGATCGTCGCGGCGATCCCGAGCATGACGCACAGCGGGATCAGGACGCGAGCGAAACGGCACGCGGCCACCGGCTTCATCGAAAGCGGAATCGCAGTGCGAACCCCGACGCGACTCGGTAGTTTCGAAGCGGCACCATGCCTGAAAACCTGATTTGGAGGAGCCGGCGAGGACGACGCCAGCCGAAAGCCCATTTGGTACATGTGGGTAAGACGGCCGGAACGGCGCTGAAGTGGGCGCTGATCCCGGCGGCGAAACAGGGCTCATACGAGCTCTGCTTCCACGGGCACGCCGACGGGCTACGCGACCTGCCGGTAGGGGACCGGGTGTTCTTTGTCCTCCGCGATCCGATTGATCGTTTTGTAAGTGGTTTTCTCAGCCGCGAGCGGCAGGGTCGGCCTCGGTACGATGTTCCGTGGAGGCCTGAGGAAAAGACAGCCTTTGAGGCTTTCCCGACGGCAGAGTCGCTGGGTGCGGCGCTCTCTTCGATTGAAGATGAGCGGCGCCTAGCCGCCGAAACGGCGATGCGCTCGATCCGTCACGTGCGCGACTCCTACTGGCGCTGGTTCCACGATCCCACGTACTTTGCCAGCCGCGCCGAGGACGTGCTCCTGATCATGTGGTTCCCTATGCTCACCAAGGGGTTTTCGCATCTGCGCGAGCTGCTCGGGCTCGGAGAGGACGTCGTGCTTCCTACCGACGATGTCCACGCCCATCGCAACCCCAAGACGCTCAACCACCCTCTCAGCGGCGAAGCGCGAGCGAATCTTCAACGGTGGTACGCGGCCGACTACGCGTTCATCGACCAGTGCGCCGCTCTTCCCAGCGCCGTGGAGGAACTGCGTTCGCTTCGCGGGCATGAAGTTCGGCGCTCCGGTCGGTTTGGGGGTGAAAGTCATCTTGGGAGGGGGATGACGCGGCCGCAGCGGAGGTAGACGAGGGCGATCCGCGGGCTGGCGGAGTGAAAGCCGAAGCTGCAGTGACTGATCAGGCGGATGCGGCTGTTGAGGCCCTCGAGCCGGCCGTTGTTGAGACCGAGCCGGATTACGGGATCGGGATGCCCAGGCGAGCCACGCGTCGAGAGTGCGGGTGTTGAACGACACGCTGGGTGGTGATGTCGGGGGCG
>JRHI01002084.1_pt1 | contig 14725 bp, 16 predicted proteins | sample 215371 | NCBI WGS metagenome assembly JRHI01 (sample SAMN02929681, study PRJNA255918) | sediment metagenome | biome: cave system; feature: Ice Cave; material: Sediment; isolation source: sediment from deep within a dark volcanic ice cave with no known source of... ...
GCGCTTTTAGTGGACCTTCCCACATGCCTATATTGCTTATCTATGGTCACTATTTGCACCCTCATGATGTCGCCGTTAATTGCCATACTCCTCCAACACCAGCAGTTACTATATATACACCTACTCCCCAAGTTACAGGAATGACAATAAACACTATCGCCGCAATTACTATAGTAAATGCCGCATCTTCTGCCCCATTCCACCCTGGCGGTATAGGCACTCTAGGTGACACAGATGCGCCACCTTCAAACCAGTTTGAATGGCCGTAGTATCCTAAGAAGCCCTCCACAAAAGAGACCAGAATTACGATACATATCAACACAATCCCAACGATGCCAATGGTTTTCTTCGCCTTCTCTCCCAACTCGACTTTGGTAGCATCTAAAACACCCTTCAGATGGGTGAAAAGAGAATGTACGCATACAAAGAAACCTTTTCCTGTCAAATCTTCACCCACTTTCCAAGGCTTAGCCCTGTCGTTATTCTTGCGCACAAAATAACATCTACAACTGTAGATGTTATTTTGTCTAGTACTAAGGTACGTGCAAAACTAGGGGAAATTCGTGTGGCTCATGGCAGCTTCTCTGACACCTTCTCTCTTTTCACTATAATATATCTCTCACGACGCTTATCAATCGAGAACGTACCAGTCGTGTCGCGCCTGCACTTCCTCTTTTGACGCATTTTCTGCGAGTGTAAATACATTCCATTCCTTATGCGCGTTCCACTCCTGAATGAGATCCGACCCTCCGATTCAAGCCACCCATCATTCCGACAAGGAGTTGCTACTATGAAGCACTAGTACGCTGCCGATAGATGCTCGTGCGCGAGCGGCCGGTGCGGTCGAGCGTCACACGCATGATGCCCCCTTGTTCGATAGTGATATCTTTGACACAGCCCTTGCCTTATCGGCCATTTTGCTTGATGTGTGCTGTGTTCAGGGTGCGGTTCATTCCGAATTGACATTTCCTTCAAAATACCGTAGCATGTTGCTATGACACATCCATACTGTGTTACTGTCCTTTTGTTTTCAGCATACCGTCATCGTTGTCATGGTATTCCATTCCAAAAGGAGAAACGTCATGGCTAGCCGTCCTCAAAGAAGGGGCCGTTCCTGGCTCCTACTGCTCCTACTCATTCCCTTTATAGTTCTGCTCTATCCGCCCTTTTACAATTTCACGGAACCAAGATTCATCGGCATTCCGTTCTTCTACTGGTTCCAACTACTCTGGGTCGTCATCACGGCCATTATCACGGCCATCATCTACTTCGCAGGAGCCTAGAGCACGTAGCACACAGCATCATCGTTGCATTGACGCATGAGCGTTTTTGCGCACGTTTCACCTGAACATGTCGAGTAAGGGAGATTCATCGATGCATCTAGACGCACTACTTGTTTTTATCTTCTTTTTCCTGCTGGTCACTGTCCTCGGTTTCGTAGCGGCGCGTTGGCGTCGTGGTGACCTCGACTTGATCAGTGAGTGGGGCTTGGCCGGGCGTCGCTTCGGCACCCTCATTACATGGTTCCTACTCGGAGGCGACCTGTACACTGCCTATACCTTTATCGCAGTTCCCGGCGCCATGTTCGCAGCAGGAGCATTAAGCGGCTGGTTTGCCGTACCCTATACCGTCCTCGTCTATCCACTCATTTACGTCCTAATGCCCAAATTCTGGACGGTTTGTAAGCAACGTGGTTATGTCACAGCCGCAGATTTCGTCAAAGATCGCTTTGGTAGTCCGGCCCTCGCATTAGCGGTAGCATTCACAGGTATTCTAGCAACACTGCCATACATCGCCTTACAAATGTATGGTATCCAGATCTCGCTGGCTGGCCTCGGTATTCCTCTTACCGTGCCCATTTTCGGGCTGAATGTAGACCTGCCCCTGCTGATTGCGTTTATTATCCTGGCCGCGTATACCTACACAAGCGGCTTACGCGCACCAGCTATGATTGCGTTAGTCAAAGATGTCATGATTTTCATTGTGCTCTTTGCTGCACTCATCATCATTCCGATCAAACTGGGCGGTTTTGATCACATCTTTGCTGCCGTCCATGCGAAGGCACTAGCAAGCAAGGCGGCTGCGACCCCTAAAGTGCCGCAAGCATTTTTTGACATCCTGTCACCTAAGCAATTTGGTGCTTATGTGACGCTAGCCCTTGGCTCAGCGCTTGCGCTTTTCCTGTATCCACACTCTCTGACAGGAGTTTTGAGCAGTAGCAGTCCTAAAGTCGTCAAGCGCAACACTGCATTGCTACCCATCTATTCGTTAATGTTGGGCCTGCTCGCTCTGCTTGGCTACATGGCAATCGCTGCCAGTCTCAAGCCAGCTAGCGGTAATGGTGCTGTACCAGCGCTCATTAACTATGCGTTCCCCACATGGTTCACCGGTTTTGCTTTTGCCGCCATCTCAATTGGAGCACTCGTGCCCGCCGCTGTGATGTCCATCGCCGCCGCGAATCTCTTCACCAGAAATATATACAAAGAATACTTCAACCGTAACGCGACGGACCGCCAAGAGTCACAAGCTGCGAAGATCGCATCATTGGTGCTCAAATTTGGTGCTGTATTGTTCATCATCTACCTGCCAACGCAGAACATCATTAACTTCCAGTTGCTCGGTGGCATCTGGATGCTACAAACGTTGCTTCCCGTGTATCTGGGCCTGTACACCAACTGGTTCAATCGCTGGGCTATGCTCATCGGGTGGGCCGCTGGCATGATCGCAGGTACGTATATGGCCTTCTCAGGTCTTTTGGCAGGTACCTCAAAGGCAGTTGGTTCTGTCTATGCGCTACCACTCGGAGGTGGCAATACGCTACCACTCTATGCAGGCGCGATTGCGCTCGTCCTCAACATCGTACTAGCCGTGATACTCACCCCCATCTTTAAGGCTATTGGAGCCAGGAATGGGAGTGATGTGACACGCCCAAGCGATTATGACGAGGAACGTGCACCGGAAGAAACCGTCGAAGCCGGCACCGAAGCATTAGGATAGTTATACACACAAAAAATCTGTGAGCAGGCAACGCCTGCTCACAGATTTTTTGTGTGTATGGAGCATGTCATTCTGTAATAGCTATCACGCGCAAAGGGCTGCCCGATCCATTGACAATCTTGAGGGGTGCTGCGATGACAATTGCTCCGGTTGGTGGCAACTGCTCTAGATTGATCAAGCTGGTAATGCCAAACTTCCCGTTCCCATGCATGAAGGTGTGGTTAGGAAATGCTGGAGTAAAGCTCCCCGCCTGCCCTGCATCCGTCCCCACAGTCTCGACACCCACACCGAGAATGTTCCGCTCTTTCGCTAAAAACGTGGAGCAGTCACCGTGAAAGCCGGGCGAATGCGCTCCATCTGCCTGCACATTCAAAAATGCCTCGCGCCCAGTACGTTTGCTCCAACCCGTCCGTAGCAAGACCCACGCCCCTGCCGGAATGCGTCCATACTCCTGCTCCCACTGCTCAACGCGCTCAATGGTCAGCAGAAAATCAGCCGAGCGCTCCACATCGGCGCTCACATCAATCACACAAGCGGGTCCAACAAACTTGCGCGGCTCAATCGTATCCGTGGCGTTATTAGGCAGGTCCTTGCCCGTTACCCAATGTATCGGAGCATCAAAATGTGTGCCCGTATGTTCTCCCAAACTGATGACATTCCAATACCAACCTGGGCCACGACTATCATAGTGCGAAATCTCTGTGATCGTTATCCCCGGCGATGGCGCAAACACCGCTGGCAAATCAATGACGGGCGTATCTGGTCCTAAAGGTGTGGTAAGATCAATCACCCTCAAGGTGCCGCTGTTTAGGGCTGCGAGCAATTGAGATAAAATAGTATTCATGTGCAACCTCCTCTTGATTTCTACTTTATGGCGGAAATGTCCTCGTATTCGTAGGGGCGGGGTGGCGGCGTGATGGGGTGGGGACCCTTGGGTCGCCCATCTCGCCATTCATTGCATGTTACAAGTTCGTTTTACCTCAATTAGGGCGACCACAAGGGTTCATGGTTCCCACCATCGCCCATCTCGCCTGTTACATATTCGTTTTACCCCAACAAGGGCGACCCAAGGGTCCCCACCCCACCTCTCCGCCACCCCTGCCCCTACGGGTACGAGCAGCATTCTCTACGTCCTCATATGTTGCCCCGTTGCATGCATCTCTGCCAGCTTTCGCTTGAACTGGAAGCGATTTTCGAGCAGGGGCAGGTCCATATGAAAGGTTTTGGGGCCGATAGCTTCGACCTTCGAAATAATTGTGGTTAATGTATTGCTTGCCAGAGCATCTACTACTACCGTTTTCAAGCTCTCTGGCGTGTGTGCTTCTAACACATGCGGCACACCGGAAGCGCGTGCGATACCTGCAAGGTCCGTCCCTGTCGCCGTCGCCGTTGGAAACCCTCCTACCGAGAGCAACGACTCGTTATCAAAGACGATATGCAGCAGATTCTTGGGCTTATAGCGTGCCATCGTACTTAACGTACCCAGATTCATCAACAATGAGCCGTCACCATCAATCACAATCACCTGTTGCTCTGGTAAGGACAGCGCGATACCCAGGCCCATCGATGATGCTAGTCCCATAGCATGTTCCAGGTAAAAGAAGTTGTGGCGATGCCCAAGCGTATAGAGCTCTACTGCGACCGCACCCATGATCGTGACTACCACACGCGTTTCCAGTTCGGGATAGATCGCCCTCAAAGCATCTTCTCGTAGCATGAATTGTTAGTCCTCCCACATCAAATCACGAGACAACAGCACAGCAACGGGATGCAACGAGGCATGAGCCAGCGTCTGAGCATCCTTGATACGCTTATGCACATCAGCAGGATTCGCCAAGTGCCAGATGGGAATATTCAGCGCCTTGAGTGTAGGTTCCGTTGCGAGTCCACCTTGTGTTTGCCAGGGGTCTTTTTCCCCGAAGTGCCCACGATAACTGATAAGTAGCAGCAGTGGTATCCTGTAGAGCAGTGCCAGCGAGACAATGCCATTGATTGACGCCAGGAAGCCATGGTTTTGCATAAGGAGCGCGGAATTGACCCCTGCCAAGTATGCGCCTGCCGAAATACCCACACCCTCTTCCTCTTTTGCCAGCCGTACTAGCTTCATAGCCGGGTCTTCCTCAGCCATGCGGATTAAATGAACGAGCCAAGTCTCAGGCAGTGCGGAGATGATCTTAACATCGCACGCCTTGAGAGCATCATAAATCAAGCGGGAATTCGTCGCTGAAACAGGCATACTCCCTCCAAATTGACTAGAAGAAATAAGTTTTCTTCCTTCCCGACTGCTTGAGCACGGGTAGACCCAAAGCTAGACGCGGTAGCGTCGTTAGCAGTCGGAATAAGCATTTGCTGACTTGTAGTATACCATAAACCCTCTTGCACATTGTGTTACCATTAAAGAGCGCGATAATGCTGCTTTGAGAATAATGGAAATGGTACGTCGTAGGGGCCTGATTGATCGCGCCCGTTGTTGGGTGCGCAGTGCTTGGCAACATTGATGAATGCCACGAGCGGGCGCGATCAATCAGGCCCCTACGACGTACTATTTCAAACAACAAGACACAAGGATAGATATACATGGACTTTGATGATGAACATTCCGATGAAACACCCGAACTAGGCAGTGATGAACTGCTATCCGACGACAATCTGCGTTTACCTGATAGCGCTAGTCCGCTCGTGCGACTGCATGCCATCCGTTCATGGCTCACACGACGGCAGGAGGAAACCACGCTCGAACTAGGTGAGGCAGCTCTCGCGCTACAACAAGCTGCTCAGGAGGCACCACAAGAGACCCGTATGTGTCGCCGCGAACGACAAGCACAGGTCGGTTATGCAGCATTACAGCGTATTCAGCAGAATATGACCGATGCACAAGATCGTTTGCATGCTTATGAAGAGGCACAAGTCATGTTAGAAGAGTGCCTCAATCACACCACAGCGGGAGAGCGTGCTTTGGTTGAATATTATCTTATGCTAGAAGAAATATTATATACTCCATCTCAAGCAAACCCAGAGGCATGGTTACGCGCTATTGCAGATGTGCAAAATCGCGTGGAGCGGGTGAGCATCCCTAACGAAGAGTAGTTACCCACTAAACGCTATCGTGGTATCATTACCCAAATGCAGCATCAACGATGATAGAGGCGCCTGTGTTGTAAGGGGAAAATCAATAAAGCCGCTTTGCGCACTCTTGGGGAGGGTTATTGGTAGCACAGAACTGTATTTTGGGGGAATGGTGCTTCCATCGGGCAGCTGTAAGCGTACCAGTGACACATAATCTACATCTAGAGCTGCGGTACTATGATTTCTTGCTTGCACCAGCACACGCACAGTATAATTGCCAATGCGCTTGTGATCATCTGAAAACTTGGATGCCTCCATTACCTGCGTCACTGTCAAATCAACCCCTTGCAGCATTACCTTGCGATTGAGAGTTACTGTACTGATAAGATTGGTAATAGTTAGTGTTGGAGTAGTTGCAGGATCACCAGTCGTATTACTTGACTCGCCCTCTGGCGGCGCGAAAAATGCCAGCACCACCGCAATGGCAATGACGCTAATTGCTATTGCCACCTTTACCCTGGATGAAAGAAATAGACGTTTTTTTTTGAGTTCTGCCATTGGTTTTTATATGCCTCAGATGTGTATTAAGATATCTTCAACACATATTATAACAGAAGCTTCCTATGCTATTTTGCCCTGAGCTGGCGGGAAACATATTCGCGCTCAGGCTTCACCCAAGCAAGATTGGGGTCAAGCGCCAATGCCTGATCAAAATCTCTCAGCGCACGTTTATACTCTTTGAGCAAGGCATAGACTTGGCCGCGCCTACCGTAAGCCGAAGCATACATAGGATCGAGTTGAATTGCTTGGCTATATGCTGCTAGAGCCTCTTGATATTGCATCGCTTTGAGATGTGTGCTTCCTTTGAGCAAGAGTTGCTCTTTTGCCGTTATATGCGAACCGGGCGAGAGTCTCTGTTGTACAGGAGGGTTAATTTCGGTTGGGAGAGCTGCAATAGGTTGTCTATCCTGTATCGTTGGCTCAGAAGCTGCCTGAATAGCTTGCTCTAAAGCAGCAACCAGAGCTTGCGCGAACTCGCTTACACTCAAGAAGCGCTTGTCCGACTCTTTTGCCAGCGCTCTGAGCACAACTTTTTCGACTGCTCGTGGTAGTGAAAAGACTTGCGCACAAAGGGATGGGATAGGAGCATAGAGATGTTGTTGTGCAAGCTGGATAAATGATCCTGAAAGGGAACGTTGCCACAGAGCCATTCATAAACAATGATGCCTAATGAGTATTGATCGCTAGTACGGCGTGGTTTTCCTTGCAGTTGCTCCGGTGCCATATAGACGGCTGTGCCAGCTACCTGCTCAAGACTGCGCGAGCGCCCAGAGTGGGGCAGAGTAGCGATGCCAAAATCACTGAGGAGCAGTTCGTTCTGTCGGCCTAGTAGTATATTCTCTGGCTTAATATCACGGTGTACCAGCATTTCATTATGAGCACACTGAAGTGCAGCAGCAAGTTGCTGCACATAAGCAATAATTGTCGTAAAAGGAAGCTTCTTCCCTTTAGCATATTGTTGGCGCAGTGTCCCATTAGGAGCATAACTCATAATAAGGAAAGCGGTATTTCCTTCTACATGATAATCCAGTAGCCGTACAATATGAGGATGTACCAGCTGAGCAAGGATGCCTGCCTCGAGGCGAAACTTCTCGATATCTTCAGGTATCAAGCGCTCACGCAGCACTTTGATGGCAACTTGATGTGTATCGAGATGAATATGCTCACCGAGATAGACATCAGCAAATCCACCCTGACCAAGTTTCCGTGTCAGACGATAATTGCCCAATTGTTGCCCTATACGATCATCCACATGTGAACTCCTTCTCCTAAAGATAGCGTCCAGTACATTAATGTAGCAATTGTAGAGTATCACACGAAAATTGTCAAACATAGCCTTTCTGTATTATCAAGACGTGGTAGGGGCCTGATTTATCGCGCCCGCTCGTGGCGATTGACCATGTGGACCGACGTAGACCATGCCACGACGGGCGCGATAAATCAGGCCCCTACAACTGTCCTATATCTATAACAGTTCCGCCTATTTTAAACAAATATATGTAAAACATTCAGCAATCTTATATTTTGGCTGAGTTACTCAGATAACACAAAGACGTTTCATAAAATAGGAAGCACTTTTATTGAGATATAGAAACTTATAGAAATAGAATTGTATCTGGGGGAAAGGATCATGGATACTCGTGTAGGGCAACAGCTTGGCAACTATCGTCTACTACGTTTAATCGGACAAGGAGGTTTCGCCGATATCTACCTCGGCGAACACATCTACCTCAAAACCCAGGCCGCACTCAAAGTGCTACGAGTTCACCTCTCTAATAATACTCTAGAGGAATTTCTTAACGAGGCACGCACCATTGCGCACCTTGAGCATCCCAACATCGTACGTGTCTTTGATTATGGCAGAGAAGGTCAGACTCCGTTCCTGGTCATGAGTTATGCTCCCAATGGAACCTTACGCCTTCGCCATCCAAAGGGGCAATGTGTGCCAGTGGAACAGGTCGTTTCATACGTCCAGCAAGTCGCCTCGGCGTTGGATTATGCCCATCAGCAAAGGCTCATCCATCGTGACATCAAACCAGAGAACATGCTGCTTGGGCAGCATAATGAAGTGCTCCTCGGAGATTTTGGCCTCGTTTTGATTGCTCAAAGCACTAACGCTCAAACCATGCAGGAGATGGCGGGCACCGTTCCCTACATGGCTCCTGAACAACTTCAAGGTAGAGTACGTCCCGCCAGTGACCAGTATGCTTTAGGCATCATCGTTTATGAATGGCTCAGTGGAGAGCGACCATTTCAAGGCTCCTTTGCCGAGGTCGCCAGCCAACATCTACTCACGCCTCCGCCGCCATTGCATGGGAGGATTCCAGGAATTTCAGCAGATGTTGAGAAAGTAGTCTTCACAACGCTTGCAAAACAACCACAGCAGCGCTTCCGCAATGTGCAAGCGTTTGCCACCGCATTGGCGCAAGCCTCTCATAAAGGACAGGATTCTTCACTTGCTACACCATTGACATCTCCTCCACCGCGTAGCACAGAACATGCTACCATCACAATGAATCCGTCAATTCAATCTTCAACACCGATATATAGGAATCCATCGTTCAATCAGTTATCACACTCCGCTTCTATCAGCACACCGTCCAATCAAGCACAACCACCGACAGACATACTATCTCAACAGGGCCAATTTTCACAGCAATCATCTAGCATAGCACCGAGTCTACCATCGTGGCCTACCAACATGAATCCTTCGCCACCATATGAGCAGATAGCCAACAAGAAGAAACGCAACAATCTTTCTAGAGGCAAAGTAGCTCTACTGATCGGGCTGGTACTCCTAGTGTTAGGAGGTACGCTTGCCACTTTTATTATCAAGGGGGTGACTACCGCTACTACAACCTCCACACCAACACCTTCTAAGAGCTTATTCGGAAACCTGTAGAGAAAGAAAGCGATCACAGTGTTGAAAGCAAATGAGACCACAAGCCAGATGCAAGAAGGCTTGATAGGTCGAGTCCAGCTTCTCCCAGCGCACCAATAAACGCCGCGAGGATTGAGCCAGGAGTGCAAACGTTCCACGACCCAGCGACGAGGCTGCTTTGTGGACTCCAAATTGCTGCTGGTCTCCGCTTCTGGCTCCTGGGCAGCCTTGGCATGCGCTGCTCGATTGTGCAGATTGGGACGAATATGCGGCACATAGTGATGCGCCCGCACTGTTTCAGCAACGGCCTCGTCATCGTAGCCAGCGTCCAGACAGAGATGCTGTGGCTCTTCCTCCGTGGGAGTAGGTCGCGCAATCATCAGATGATCCAAGGTTCCCTCAACCAACTTCATGTCATTGCGGTTGGCCCCAGCAACGATCAGGGCCAGAGGCATGCCTCGTCCATCACGTAACTGGCTGCGCTTGGGTCCCCGCTTGCCACGATCGGTCGGATTGGCGCCGGTCGCGGCTCCACCGAAAGGGGCCTTGGTCATCACCCCATCCATGCTTTGCCATTCCCAGGCAAAGCCTTCCAGTTCGTCATAGTCCTGTAATCCCGCTTGCCCGATACGCTCAAACACCCCTTGCTGCTCCCAGAGCCGAAAGCGATCATAGACCGTCGTCGAAGCTCCCAGTTCCCGTGGCAGCGCATTCCATTGGATGCCGGTGCGCAGCACATACAGGATGGCCGACAACATCTGTCGATCATCTTGGGCGGGCCGTCCGCCTTTCGGATGGGGTGGCCGCTCCGGGATCAGGGGTTGCACACGTTTCCATACCTCATCACTCAGTTCCCACGGTCGCGTTCGTTTCATTGACTTCTCCTCTGTGACATTTTCCTTTCATTGTATCACAAGTTTCCGAATAAGCTCTAAAAGGACAGTGACTACTACGCCAGCACCATCTAAACAGCCCACACAAAAATGGGCTGTCCAGATTGGCCTCTCGGTGCATTCCTCGCCAACGGTAGTCAATGGCGTGCTCTATGTCGGCTCAGACGATCACAACGTGTATGCCCTTGATGCCGACACGGGTCAAGAGAAGTGGTCTCCTTTTCTTGCTGGTGGTCCGGTATCCTCTTCGCCAACGGTAGTCAATGGCGTGCTCTATGTCGGCTCTGAAGACAACAAGGTCTATGCTCTCGACGCTACTACAGGTAAAGAAAAATGGGTCTATTCTACTCAGAACAAAGTGCATTCTTCACCGACGGTGGTCAATGGTGTACTCTACATCGGCTCTAAGGATGGCAAGGTCTATACCCTTGATGCAGGTACGGGTCAAGAGAAGTGGACCTTTCCTACTCGTAGTGCTGTGTACTCTTCACCCACAGTCGCTAATGGCGTCGTCTATGTTGGCGCCAATAATGGCAATTTCTATGCCATTAATATCACTACAGGTCACGAGCAGTGGCCCCCTTTTCCTATGTATGGCAATGTGCAAGCAAAGCCGTGGGTGGACAATGGAGTGGTCTATATTGGCTCGGATAACAACAACATATATGCTTTAGATGCCACTATCGGTACAGTGAGATGGACTTTTACTGGTAGCGCTACGGGGGCCTCCTCGCCGACCGTGGTCAATGGAATCCTCTACATCGGTACTAGGGATGGCAAGGTCTATGCTCTCGATATCGGTACGGGTAAAATGAAATGGCCCGATGTTTTTTCTACTGGCGACATCAGTATGATTTCCTCGCCGACCGTGGTCAATAGTGTAGTCTATGTCGGCTCTCATGACAGAGATGTATATGCTATCGATGCCAACACTGGCAAGGAAAAATGGGCCTATCCTACCGACTCCTATGTGGTCTCCACACCGATGGTGGTCAATGGCGTGCTCTACGTCGGCTCTCTAGGTGGCACTGTGTATGCGTTGACGCTACCAACATCTTGAGTTCTGTCAGTCTTCTTTTGAATAGTAAATGCGGTAGGGCGCAATTCATGGCGCCCGTCGTTGGGTGTAGGTACTCCGGTAACATTGACTATACTCACGACGAGCGCCATGAATTGCGCCCCTACCGTTTTACGGCTGTGGCAAGAAACTCTGTGCTCCAAACGACCCGCTCAATACATCCTTCGATGACGCCCCTAACCATCTGTCTAATACTGTCGCATAGACGGAGCGGAAATCAGTCGTGTATTTCAAGTTTCCGGAGCTATCCAGATTACTTAGGCTGGGAGGTTCACCGTAGATGCCCTTTGTCACGCCATTACCAAGCACAAACAGTGGGGCTGCCGTGCCATGATCGGTGCCGAGGCTACCGTTCTCCTCCACACGTCGCCCGAACTCGGACCATGTCATAATCACGACGTTATCAGCTTTTCCATGCTGCACCAAGTCGGTGTAGAACGCTGAGAGTCCTTCTGCCAGCGTTGTCATTAAGGTATCGTGTGTTGCGCTCTGACCTGCATGTGTATCAAAACCACCCAGCGTCACGTAGCCAACGTGCAACCCTAGATTCTGCACAATGGCCTCCGCTAATACTTTAAGCCCTGCCGCAAATGGCCCCGTAGGATAGTTCACGCTTGATTTATAATCTATGTTCGCTTGTTGTAATTCACGCGACCCCTCTTGTGCATTCAATGCGGTTGCATCCAGCAAGGCCGCGTAAGGCGAGGTTTGCGGATACGAGTTATATAGTTTCATCAATGCCTGGAGACGTGCATTCCCTTTATCAGTATCTAAAGGGTCTGGTGCGACACGATAGGTTGGAATGCTGGCAATCGTTGGCACCTGGGCATTAATCGAAGACAATGCCTGCGCCGTTTGTACACCGATATCCATAGCCTTAAATGGGTGCCCATCTTTATCGACCCAACCGGACACGAGCTTACCGAGCCAGCCTTCACTGCCGTTGCCGTTGAGATCGAGCGTCTGCCAGATGTCCATTGCCTGAAAGTGCGACAGGCTCTGATTAGGATAGCCGACTCCTTCGACAACAGCCAAGTGTCCCGTGTCCCAGAGTTTCTTGAGTGGGGCCAGATTGGGATGCAATCCCAATCGCGTATCGAGTGGCAGCACCTTTGCATCAGGAATTGCCAGCGTTGGGCGCATCTTCTTATACAGCGAGTCGGTAAATGGGACAACGGTATTCAAGCCATCATTGCCACCAGCCATCTGCACCACAATCAGGGTACGATCACTGGCGGCCCTGGCAAAATGCGAGCCTTCTGCATTCAATGTATTCGCCGAAGCGATACCACGGCTAAACACTGCTGGCATAACCATACCCGCCGACACTACCAGTAACCCGTCTTTCATCATTGCTCTGCGCGAAAGTTTCATTATTATGCTCCTATTGGTCACGAGCTGGGCGCGATAAATCGGGCCCCTACCTAATTCAAATGATATTCTGGCGCTGTCATCATCAGGTACAATGTGCCGCGTACACTAGTGAGCGGATAGCTCTTGCCATTGGTGAGCTTCACCTGTTCTCCGCCTCTGCTGCTCCCTGGCGTATTGAAGTAGTCAATAAACAGTGTACGTCTGGCCGATTCTAGTGTGCCATCCAGCAGAAAGGACGCAAAGTAATCAACAAAATGCTCCGGTGAGTCGATCTGATTTGCATTCACAATGCTCTGCATGTCCAATGGCTTGTTTCCGCCAGCTTGCGATGTTAATAAGAGGTCAATATAATTTAAGCGTGTCATCCATGTACCGCTATTCAGCCAGAGCGCACTGACCTTATCGCCAGGCCAACCTGCCACATTTGGGGGGTCAAGCAAGGTCTGTCCCGCCACCGCTGTGATATTCGGTAGTCGTTTGCCGTCGTCCTGCATATTCAAGGCGCGATACGCACCCACCACAAATTCGGTCGGCGACTTGACACGCGCACGATACGCTTTTGCCGAGGAGAACTGCAGCGAGAGCAACAAGGTTCGCATCACCTCACCCATGTTATGCCCACTCTTATTATAGGTATCTACCAATGGAGCTAGATCGCTATTCGATGGGTTCTCATAGACAAAGAAGGTAAAGAGCTTATTACAAATGAACCATGAAGTCGCTGGATGGTTCGCCAGAATACGAATAACATCTTTATAGTCAAAGTTCCCTGTCTGACCCAGGTATGTTTTTGTCAGATCATTATGTGTCTGCGGAATATAGCGTGCTGTTGTGGCAGTTTTTCCAACAATGTGCCAACCAGTCAACGCAGCAGCTCCATTATACACATCCTGTTGGGTATAATGACCGAGTCCCAACGTGAATAGCTCCATCAATTCACGAGCATAATTCTCATTAGGAGCCTTATTTGTGCTCTTGGTGAGGTCGAGGTAAAACAGCATAGCGGGATCGCTGGTAATTCCCAGTAGTATGTTATTCAGGGTATCAAAAGCATGTGTACGCAAAAACTGATTCTGCACCATCATGCGCACATACCCATTTTTGCCACCAACCTTGCGGAAGCTACTGGTCAGCACACCATGCCAGAACAGTGTCATCTTCTCCAATAATGGGCGCTGTGTCCAGGCCATGCGCAACAACCACCAGCGTTGTTGATTGGCAATGGTGTTAAAATTCAGATTCAACGCTTTCAAGCGGCTCTCCGCCATATCATCAGGCACCTGCTGATAATTGATGAGGCGCTCTACCGATCCTTGAAAGCCAAGGCTTCTATACAAGGCCATATCAGCGGGAGATGGTCCAAAGCCTGCACGTCTCAGTAAGTGTCCTATTTGCATGTCACTCGCTATCGGCCCGTGCGCGAATGGATTGAAGCCTCCATGTTGCAGCCATTGTTCTACAGCAATGCCACCCACAGCCACGGCACCAACTCCGGTAGCCGTCGCCCCAAACAATGCGCGCCGCGATAGACGTTTCTTTGGCGGTTGCACGACCGCAGGTGGCGGCAGATGTGCTATTTGCCCCATCTGTTGCTGCCCAATATCTTCCCGTTGCCACGGCGTTGTTGGCTCGTCATGTATTTCCATAGCATACTCCTACGCTATCAAATTGTTACTCTTAAATGTATCCTATTCAAATGAATAACTGTTGTGGTACTCTACCAAACTTCAATCGACGGAGTCGTCGTAGGGGCCATATTCATGGCGTCCGTCATCGCCACACACCATGTCGGCGGAGTTGATCATGCCCACGAATGGGCGCCATAAATGACTCTGTTGGGAAATTGTATATCCCTGCTCACCTTGAGCATGAATG
>JRHI01002085.1_pt1 | contig 14719 bp, 9 predicted proteins | sample 215371 | NCBI WGS metagenome assembly JRHI01 (sample SAMN02929681, study PRJNA255918) | sediment metagenome | biome: cave system; feature: Ice Cave; material: Sediment; isolation source: sediment from deep within a dark volcanic ice cave with no known source of... ...
GGCAGGAACGGCTCGCCGCTCGCGGATCGTAGGGTGACAGCCGGTGCGAAGCCGGCGGGCAGGGCGGTCGCCGCGCGCCACCGCGGTCGCCGCGTCGAGTGAGTCCAACTGAGCGGCGGCTTGGGGGTKGGCCGCGTCTTGATTGGGTGAGCGGGCGGGGCCGCCACACCCATCGCCTGAGCCGCGAGTTGGGTCTGCGCCAGCGACCCGGGCGCCACGTTGTTCGATTCGGCGGTAGGAAGGGAGATCGGGCGCCGTGGGAAGGGCGCGATCGTCGGTCGCTGCCCCGGCGGCGCCGGCGAGACCACGACTCCGGACGGCCTGGCAACCGGCGCCATCGGCGTGGTCCCCGGCCGGGTACCCGGCGCGCCGCCAAGCACCGGCGCCGGAACCGAGGTGACCGGCCGCACCGGCGGGAGAACCGACGGCGTCGCCGGTGGCAGATTGCGGACAAGCGGCTGCACGATCGGCGGCACCGGCGGGATCACTGGGGAGACGACAGGGTTCCCGACCGACTCAATGGGCGCCACAATCCAGGCCACCGGCGGCACGGCCGGCGCAACCACTGGGGTCACGATCGCGCTGACCGCCGCGATCGTCGGCACAATCGCGGCGGTGATCGGGTGCAGGAGCGGAGTGACCACTGGGGGCAGCTCCGAGCCGACCGGGTTGAGGACGACACTAACAACTGGCGCTGCCGACACCACTACGGGCGCGACCACGGACGCGAGCGCGGTGGGCGCCGCTACGACGGGCTCGGTCTCCGAGCGAACCATCGGAGCGACGACGCCGACGACCGGCGCCGCGGATGGAACTATCGGCGCGACGACACCCAGCGAACGGCTGACAACCGGGGTGAAAACCGCCATATTCGGCGCAGCCGCGACCACGTCCGGCACGATGACCGATGCGATCGGGACCGCAACAGGAGCGAGAGTTAAGGCGACGGCCGTGGCGACGGCCACGTTCAGCGGGGCGGCGACTGGTGTGACGGCGCCCTCCGCGCTCGCGCCCGTGATTGCGTCGACTGGCGGCGCCGGCAGGGCGGTGGTCGCGACGACCTGCGGGACCACCGGTGCGAGCGCCGTCATCACGGAACCGAGGACGGGGGCAACCGAACCCGGCGCCGAGGCCGCGGCGGCGACAGCGGTGACGACGGCGGCCGGTGCCGCCGTCGTCACCGGAGCGGCCACTGTGTTGACCACGGGGGCAAGGATCGCGTCGGGTCCGCCAATCGGTGCGGCACCGAGGCTGGTGCCCGCCGCCGTCGCGACCGATTGGGCGACGGGACCGCCGGCGATGTCCGCCGCCCCGAGCGCCGGGGCCGCGCCAAACGCGGCGCTGGACGGAGACGCCTCGGCTGCTTGGGCAACGACGCCGGTACCATCTCCCGTCGCCGCGGCCACGTCCCTGTTGCGCGCCACGTTGGCCACTGCGGTCGCCACGGGGGCAACGGAGCCGATGGTCGAGCCGGCCGACGACACTCCGCTATCGGTCACCGCCGCGACGCTCTCGGTGACGGCGGTCGGGACGGCGGGCTGTGCCTCGCTGACGAGCGGCGTCGAGACCGCCGCGCCGATGGTGCTAGCGACCACGCTCGCATCGGCCGGATCCACCGATGTGACCGCGCTCGCGGCCACGGTGGCGACCGCGGCACTGGTCTGTTGCGCGGGTTGGTCGATCGCCCCACTCGTACTGGCGGCGCTGCCCTTTGACGCCGGTTCGACCGCTCCAGCGCCTGTGGTTACCGTCGCCGTTAGGGCAGAGACGCTCTGGGCACCGCCGTCCGCCGCACTCGCGCTGGGCTCGGCAACATCACTCGTCGCGACGACGGGGGCGAGGTTCTCTTCGGTCGCCTGGGCGATGGCGGCGGGCGTGGACACAACCTCAGCGCTTACAGTCGTTAGGGCCGCCGCGGCTTCCGTCGTGACGGCTTCCGTCGTGACGGCCTGGGTCGGCGGGGATTCGGGTGCGGCGACGGTCGTCGCGGCGTCCGTCACCGCTGCGACGACCGTCGCGGGGGCGGCATCGCCGACGGCGGAGGCCGTGTCGGCCGCGGGGGTAGTTATGGTACTGGCGATCGTTGTGGTGGCGGAGGTGGTCGGTGCCGCAATGTCGACGGCCGTTGCGACGTCGTTCTGGCCCAACCCGTTGGCCGATGCGGCCGCGGTCACCGACAGCAACCAGGTCAGGGCGAGGGCCAGGGCGAGGATGACGGAGCGTCGCATCACGGTGGCTGCACTTTCGATGAGGAACAAACCAAAGCTTTTGTGCCAACCGGTGCGAGACAGTTGACAATCTCATGCTACGCTCGGATCCCGCAGGAAACAATGAGCAAGATGTCATAGCCAAGGCGTCCTAGTCATGGGATAACCTTGGAGGGAGGCCGGAAGCACCGAAGCATGGCGGGACCGTACGAACGTCGGGCCGACCCAGGGTGAGACCCTTGCCACTGAGGTCATCGCCGGCGTCCCCGCCCAGTGGCGCCTCGGCGCCGGTTCGACCGGGCCCGGGTGAACCGGCACGGAGGGAGCTCCGGCCTCCAGCAGGAGCGCGGCGCCCGGATCGCTTATGTCGTGACTGGGGCCTTCGCTCTCAGCGCACGACCAGTCGGTCTGGCACGGGTCTCGGGGCGACGCGCCAGTCCTAGCCCACCCACTTCTTCTTGTTGGCCACGTAGTCGACGAGGATGTACTCGCCGAGGCGGTCGGGGGTGGCGACGAAGACGCGGCCCCCGTTGATCTTCATCAGGTCGTTGACGAACTGGATCATGTACGGCGAGCGCTCCAGCATGAAGGTGTTGATCTTGATCCCGTCGCGCGTGCAGCGAACGACCTCGCGCAGGGTTTCCTGGAAGGTGCGCGGCATGGGCGGCCAGCTGAAGCGGACCTGACCGTTCTCCATGTGCGCGGTCGGCTCGCCGTCGGTGATGATGATGATCTGGCGGTTGCTGCCCTTCTGACGACCGAGGATCTGACGGGCGAGCTGGAAACCGTGCTGCATGTTGGTGCCGTACTGGAACTCGTTCCAGGTCAGCGTCGGCAGATCGGTCGGTTTCAGCTCCTGGGCGATGTAGGAGAAACCGACGATGGCGAGGGTGTCGCGCGGGTACTTCGAGCGGATCAGCGAGTCGAGCGCCAGCGCGATCCGCTTCGCCGCGGTAAAGCAGTCGGAGTAGAACATCGAGCGGCTCATGTCGACCATCAGGACGGTCGACGAGCGGGTGATGAACTCGGTGCGGTAGACCTCGAAGTCGCGCGGATCGAGCCGGACCGGCGAGCCGGCACCGCCCCGTTGGACGGCGTTCATGACCGTCTTCGGCAGGTCAAGGAGGAACGGATCGCCGAACTCGTAGGCCTTCGTGACGTCGGTCCGCTCGCCCGGACCGCCGGAGCGGTCGAGCTCGTGCTGGCCGATGCGGTCCTTGTCGAGCTGGTGGAAGATGTCGGTCAGGGCCTTCTCGCCGATCTTGCGGACGCCTTGCGGGGTCAGCTCGAAGCCGCGCCGGGTCTTGCGGACGTAGCCGGCGTCCTCCAGCAGCTTGGCGATCTGGGCGAGCTGCTGCATCTGCTCGTGCTCTTCCTCACCGAGCAGGTCACGGATCTTGTCGTCGTCGAGGTTGGCGAAGTCGTTCCAGTCGCGGACCTCCTTGAGGTCCCGCTCGAGGTTCTCGTAGTCCTGGAGGCGGTCCATCATCCGCATTGCCTCGGAGAGCGAGAGCGACTCGTCGCCGGAGAAGCGGTAGCCGCGGCGCCAGTCTTCGGGACGCATCGCCTGGCCGAGGTTGTCACCGAGGCGGCTCATCTCCTGCTGCAGACCTTCGTCCTGCATGATCGCCTGCATCATGCCCTGCAGCTGCTCGCGCTGCTCGGGCGTCATGCTCTCCATCAGCTGCTGCATGGTGGCCATCTGCTTGCGCAGATGGTCGAGGAGGTCGTCGAGGCTCTTGACATCCGGACCGAAGAAGTGCCCCCACTTGTGCATGAACTGCTCGAAGTTGGGGTCCTCGCCGCGGGCGCGTGCCTCCAGCATCTCGTTCAGCTCGCGCAGCATCTGGCGCATCTCGGCGATGTCGTCGGGGGTCATCTGGCCGAGCGCCTGCTGCATCCCTTGGAAGGTCTGCTGGAGGATCTGCTGCTGGAGCATCGCCAGCAGCTCCTGAAACTTCCGCCGCGCCTCCGGGTCCATGAACTCGTAGTCCTGCAACCCGCGGATCGCGCCCGCCGGGTCGGCCGGCAGATTGTCGAGCTGCTCCTGCTTGCGGGCCGCGATCTGTTCCAGCATCCGCTGCAGGTCGTGGTCATCTGGCTGGCCCTGGGCGCCGCCGCTGGGGGAGGACTGAGGACGGAGGGACCCAGAGGGTGCCCCGGAGGGCGCTCCGGACCGAGTGCTGTCGCCGCCGTGCTGCCCCTGCTCTGCGTCAGCCTGTTGACCAGCCGGTGGCTGGTCGTCGTTGGGAGCCTGCTCCTTCAGGCGGTCCCGTCCCTCTTCGAGCCGGCGGTCAATCCCGGCGCGTTCGGTCTCGACGATCTCGCGCAGCCGTTCCTGGATGTCTTCGATGATCGAACCGAGGTCGTAGCGGTTGAGCTGCTCCTGCCGGCGCTCGCGCAGCCGGTTCATCATCTCGCGGAGACCGGGCACCCGATCGCCATCCAGGCGCTCGATGCCCTCCCAGAAAAGTCGGCGCAGCGCGTTAAGGAGGTCGCCGTCGCGCATCAGCTCGTCGGACATGGCGCGCATCAGATCGTCCGCGTCGAGTGCGCTGATCTGCTGCGTCCCGTCCCACCGCGAGTACCGGGAGCCGAATCGGTAGGGGGTGACCATCGTTGGTGTCCTTTTCGAGGGGACAGGGGACAGGGGACAGGGGACAGGGGACAGGGGACAGGAGCACGACGACGGCCTGTCTGRCAACTGGCAACTGACAACTGGCAACTGGCAACTGACAACTGGCAACTGCCCACTGACAACTGCTAGACGTCTCGGCTGTCCAACCGCTGCATGATCCCAGTCCGTACTTCCGCTAGGGATGAGACGACCATCGTACACAAGGCCAGGGCGTCCGGGTTGGGGGGGTATTGGTGGTTGGGGATCGCGATGACGGTGAGACCGGCGGCGACAGCGGCCTTGATGCCGTTGGTCGAGTCTTCGACGCCGAGGCAACCGTGGGGATCGAGGCCGAGGCGGTGGGCAGCCTCCCGGTAGACGTCCGGGGAGGGCTTGCCGCGGGGAACCTCTTCGCTGGAGACGGTGGCGGTGAAGTAGCGAAGGAGATCGGTCGCGGAGAGGACGGCGAGGATGAGGCGGCGAGGCGCCGAGGAGGCGAGGGCGAGGGGGGCGCGGCCGGCGACGGTGGTGACGAGATCGACGGCGCCGGGAGCCAGCTCGACGCGGCCCTTTTCGAGGGCGGCGATCATGCCGTCGATGACGGCGTCGGCGACGGTCTGCGCCGGCTGGCCGTTGCCGGCGTGGTCGGCGAGGTAGCGCGACCACTCGGGGACACTCATCCCCATCACGGCCGCGGTGTCGTGGGGCGCCCAGGTCTTGCCGTAGCGGGTGCTGTAGGCGGTCCAGTTCTCTTCCCACAGGTGCTCGGTGTCGGTGAGCACGCCGTCCAGGTCGAAGATGACGCCGGCGAAGGGACCGTCGTGCCCGATCGCATCCTTACGATCCGTGGCCGTCACAGCGGCGCGACTTCGAACGGGACCTGACAGTCCCGCAGCTCGCGCAGACCGCGCTCGTCGACGCCGGAATCGACCACGATCAGGTCAAACTCGCGCAGCGGTGCGAGGAGGTGAAGCGCGACCTTGCCCAGCTTGCCGTGGTCGAGGAGGAGTACACGCTTGCGTGCCGCGCCGAGCATCGCCCGCTTGACCATTACGATCTCCTGCTCCTGATGGTACGCCACGCCGTCGGAGACCGCCGAAGTCGACATAAAGAAGATGTCGGCACGAAGCGCCGCGATCGCCCGCTCGCAGACGACGCCGGTGAAGGAGTCGTGGCTCGGCAGGTACTCACCGCCGAGGGCGATCAGGCGGATACCCGGCGCGCCGGAGAGTTCCTTGATCGTGGCCAGGTAGTTGGTGATGACGGTGAGGGGGGTGATCGCCGGGAGCCTGCGCGCGAGGGCGAGCGTGGTGGTGGCGTCATCGAGGAGCACGGCTTGGCCGGGCTCGACGAGCCCGAGCGCGAAGCGGGCGAGCGCCTCCTTCTCCGCGGTGGCGGTCGCCATGCGGAAGCGGACGTTGCTCTCGAACAGGCTGGAGGGTTGGGGGGTGGCGCCGCCCCGAAACTTGCGCAGGACGCCCTGGCGCTCGAGCTCGTCGAGGTCGCGGTGGATGGTCATGAGGCTGACGTCGAAGCGCGCGGCTAGGTCCTTGGCGGTGACCGAGTCGTGTTTGAGGACGTGCTCGGCGATCCGCTCGCGCCGTTGCTGAGGGGTGAGGCCGCCAGCGAGCGTGCGCCCGTCCGCCGGACGCATCGTCGTAGTCGAAGGGTTGCTCAAGGCGCCGACGATCCTCACTCTGGTGCCTGCCGGCCGCGCCGACCGTCTGTGATCATCACATCCAACTTGGGAACTATCGTACCACCGGAAACGCCCGAGCACTAGTCGGTGCGGCGACGTGGCGCTCCGAGCAATCGGCCGATGGGCTCAAGGGCGGTCGAGTAGCGGAGCGAACGCCCGGTTGCCTTGCCCGCTGCGCTGGGTGCGACGGACCTTGCAAACACAAAAACATCATGATAGGGTGAGACATTAACAACGGACGTGTGATCGTGATCGGTCCGTCGTTCACCGCCACCCTCATTGGCGTGTCCGTATCACCGCGGTTCCGCAGTGGGGTGGGCGTTGGTGCGAACCGGCTGCACTCCGTCGGTCGGCGTGTTCGTCGCGTAGAGGCTCGTAGAGGAGGGTTCGATGGGTTCGAGTTCGGATTCCGAACGGTCCCCGCTCATGGGCGATGCGCTCGCCGCGCGACTCTCGCGGCGCCGCCTGCTGCGCACCACCGCCGTCGGAGCGGGCGCGCTGGCGCTCTCCGGGACGCTGAAGCCCCGGCTCGGAGCGGCGGCCGACAGCGAAGCCAGCAAGGTGACCGGCGAGTTCAACTGGAAGCGGGACACCGGCAAGACGATCAAAGCGCTGCTCAACCAACACCCATATCAGGAGGCGTTGGTTGGGGAGCTGCAGAAGTTCAGCGACCTGACCGGGATCAAGGTCGAGTACGACATCTTCCCGGAGAACAACTACTTCGACAAGCTGACGGTCGCCCTCCAATCGAAGCAAGGCACCTACGACGTCTTCATGCTCGGGGCCTACTTTGTCTGGCAGTACGGCCCGCAGGGGTTCCTCGAAGACATGGCGCCCTGGATCCAGAACCGGTCGGCGACGAACCCGGACTATGCCTGGGAGGACATCTTCCCGAACCTGCGCGCCGCCGACCAGTGGAGCCTGAAGGTGCCCGATCCGCTCGGGACGGGTGGGCAGTATGCGCTGCCGTGGGGGTTCGAGACCAATACGGTGATGTACAACACGGAGGTCTTCGACAAGCTGAAGGTCAAGCCCGCCGAGACCTTCGCCGAGTTGATCGAACTGGCGACCAAGCTCAACAAGGACGCCCCCGGCGCAGGCTACTCCGGCATGTACGGCATCGGCGTTCGCGGCTCGCGCCAGTGGGCGACGATCCACCCCGGTTTCATGACCGCCTACTCGCGGATGGGCGGCAAGGACTTTCAGCTCAGCGGCAACAAGCTGACGCCGGCCATGAACTCCGACGTCGCCGTCGACTTCACCGGTAAATGGGCGAAGATGGTCAAGGACGCCGGACCGCCGAACTGGACCAACTACTTTTGGTACGATGTCGGCAACGACTTCGGGGCCGGCAAATCGGCCATGATCTTCGACGCCGACATCCTCGGTTTCTTCAACAACGCCGCGGCAACGGCCACCCAGAAGGCCGGCAGCTCGATCGCCGGCAAGATCGGCTGGCACCCGGGGCCGAAGGGGCCGAACGGCGAGCTGCTGACGAACCAGTGGATCTGGTCGCTCGGGATGGATGCCAACTCGCAGCACAAGAGCGCGGCCTGGCTCTTCTTGCAGTGGGCGACGGGCAAGGACCACCTGCGGACGGCGGCGATCACCTACAACATGGTCGACCCGGTCCGCAAGTCGATCGCTGACGATCCCGAGTTCCAGAACAAGATGAAGCGGAACATCGGGTACACCGACACGTTCAACAAGATCATCGACCAGACGAAGATCCTCTTCACGCCGCAGCCGAACTTCTTCGAGTTCACGACCTTGTGGGCGGCGGCGCTGCAGGAGATCTACGCCGGATCCGACGCCAAGCAGACCCTCGACAAGCTCGTCAAAGCCATCGAGGATCAGCAGCTGCAGTGACGAGTCGGGGAGTCGGGAGAGAAGCTCCCGACTCCCGACTCCGTACCGGGGCGGGCGGGATGAGCAGCGCGTTTGCGGTCGAGAAGCGGCCGGTCACGAAGGTGGCGCCGTGGCGACGGGCGGCGCGGCCATACCTGCTGGTGGTGCCGGCGCTGCTGCTGACGATCGGGATCCTCTACCCGTTCGCGCAGGGCACGATCTACACCTTCCAGAACTATTCGGCGAAACGGCCGAACCCCGACTGGGTGGGGTTCGCCAATTTCCGCCGCATCCTCGCCAGCGAGAATTTCAAGAACAGCGCGTTCGTCACCGCCAAGTTCGCCGTGGCGGCGACCGCAGCGGAAACACTGCTCGGCGTCGGCGTCGCGCTGCTGCTGGCGCGGAGCGGCTTGGTCAGCCGGGTTCTCGAAAAGCTGCTGATCCTGCCGTTGATGATCGCGCCGGTGCTGGCGGGAATCATGTGGCGGTTGATGATGCTGCCCAGCGTCGGCATCCTCAGTTACGTGCTTGCCCCTTTCGGCTTGGGCGGGCACGAGTGGACGAACACGTCGGGGAGCGCCCTCTTCTCGGTGATCCTGGTCGACGTCTGGATCTACACGCCCTTCGTCGCGCTGCTGGTGCTGGCCGGGTTGCGGTCCTTGCCGCGGGCGCCGTTTGAGGCGGCCTCCGTCGAGGGGGCGAGTTTTTGGTTCACCTTCCGCAACCTGACGCTGCCGATGCTCTGGCCGTATATCCTCGTCGCGGTCATCTTCCGGTTCATGGATTCGCTGAAGGTCTTCGATATCATCTACGCGATGACGCAGGGCGGGCCGGGCGATTCGCTGATGGTCCTCCAGATCCGCGCCTACCAGGACGCCATCCCGTTTTCGCGGTTTTCGTCGGGGCAGACCTACATGTTCATCCTCTGGGCGGTGGTCTACATCGCGACGCGCGGGTTGATCGTCGTGCTCGGGCGGGCCCAGGCGCGGGCGGCGGGTGTCTGAATGACGATCGCGTCGGGCAGGGCGGGCCGCTGTGTCCGCCCTGCCCATGGTCGGGGTGACCGTGTCGCTGCACCGATGTCGATCAATACGGCGGCTCGGCATCGACCGTTCGGATCGCGTACCTTACCGCCATCGCGTTGGCTGACGGGCGGACACCTCGGTCCGCCCCGATACGATCGGTACGCAGCCAGCCCGATGTTCAACCGCTGATGGGTAAGAGGGGCGGACGTGGCGCGTGACGAGATGCTGGCGCGACCGGCCGAGCGCTCGGCGGCAATGCGGGTCGAGCGGTTTCGGTTCGGTGTGGGCGGGACGGTTCTCAACGTGCTGACGATCGCGTACTTTGTCTTCGCACTCTTTCCGCTGGCGTGGATTTTGGTCCTGTCGCTGAAGCCCCAGAATCAGCTCTTTTCGACCTACTTCTCGTTCGATCCGACGCTGGATGCGTACCGGAGCGTGCTCGGGCTGAGCGGGGGAGGGCAGGGGATTCCGTTCCTGCGCTTCTTCGTCAACAGCATCGTGATCGCGTTCGGGGCGGTCGCTGTGTCGCTGGTCGTCGGGGTGCCGGCGGCGTACGCGTTCGCGCGCTGGAAGTTTCGGGGCGGCGAGAGTCTGCTCTTTACGCTGCTGTCGTTCCGGTTTGCGCCGGAGCTGATGGTGATCATTCCGCTCTACAACATCTACAACAAGATCGGGCTCTTCGATACGCACCTGGGGATGATCTGGGTCAACCAACTGATCACGCTGCCGTTGATCGTCTGGATTCTGCGCTCCTACTTCCAGGATTTGACGCCTGAGCTGGAGCAGTCGGCGCTGCTCGACGGCTATACGCGGTCACAGGCGTTCGTAAGGATCGTGCTGCCGCTCGTCAAGCCGGGGCTGGCGGCGGCGAGTCTGCTGGCATTCATCTTCGCCTGGAACTCGTTCGTCTTCCCCTTCATTCTGACGGGGAGCAACGCGCAGACGGTGACGGTCGGGTCGCTCTCCTTCCTGGGCGGGGCGACGCCGCGGTACAACCTCTCGGCGGCGGCCGCCTTGATCGCGCTGGTCCCGCCCCTGTTGCTGGCGCTCGCGATCCAGCGGTTTTTGGTGCGCGGGCTGACGCTCGGAGCGGTGAAGGGGTGAGGGGCCAGGAAGGACCGAGCGCATAGATGGCGACACTTTCGCTGGTTGGGGTGCGCAAGCAGTACGGCAATGCGGTCGCCCTCGACAATCTCAACCTGGACGTGAAGGACGGGGAGTTCGTCGTGTTGCTCGGGCCGTCGGGGGCCGGGAAGACGACGACGCTGAAGTGCGTCGCGGGGTTGGAGACGCCGACGGCGGGGCACGTCGAGATCGGCGGGGTCGATGTCTCGGACGTCGAGCCGAATGCCCGCCACGTCGCGATGGCGTTTGAGAACTACGCGCTCTACCCGCAGTACTCGGTCTACGACAACATCTCCTTCCCGCTGCGCTCGAAGCGGTATTTCGTGCCGCCGGCGGAAGCGAAGGCACGGATCGGGCGAATCGCGGAGACGCTCGGGATCGCGCACCTGCTAGAGCGGGCGCCGAGCGAGCTGTCGGGCGGGCAGCGGCAGCGCGTGGCACTGGCCCGCGTGCTGGTGCGGCCGGCGGACGTGCTGCTGCTCGACGAGCCGCTGTCGCATCTCGACGCCAAGTTGCGGGCGACGATGCGGGCGGAGCTGAAGTCGCTCGGCGAGCTGCAGCGGGCGACGAGTCTTTACGTCACCCACGACTACTTGGAGGCGCTCTCGCTCGGGGATCGGATCGCGGTGCTGCGGCAGGGCAAGCTGGTCCAGGTCGGGACGCGTGACGAGCTCTGGAACCGGCCGGCGGACACGTTCGTCGCCCGCGCCTTCGGGCAGCCGGAGATCAATCTGGTGCCCGGTGAGCTCGTGGACGACGGGGAGGGACGCGCGTTCCGCTCGGGCGACGGCGCGTGGACGGTGTCGCTGTCGGGTGTCGAGGCTCCGCCGGGACGGGCGATTGAGCTCGGCGTGCGGCCGCGCGATCTCGCGCTGGCGCCGTCGCGCAACGGGCCGGTCGACGGCGACCGGTTGCTCGATGGTCGGGTCTACGTCGTCGAACCACTCGGGCGCCAGGTCGAGGTGACGGTCGATATCGGAGGCACGCGGATCGCGGTGATCGCGGACGGGCCGCGGGCGGATATCGAGCCTGATACATGGGTGACGCTCAGGCTGCCGCTGTCGAAGGTCCTGCTCTTCGACCGAGAGACGGGGCAGCGGATCGAGATGGCACGAGTCAGCACAGAGGTCGGTGCCCGTGGCTGAGGATCTCGCCTTGGAGGCGCTGACGAAGACCTACCGACGGCCCGGGAAGTCGGACGTGCTGGCGGTGCGAGGAGTCGACCTGACGGTCGGCGAGGGGGAGTTGCTGGGGCTGCTCGGTCCGTCCGGGTGTGGCAAGTCGTCGACGCTGCGGATGATCTCCGGGTTGGAGGCGGTGACCTCGGGTGAGATCCGGATCGGCGGGCGCTCGATCGTCGCGCTGCCACCGCATGCGCGGAACGTCGCGGTCGCCTTCGAGAACTACGCGCTCTACCCGCCGTTGACGGTCGAGGAGAACATCGCCTTCGGGATGCGGGCGCGAAAGGAGCGGGACGTCCAGCAACGGGTCCGGCAAGTGGCGGAGCGGCTGGGGATTACGGCGCTCCTGAAGCGGAAGCCGGGCGGGCTCTCCAGCGGCCAGAAGCAGGCCGTGAGCCTGGCGCGGGCGATCGTGCGCAAGCCGTCGGTGCTCTTGCTCGACGAGCCGCTGTCGCACCTCGACGCGGCGGAGCGGGAGAAGACACGGCGCGAGCTCAAACGGCTGCAACGGGAGACCGGCTACACGACGGTGCTCGTGACGCACGACCAGCACGAGGCACTCTCGCTGGCGGACAGGATCGCGGTGATGGACGGCGGGCTGCTCAAGCAGGTGGGGACACCGGCCGAGGTCTACGACGCGCCGGCTAACCTCTTCGTCGCCGACTTCGTGGGTGAGCCGCGGATGAACCTGATCCCGAGCCGGATCGGCCGGGACGGGGGCGGGCAGGTGGTCGAGCTGGCGCCGGGGGTGCGGATGGTGCTCTCCAGTCCCCAGACCCGGGACGACCAGGCAGTGGTGCTCGGCATCCGTCCGCAGGATCTCCAGGTGGTCGATCCCGATCGGGAGCAGGCGGTGCCGGCGACGGTCTTCGCCTTCGAGCCGTTGCAGGAGGTCAACCGGTTGACGGCGGTCATTCCGGGGATGGCGACACGGCTGGTGGCCGAGCTCTATCAGGACCGTTTCTTCGCGCGGGACGATCGGGTCGGCCTCGCGTTCGACCCGGCGCGCACCCACCTGTTCGACGCCGCGACGGGAGATCGTGTGGCCTGCCTGCTGGGCCGGAGCATCGCTCGGCAGGGGGCGACGGATCTGGCGGCCCGCTAGCCGATGGCCGCACCGGGCCTCCACCTACGTCGGGGTGTCAGGGGACAGGGGACAGGACGGCGCTTGACTCCGGTCCCCTGTCCCCTCGTGAGCCTTCCGTAGGGAGCCTGTCACGGCCGGCGGCGAGGAAACCTGAGCGATGTTGATCGGACTGGACGCGGGGACGTCAGTCGTCAAGGCGGTGGCGTTCTCGGACGAGGGCGAGGTGCTGGCGGTCGCGGGGCGGCCGACGACGACGCGGTCGCCGTGCCCGGGGTGGGCCGAACAGGACATCGAGGAGGTCATCGCGTCGGCGGGCGCGGTGCTGCGGGAGGTCGGCGAGCAGGCGGGTGCGGTTCCCTCCCTGATCGGAATCAGCGGGCAGGGGGACGGCCTTTGGTTGCTTGACGAACGGGGACGGCCGGTGCGGCCGGCGATCCTCTGGTCGGATGCGCGGGCGGCGGCGGTGCTGGACGGGTGGCTCGCGTCGGGGCTGGCGGATGAGCTGTCGCGGCGGTCGGGCAATTCGCTCTTTCCGGGGGCGGCGGCGCCGCTGCTGGCGTACCTGCAGCGCGCGGAGCGGGAGACGCTGGAACGCGCGGCGACCGCTGGGTATTGCAAAGATGCCATCGTGCAGCGACTTACGGGAATCCGGGCGACCGATGCGTCGGATGCGTCGCTGCCGTTCCTCGATGTGCGCACGCGGCGCTACGACCCCGACCTGCTACGCCGGTACGGCGTCGCTGAGTGGACGCACCTGCTGGCGCCGGTCGATCCGGCACCGGGGCCGCTGCGACCGCTCGTCGCGGAAGGGGCCGAGCTGACCGGACTGCCGGTGGGGACGCCGGTGCATGGTGGACCGTTCGATCTGGTCGCGACGTCGATCGGTGCTGGGCTGCGGCGGCCCGGGGACGGGCTGGTCATCATCGGGACGACGCTCGGGTGCGGGGTGCTGATCGACGAGGCGCTCACGGACGATCTGCCGGCCGGGATGACACTCTGCCTGCCCGAGCCGGATCGTTGGGTCCGGGTGATGCCCGCGATGGTCGGCACCCCGACGATCGAGTGGGTCCTGGCGCTGGTCGGCGCGGCGCGGACGCAGCTCGACGATCTGCTGAACGCGAGCCGGCCGGGCGCCCAGGGGACGACGGTGCTGCCGTTCCTCTCGCCGGCCGGGGAGCGGGCGCCGTTTGTCGACCCCGCGGCGCGGGGGCAGGTCGCCGGCTTGAGTCTGGAGACGACCGGGGCGGATCTGGTGCGCGCCGTCTGCGAGGGGATCGCCTATGCGGCGCGGCACTGTCTGGAGACGGCGGGTCTGGTGCCGGACGGCGACGTGTTCATCTGCGGCGGCGGGACGCGGTCGGGTGCCTGGCGGCAGATTTTGGCGGATGTGTTGGGGCGACCGCTGCGGATCGCGCGGCAGCCGGAGGTCGGGGCGCGGGGGGCGGCGATCGCGGCGCTGCAGGCCGACGCGAGGCCGTTCGATCTCGATGGCTGGACGCGGCCGGACGGGTACGTCGAGCCGCGCCTGCCACTGCGTGAACTCTACGACGCGGGGTACGCGCATTACCTCGATCGGATCGCGGCGACGCGGGGGCATTGGCGCGGGCCGGTGGCGGTGGTCTCATCTGTGCCAACTCATTCAGGGTAACCACAACAGGCTGCGGTCGATCGCAGCCGTTGGGCCGTTGGCCCGCCGTCCGACCGCGGCCCAAGCCCGCTCGCCAGAGGAGCATGGCGACCACATCTGATCAACCCTGGGCCACCCGGCCGCCCGTACTCCGAATGAGTTGGCACAGGTGACACGCCGGTCCGCCCCTACCACGACGCGATGCTGTCGGGGCGGACCGGGCGACCGGGCGCCAGCACTTGCCAGTCTCAATGTGTCATGCTCTCGACTTTGGCCCATCAGGCGGCAGAGGCGAGAAGGTCG
>JRHI01002086.1_pt1 | contig 14718 bp, 18 predicted proteins | sample 215371 | NCBI WGS metagenome assembly JRHI01 (sample SAMN02929681, study PRJNA255918) | sediment metagenome | biome: cave system; feature: Ice Cave; material: Sediment; isolation source: sediment from deep within a dark volcanic ice cave with no known source of... ...
GGTTCTAACTTAGACCTTGGTATCGTGATGAGGGGCAGGCCAGTTCAACAAGCGGCTCTTGGCGACCGCAGCCCTGTTCCAGACCGACGTCGATCACGCTCGGACAAACGACGCTGTGACAGCGACGGACCCTACAAACGCTTTCAAGGGCCAGTATCGGGTTCGCGGAATCGAACTGAGCGCTGCCGGAAACATCACGAAGTACTGGAGCGTGTTCGGCGGTCTCGTGCTTCTCGATACGGAGGTGCTCAAATCAAGCACCGCGCAGGATATCGGGCGCAGGCTCGCCAACATCCCGCTCACTCAGTTCTCGCTGCTGTCGAAGTACCAGTTGACCGACGATCTGGCGGTCGGTGGCACGGCCACATACGGCGGCGAGATCTACGGAGGACACTTGGCCGCCAACGCCGGGAACCTCCACACCGTCGACTGGTGGCGCTTTGACGCGTTTGCCGAGTATGAGCTCACGAAAAATATCGAGCTCGAAGTATCAGGGCTCAATCTTACCAATGAGCTCTATTACGACGCCATCTATCAGGCCTTCCCGACGACATTTGCCTTCGTGGCTCCCGGCCGCGCAGGGTACCTGACCGTGAAGTTCAAATACTGAGTCCGTCGGCCTCGCGCTGCGTGCTTACGGTACGAGTTCAACGAGCATCTCGAGCTGTTGGTGCAGGGCATCAATCATACCAACGAGCTCTACTATGACGCCCGCTACCGGAGTGGTAGTCCGTTCGCCTTCGTGGCTCCGGGACGGGTAGGCTACGTTACCATCAGCTGGAAGTACTGATCCGGCTGCGGTAGCTAACTCACCTCCGATCGCAGAACGCGATCGGGGGTGATTTCCGTATGAGGTGTTCGTGCTGATCTGTATTCCCCAGGTCCTTTCCGCCGAGCAGGTGGCCTTCTGCCGGAAGGTCATGGACGAAGCGGAGTGGACCGATGGCAAGGTGACGGCGGGCCCGCAGTCGGGCTCGGTCAAGAACAACCTGCAGCTCCCGGAGAACTCGCCCGCCGCCAAGCAGCTAGGCGAGATCGTGCTCGGGGCGGCTTCACAGAGCCCGCTTTTCATCTCGGCGGCGCTGCCGCACACGATCTTTCCCCCGCTGTTCAACCGCTACGGGGAAGGCAACTACTTCGGCACGCACGTCGACAGCGCCATCCGCAGGATTCCCAACACCCCGATCAGGATTCGCACCGATCTTTCATGCACGCTCTTTTTGTCGGAGGCGGACGAGTACGACGGCGGAGAGCTTGCGGTTGAGGACAACTACGGCGCCCACGAGGTGAAGCTGCCGGCAGGCGATATGGTGCTCTATCCCTCGACGAGCCTGCACCACGTGAAGCCGGTGACGCGCGGCACCCGCATCGCGTCCTTTTTCTGGCTGCAGAGCATGATCCGCGAGGACAGCGCGCGCACGCTGTTGTTCGAGCTCGATCAGGCGATCCAGGAATTGACCGCTGAGCGCGGGCATAACGACGCGATCAACGTGCGGCTGACGGGCATCTACCACAATCTTATTCGCCAATGGGCGGAAGCGTGACGTTTTGCCCATCGCCGCTGCAACACGAATAGTCCAAATCCATTGCTTACTTTTATTTTCCAGATGGGGCAGATTGTTGCCGTGACGAATGCCGCACGAGCATGGGTCTTCGGCTGCGCTCTCTTGAGCGCGGCAACGGGCCTGCCTGCGCTCTGCGCCGCTCAGGACGCGACGGCGCCCACCGCTCCCGCCGCAACACCGCAGACACCACCGCTGGCGCCCCAGGTTGCGCCCACACCACCTCCGGCTGCCGCCTCGGTTCAGCCGGCTCCGGCGGTCCCCGCGGATCAGCCGGCAGCCGCCACCCCGGCGCCGGCAGCTCAGCCCAACGTCCCGGCAACAGGAAATATCGCGGCCCCCCACCTCCCCCACGACCTGTCGCCGTGGAACATGTTCCTCTCGGCCGACATCGTCGTGAAGGGGGTCATGATCGGTCTGGTGCTCGCATCGGTGCTCACCTGGACCGCGTGGCTGGCGAAAAGCTTCGAGCTCGTCAGGGCAAAGCACGCGTTGCGCCGCGCGCTCAGGATCGTCGGYGCGCAGAACTCGCTGCGCGAATCGCAGGCAGCCCTCAACGCGCGCCGCGGCGTATTGCCGGCGCTGCTCGAAGCGGCATCGTTCGAGTTGCGCCGCTCGGCCGACGTCCACGACAAGCAAAGCATCAAGGAGCGTGTCGGATCGCGGCTGGAGCGCCTGGAGGCTGCCGCCGGCCGCGACATGGGCTGGGGCACGGGCCTGCTAGCAACCATTGGCGCCACCGCGCCCTTCGTCGGCCTCTTCGGCACCGTGTGGGGCATCATGAATAGCTTCATCGGCATCTCGAAGGCGCAGACGACCAACCTAGCCGTCGTCGCGCCGGGCATTGCGGAGGCGCTGCTGGCGACTGCTCTGAGCCTCGTCACCGCCATCCCGGCCGTGATCTTCTACAATCGCCTTGCCCGCTCGATCGCCGATTACAAGGCGCTCGTCGCCGATAGCTCGGCTGAGGTCGCGCGCCAAGTCTCACGCGATCTCGACCGCCGTTCGACGCACGACATTCACACCGCGCAGGCTGCCGAGTAGCTCCGATGCAGGGCCTCCGCCACCAGGACGAAGACGACCTGCCGGAGCACCACGAGATCAACGTCACGCCGTTCATCGACGTGATGCTCGTGTTGCTCATCATCTTCATGATCGCTGCGCCCCTATCGACGGTCGATGTCGCCGTCGAGCTGCCGGTCTCCACTGCAAGGCCGCAGCCGCGGCCCGATAAGCCGCTGTTCCTGACGGTTAAGGCCGACCTCTCGCTCGCGATCGGCGAGGAGGGGGTGCCGCGCATGCTGGTCGGCGACGCCTTGGACCGCGCAACGAACTCAGATCGGCTGAAGCGGGTGTTCCTGCGCGCCGACAAGACGGTCCCCTACGGCGAGCTGATGCGCGTGATGAACCTCCTGCGCGCGGCCGGCTACCTCAAGGTTGCCCTCGTCGGGCTCGAGGGAACAGAGGTGCCGATCGCACCTGGCGCGCCCGCCGATGCAGCGAGCCCCGCTGCGCCCGCGGCCCCAACCCCGGCACCGCCCGCCACGCCATGACCTACGCGCTCGATATGATCGCGCAGCAGCGCGCGCGAGCGGTCCGTTGGACGCTGGCAACCGTCATCGTGCTCTCCGCACACGTGGGCGCCGGCGCCTACGCGCTGATGCGCAATACCGAGGATCTCATCGAGGAGGATAGCGGCTCGCCAGTCATGATGGAGCTGGCGCCGCTCGCCGTTGCCTCTCCCGTCGACAGCCCCGACGTGGCGCACGGCCCCCTGCAGGAGGAGGCGGTGACGACGCCGCCTACGACCGAGAAGGCGCCCGAGAAGACGTTCGCCGACATTCCGCCGGTGGAGCAGGCACCGCTGGCGCCCGAGCCTGAAGTCGTGCTCCCCACACCCGATCCGATCAAAGAGAAGAAGGTCGAGGAGGAGAAGAAAGCCGAGGAGCCGGCGCCAGAGAAGCAGGAGAAGGTCGATCCCGCCGTCGGCGCGCCGCTGACCGCCGCGCCGCCGCGCGTCGAGGCCCCGCCCGCGCCGCCTGCGGCCGCAAACGCGGCAGGGACCGCGGCGAAGTCGGCGACGGTGCCGCTCTCCTGGCAAAAGCAACTGATGTCGCACTTGAACCGCTTCAAGCGCTATCCCGACGCGGCGCGCGCGCGCGGCCTACGCGGCGTCACGAATGTCGCTTTCACAATCGACCGCAGCGGACGCGTGATGGCCGCGCAGGTGGCTCAGGGCTCAGGCTCGACTCTTCTCGACGACGAGGCGATAGCGATCATCCAGCGCTCGAGCCCAATGCCCGCGCCACCGCTCGACACGCCGGGCGAGACCTTCGATCTCGTCCTGCCGATCCAGTTCCAAATTCACTGACGGCTTCGGCGGCGCGGCGCTCAGGTTCGTCGGATGAGCCCGACGAGCAGGAGCAGGATCAGCGCGCCGAGAAGTGCGGCCACGATGTTGCCGCCCATCGATTCGGTATGGATGCCCAGGCTCGGCGCCAGAAGGCCCGCGATGCCGGCGCCGAGGATGCCGATCACGATGTTGCCGATGAGGCCGTAGCCGTAGCCCTTGACGAGGACGCCGGCGAGCCAGCCGGCGATGGCGCCGATGACGATCCAGGCAATCCACGACTGTGAGGCGAGCATTTCTTCCCTCCACGGGTCTGACCCGACGCGCCGCGCCGAAGCTCGTTGAGAATGCAACCGCAGTCTTACGAGTTCTTTACTGGTCCAAGTTGTAGCCACGCCGCGAGTCGGCGGCAACCGCGCCGCTAGGAAACGGACTTCGCCGCGGCCGGCTCGGCGGCAACCGGCTCGGCCCCGACAACGAGCTTCTGAACCGTCTCAAGCGTGTCGGCCTCCGCCGCCGGCTTGTCCCAGCGGATGCGGTGAATGCGCGGAAAGCGCATGGCGACGCCCGACTTGTGCCGCGTCGACTTGAACACCGCGTCGAACGCCACCTCCAGCACGAGCTTCGGCTCGACCGCGCGCACAGGTCCGAACTGCTCAGTCGTATGTGTGCGCACGAAGCGATCGAGGCGCTTCAACTCCTCGTCCGTGAAGCCCGAGTAGGCCTTGCCCACCGGTACCAGCTCCTGCCCTCCGCCTTCCTCCGCCTCGCGCCAGACGCCGAAGGTGTAATCAGAATAGTAGGACGACCGCTTGCCCGAGCCGCGCTGGGCGTACATCAGCACGCAGTCGAGCGTCAGGGCGGCGCGCTTCCACTTCCACCAGTGGCCCTTGGGGCGCCCGGCGATGTAGGGGCTCGCCTTGTGCTTCAGCATGAGCCCCTCGATGCCGGCCTCCCGCGTTCCGGCCCAGATCGCCTCGAGTTCCTCGAAGCTCGCGAAGGAGACGAGGTCGCTCAAGTCTGACAGCCGCGGCTTCACGCGCCCGAACCATGCATCGAGCCGCGCGCGCCGATCCGCATAGGAGAGCTGGCGTAGATCGTCCTTGCCGTCGAACAAGAGATCGTAGAGCCGCACGAAGGCCGGATGCTCCTTCATCATGCGCGGCGTGACGGTCTTGCGGTTCAAGCGCTGCTGCAGATCGTTGAACGGCGCGGTCTCCCCGTTGCGCACGACGAGCAGCTCGCCGTCGAGCACCGCGCTGGTCTGCCGGTAGGCCGACACGATCTCGGGAAAGGCGCCTGAGATGTCGTCGCCGGAGCGCGAGAAGATGCGCGCATCCTCGCCGTTGGCAGCGATCTGCACGCGCACGCCGTCCCATTTCCATTCAGCCGCGATGTCGTGTGGCACGAGCCCCGGCCAGTCGCGCTCCTCGATCGGATTGGCGAGCATGAGCGGGCGGAAGATGAGCTTACCCTCGTCGCTCGGCCGCTCGCCTTTGCCTTCGAGCCACGCGAAAAGATCCGTATAGGGTGGAGCCAGCGCGTGCCATACCTCCTCGATCTCGGAGACGTCGCGGCCGCTCATCTCGGCGAGCGCAATCTTGGCGAGCCGAGCGGAGACGCCGACGCGAGGCGCGCCTCCGAGCAGCTTCAGCAGGGCCCAGCGTCCGCGCGGATCGAGGCGGTCGAGAAAATCCGCCATGACCGGAGCCAGCGCGTTGCGCCCGCGCTCCGCAACCGTCGAGACGACCTCGTTGAGTGACGGAGCGGGCGCTCTCACGGCCGGCTCCGGCCACAGCAGCGAGACGGTTTCCGCCGTGTCGCCCACGTAGTCGCGCGACATCTGGTAGAGTACGGGGTCGATCCTGAGCGCCATCAGCTCGCCGAGCGCGCGCCGCAAGGGCAGCGAGGTAAAGAGCCCATCTGTCAGCGCGCCGAGCGCGTAGCCGCGGTCGGGATCGGGCGCGGCGCGGAAGTATTCGACCAGCAGCGCGAGCTTTCCGTTGCGCGCGGATGTGGTCGTCAGCCGGTCGAGAACGTCAGCGAAGCGCTCCACGACGCCCTACTCCGCCTCGTCCTCGAAGCCCACGAGAGCAAGCGCACGCGCTTTGCGCCCCATGAGCCCGAGCTGATAGACGAGCGCGTCCTCGCGCCCGTGCGTGACCCAAACCTCCTCCGCGCCCGTCGCCATGATGGTATCGAGCAGCTCCGGCCAGTCGGCATGGTCGGAGATGACGAGCGGCAGCTCGACGCCAGCCTGGCGGATGCGTCCCCGGATGCGCATCCACCCGGAGGCGAACGAGGTCACGGGATCGTTGAAGCGGCGTGACCAGCGGTCGTCGACGGCGGACGGCGGGCACAGCACGAGCCCGCCGGCGTAGTCTTTGCTCTTGCTGGATTTCGTGCTACGGGCCGCGGGGTCGATGTGGCCGATCTCACCAAGGTCGACGCCGAGGCGTTGGTATAGCTTCGTCAGCTCCACGAGCGCGCCGTGCAGATAGATGGGGCCGTCATAGCCGGCCTGCCGGCATAGCTTGATCAACCTCTGGCATTTGCCGAGGCCGTAGACGCCGACGAGGTGCGTGCGCTCGGGATTGGCCGCCATCGAGTTGAGCAGGCGCCTGACCTCGCCATCGGCCGGCTCGTGGCGGAACACGGGGAGCGCAAACGTCGCCTCCGTCACGAACACGTCGCAGGGCACGAGCTCGAAGGGCGCGCAGGTGGGATCCGGCTGGCGCTTATAGTCGCCGGAGACGACGGCTCGCGCGCCATTGTGTTCGAGCACGACCTGAGCCGAGCCGAGGATGTGGCCCGCCGGCGCGAGGCGAATATCAACGCCGCCGAGGCGTTTCGTAGTCCCGGCCTCTAAGGCTTCGAAGGAGCGCGCACCTTCGGCGCCCATGCGCACCTTCATGACCTCGACGGTCTCCGGCGTCGCCAGCACGGACGTGTGTCCCGGCCTCGCGTGGTCGCTGTGGCCGTGCGTGATAATGGCGCGGGGAACCGCGCGCGAGGGGTCGATGTAGAAGTCGCCCGGCTCGCAGTAGAGCCCTTTCTCGGTCGGATAGAGCCAGCGTTCGACGCCCGCCGCAGCCATGCATATCTCCGGGAGTTGCCCCTCCGAATATGGGGGTTGGCGGTGCTGTCCGCCAGGGAACCCGCACGACTTGAGAGGAGGCGTTCGCATACGAACGTCGGCACCGAAAAGCCGGCCGCGAGGGGCCAGCCTTTATGTTGCGCCTAGACGTTGCGGCCCAGCAGCTCTGCGAAATAGCGGCTGAGCAGACGACCCTGCGGATCCCAAGCGCGCCGCGCGCGGGCAAACTCGTCCCAGCGCGCACCAAAGGCTTTGCGCACCTGCGCCGGCGTCAGGTGTTTCGTCTGATTGAACAGCGGATGCCCGTCGTGCTCGCTCGCGAATGCGTTGAAGGCCTTGAGGAACGCGTCCCACCCCGGGCCTCCCGTCGATGCAGGATCTATGCTCATGGCATCGGCATCGTGCGAATAAGAAAGCAGCGCATTCTGGTCCTTCACGAGGCGATAGCCCACGGCGGGGAGATCGCACCGGAAGCCGGTCGTCTCCGCATATTCGTGGCAGAACCGCACGTAGGCCTCGAGCACATCGAAGAAGCGGTCCTCATCGAACGACCACATGGAGAACACGAAGCTGAAGCGTCCGGGCTTGTCCCTGTGCCGGATGATCTGCCCTTGCGGCCGCGTGCGCTTGCCACGCACGGTGAGGCACGTTGCCCGCGTGAGTGCGCGGTCGTAGAGTCCGCGTAGCGTCGTCGCGGTTTTGGGGTTGGGCGAGACGCGCGTGATGAAGAGCGTGCACATCGGCCCGAGCGTGCGCCAGAAGGCGTTGCGCAGCCACCAGCCGCCGGACGACGTGGGCGCGACGCCCGGCAGCTCGCGGCGAAGCTCGACCATGACGCGGTCGAGGAAGGGATAGAAGTACATCATCAGCGCGTAGTTCTGCGCCACCAGCTCCGGGACCGCCGCGCGGAAGCCCCCGAACGTGTAGACGCGGTGCTCGGCGGAGATGGCCGTCAGCCGCTTTGTCTGCAACGTCACCTCGACGACCACGCCGATGAGCCCGTAGCTCGAACGCAGGAGGCGCATCTCCTCGGGGTTGTCGGCATGCGTGTAGGTCGCGATGCTGCCGTCGGGCAGCACGACCTTGACGCCCGACACGAACGAGCTGACCTGCCCCCAATGCGACGTACCGATGAGCGAGCTGTCCTTGGTCGCGGCGCAGGCAACCGCACCCAGCGTGACGTTGCCGATCTCGGTGTTGATGTGGAATTGCTTGCCGCGCCGCGCCAGCTCCAGGGCGACATCGATATAGAGGGCGCCGGCTTCCGCGGTGACGAAATCGTCGCCGATCTCGAGGATGCGCGTCATGCCCGTCATGTCGAGCATGGTGCCGCCGACGTCGGCCGAGCAGGCCGCCGGCGAGTGCAGCTTGCCCACCGCGCGCACGGGCGAGGGGTAGCGCAGCGTGTCGGTCACGACGCGGACGACGTCATCGATGGTCTGCGGCTTCACGACCGCGACGGGCCTGTAGGTGACGCCACCTTCCCAGTTGGTGATCTCAGTCGCTGCGGATGCAGATGGGGATGCGGCTGTACCATCCCGCGGCTTCTCGGCGACCAACGCCGGCGGGCCCGCGTACTTAAGCAGCGACGCGAGTTGCGGCCCGAAAAACACGTGCGAGAACAACTTCATTACGCATTACTCGGGCTCATTCCGCGAGCCCACCCGTTTGCCCTTCCCCGCTGCTGCAAGCTACCGCGCTTCGCCCTAGATCCGATTTACAGCGCGCCGCTCGTTGGTTGGATGCTTAACTGAGCTCCCTCATCTGTCCCGCGCCGGAACTTGTGTTGCCTATCCCTTTATCCGTTGCCCGATCACGATCAGGCGCGCGACCCGCTCGGCGGCGTCCTGCAGGTATTGCCGCGACTTCTTGATCGCGACGTCGAGCGGCATGGCATTCGGCGTCGCCGACTCGAGCCCGTCGATGCCGTGCGCGAACACCCCGCCCGCATCGTCCGAGAGACCGCCGCCGATGGCGACGACCGGCACGCCGTGCTTGCACGCCGCCGCGGCGACGCCGGAAGGCGTCTTGCCGAATGCCGTCTGGAAGTCGACGCGGCCTTCGCCGGTGATGGCGAGGTCGGCGCCCTGCATGTGCTCCTCGAGCTTCGTTGCCGCGACGACCAGCTCGACGCCGCGTTTCAGCGTAGCGTTGGTGAATGCCATGAGCCCCGCGGCAATGCCGCCGCCGGCGCCGGCGCCCGGCCGATCGGCCACGTCGATGCCGGTCGAGCGCTTCACGATGTGGGCGAAATGCGCGAGGTTCTTGTCGAGCTGCTCGACCATCTCGGGCGTCGCACCCTTCTGCGGACCATAGACGCGTGAGGCGCCCTTCTCTCCGCAGAGGGGATTGGTCACGTCGCAAGCGACGCTGATGCGCACGCGCGCGAGCCCCGGGTTGATCTGGGAGAGATCGAGCGCCTCGACCCTGCCAAGGTCCCCACCAGCTATGCGGGTGTTAACTGGCGCGCCGCCAAAGTTCAGGAAGCGCACGCCGAGCGCCTGCGCCAGCCCGGCGCCCGCATCGTTGGTGGCGGAGCCGCCGATGCCGAGGATGATCTCCTCGACGCCGCGGCCGATGGCGTCGGCGATGAGCTCGCCTGTGCCGTAGGTCGTCGCGACCAGCGGGTTGCGTTTGTCCTTCGGCACGAGCGGGAGGCCCGACGCTTCCGCCATCTCGATGACCGCGGTGCGGCCGCCGCCGAGGAGCCCGTAGGAGGCCTGGACGCGGTCGCCGAGCGGTGCCGTCACCTCCGTCTTCACGATCGTTCCGCCGGTCGCGTCGACCAGCGACTGAACCGTCCCCTCCCCGCCGTCGGCCATAGGCACTTTCACGTATACGGCGTCGGGCCAAACGCGCTTGAGACCGGTCTCGAGCTCGCTCGCGACCTCCAACGACGTCAGGTTCTCTTTGAAGGAATCGGGGGCAATGACGATTTTCATCGGGCGCTTCTTCTCGAACCCTGGGCTCGTGTCACGAAAGAGCTAGTTTGCACCAAATTCGAGGAGAAGGCCGCACTCTGTCGCGGCGCCGCGCTTTTGCCCCGCGGGACGGTTGCATCCCGGACGCAGCCTCTAGCAGACGCGGGTTAAGGAACGGGGCCGTCCCCGGCAAAGCCACGCCGGCGGAGGGCAATCGAGGCGTCAGGCCTCGAGATCCTGGATCGCTTCGGACTCGACAATGTGCACGCCCGGATCGCTCCTCTCCGCACAGGCGAGCATGGCGCCGGCGACCGTCCCGGTACGAACCGACCGGTAGCGCTTCAAGGGACCGAGCATCAGCGGGTTGACCACGGCGAGCGCGCGTTTGCCCACTTCTTCGGCGAGACGGAACTCCTCTCGCTCGCCGTCGAGCAGCGAGGGACGCAGGATATAGGTCGACCGCACCGCGGCCCGAGCAACGCCCTCCTCCATCTCACCCTTGGTGCAGAGATAAATGCTCCTTGCGCGCGCGTTGGCGCCGACGGAGCTGATGGCGACGAAGGTCGCGGCGCCGTTGGCCGCGGCCCAGCGGGCGAGTTCTATAGGAATGTCACGGTCGACCTTCTGGAAGGCCTCCGTGGAGCCCGCCTTTTTCTGGGTTGTCCCGATGCAGCAGAAGACCGCGGCGGCTTCGGCAGGGGGGAAAGATGAGAGCTCGGCGAAGTCGACGATCCATTCTTCGACCTTCGGGAGGTTCGCAAATTGCGTCGGCCATCGGTGCAGGATTAGGAGCTTGTCATAGGAGGCCGACGAGACAACGAGCGGCACGAGCTCACGACCGATCGAGCCGGTGGCGCCGACGATCACCGCGGTTTTCTTTGACATGAGCTCGCTCGTCCTTCAATGCACCAGCCGCGGGCAACCTAGTCGGCGGCACGGCGTGCGTCCACGTCTCGCTCCCTGCTTGCCCTCTGGCGATGCAGGTGCGGCTAATATTCGGTTGGCGGTATTGGCCGAGGCGAACACGACATAGGAATTGCGCATGACGAGTTTTACGGTCCGACGCGACAAGCGCTACCGCGCTACCATCAAGCTCGGCCTACTCGAGCAATTGGCGGGGAACGGCATGATCGTCGACGCGCTGCAGGAGGCCGGCTTCACGGACGTGAGCGTCGAGGGCTCGGGGCCAACGCGGCTCGCCGAGGCCACGTGGCCGCTCGAGGACGCAAGCGCACCGCTTCCCGCGCAGGTCGTCTCAGTGTCGGAGGTGGAAGAGGCCTGAGCTTCCGCGCCAGGCCACCTCTCCCAGCGCTTTCTAGCTCGTGCTGCCGAAGCTCCAGTACTGCCGCAGGGTGAGCCCGACCACGTAGACGGCGGCGATCGCAAGCACGGCCTTGACCCAGTCGTTCGCGGGAAACCCGCCTGCAACAGCCGCGATGGCCGCGGCCGCCCAGGCAGCCGTGATCGCCTGCGTCACCACTCGCAGCCTAACGACGCGCAACGGATGCACCCAATGCATCGGCACGAATGTCAGCGCCACGCACGCGAGGACGACCCCACAAGCGACCCACTGCGGCGCCGCGAACGCGAACAGGTAGAAGGCGACGAGGTTCCACACGGCGGGGAAGCCGATGAAACTGTAGTCGTCGCCTTTGCTGGCCAGATCGGAGAAATGATAGAGCGAGGAGAGAAGGATCGCGGCGGCAAGCGTGGGCGCGGCCCCTTCGCCGAGAAAGCCCGCCCGCAATAGAGCCAGGGCCGGCACGAACACGTAGGTCACGTAGTCGACGACGAGGTCGAGCCGCTCCCCGCTGAAACGCGGCAGGCGTTCCTCCACCTGCGCAAGGCGCGCAAAAGTGCCGTCGATGCCGTCGATGATGAGTGCCAAGCCCAGCCAGCCGAACATGCGCTCCCATGCGGCGTCGAACACGGCGAGCGCCGCAAAGAGCCCGCACACAGCACCTAGCGCGGTGAAGATGTGTACGCCCGCGGCTGCGAGCCGCACGAAACGTATCTTGGCCACGGGTTCCAGCGCCGGTCTGAGTAGGGCTGCTCGAGCGTTACGCGTGCAAGCTTACGCGAACCTCGCGCTGAGCCAACGACAAAACCGTTCGGCGTCTCGCACAGAGACGCGCGGCGTTGCCGGCGAGGGCGCTTACGAGGGAGAAGGAGCCGAGGCTCAGAAGCGGTGCTTGACCGAGCCGTGGATCGTCAGATCCTCGTCCGGGTTATTCGGCAGGGCCTCGGGCGTCCCGGCAGGCTTGGGGTCGGCAGCTCCGTAGAGCAGCTCGAGGCCGAAATCCATCTTGGGCAGCACGCCGAGCTTGCCGAGGCCCGGGATGCGAATCTCGGTGCCGGTGTCGGGCTTGGCGGCCGTTTCGCCGGAGAGATCGAGGGGCTTTCCGTCGGCCGGCGGCTGGGCCTCGGGGGCCGGTTGCTCGCCCTGGGCGGGCGGCGGCGTGGCGCCTGTCGTTTGCTCCTGGAACGCGTAGACGCGCGGGCCGGCGAGCAATGCCAGCGCCAACGTCACCCCGATGGCGAACCCGTTCCGCATCTCAATTAACCCCGCAGTGCAATCCGCTTCATTTGCCCTACGCAAAATTGCTGGCTCGAACTCATGATGACAAGGATGTTTTAGGCACAGTTAAGGGCGAGTATACGTTTGTCCCAACGGTGTGGTGGATACGCCATGTTGCAGGGCAGCAACAACGAAATTCAAACGACAATAGGGCGCTAAGTCTCCCCGAAATCCACATAAAAGAGCCACCCCTTTCGGGGTGGCTCCTTCGCGTCCGGGGTAAGTGGAGTGGAGTAGTGTAGTTCAGAACTTGATCATCGCGCCGCCCTGGACGAGGTCCATGTTGTCGACGTCGATCTTGGTGGCTATGCCGTTGCCCGTATTGATCGCTGTGAACTCGCCGTCGACGTGCGAGTAGATCAGGTAGAGATCCATCGCAGCAGTCGGCCGGCTACGTGATCGAGCTCGGCATCCGCGACACCAAATCGAGCGGCTACAACCAGGGCGATGACGAAGGCGGCGCCGTCGGCACCACCGTCGGAATCCTCGACGTCCGCAAGAGCGCCTGGTTCCTCAAGAACAAGACCTACGGCAAATTCGAGGTCGGCCGTGAGGGCTCGGCGACATACCACCTGCTCGATGACGCGGACTTCACCAACACGCGGCTGTTCGCCGACGCAGAGTCGATCCCAACGATCGGCATCGATGGCTTCTTCCTGCGCGTGAACGGCGGTCCGCTCAGCGCCTTGACCTGGGCCAGCACGATGTTCACTCCAGGCGCCACGCAGACGCCCGGCAACGGCGAGCGTCCTGACATGGTGCGCTACGAGACACCTGACTTCAAAGGCTTCTCCGCCATCGCCGCCTGGGGCGAGGACGACCTGTGGGATGTCGCGGGCGTCGAGCTGGGCGACTTCAAAGTCGCGGGCCGTGTCGGCTACGCCGAGAATACGGACAAGACTGCCGGTCCGGGCTCCGGGCATTGCATTGGCATCACCGGCGCCGTCAATGGGGCCGAGGCCAAATCGGGTCGGCGACCATCATGGACAAGCCGACGGGACTGTACGTCTACGGTGCTTTTGGTCAGAAGCAGGATGACAACCGCTTCGGCAACGGCGTCGGCCCATTGAGCCTCGGACCGAACCCGCAGATCGATCGCAATGACACGGTTTGGTAAATTCAGCCCGGCATCGAGAAGAAGTGGCTTCCGCTCGGCACCACCACGATCTTCGGCACCTACCGCAACGACAACAACACCTTCACCAACGTGACGGGTCTGCCACCAGTCCTTGTCGATCTTGGCTTCGCCGATGAACCGGAAGCGCGAGCGCTCCATGTCGTTGTTGCCGACGTAGACGTTGTTCTCGGTGCCGTCATTCCAGTACAGCACCTGCTCGTTGACCCAGCCCGAAACCGTGAGGCTGACCTTGCGGTTGCCCTTGCGGGCCGTCGTGGCCTCGAGCTCTGCGACGCGCTCCTCGAGATCGGCGCAGCAGTCGCCGCCGAGATCGGCCGCTTTCGCCGATACGCTCCCGCTAAGCATAAATCCAACTGTTCCGAGAATGGTCGCCCATCCCGCGGATTTCCCTACTCCCCCGAACATACGCAACTCCTACGAAGTACGCCTCAACTTGGCCTTCGATCGACGCAACTAACACGCGACCACGCCGCTCAGCCCCGGTCCGCCGCACACACGCCTGTGGCGAGAAGCCTTGCTGGACCCAGGAGTACCGGATCGATTCGCTATCGGTAAATGGCGAAAACAAGTATGACAGTTCATGACAATCGAGATGTGGCAATTTGTTGGTCCGTTCACGTGCCTCCACGCTGGCCGAGGCGTGGGTTAGCACCCTTGATCATCCGGTCAATCTCTTGGGGGTGGAAGGGCTTGCCGTTCTTTTTGACGTGGCCGGCTTCAGCAAGCTGCGCGCTAATTTCTCGGAGCGTGGTGCGAGTTCCCGCACGCCGGGCCATTTCATAAAGCTGCTTGGCCAAGCCTACTGCGTCAGGAGCAATGTCAACGTACCGCTTTCGCCAATTTGGTCCTACCTTGCGACGAAGGCGTTCATTCGTCCCTTGAGCGTGTGCCGCGCGAAGAAGATTATCGAAGGCCGAAGCTTGGTCGAGAAGCCGCTCAACAAGGCGACCGGTGATTAAATCGGAAGTAAAACCGCCGCAGTCCGCAGCAATCAATGTTATTCCAAACCGCGATAGTTTCACCCTTCCTACTGCCTGAATGTTAGCGGTGCACCGCTGACACCTTGACGGTA
>JRHI01002087.1_pt1 | contig 14715 bp, 20 predicted proteins | sample 215371 | NCBI WGS metagenome assembly JRHI01 (sample SAMN02929681, study PRJNA255918) | sediment metagenome | biome: cave system; feature: Ice Cave; material: Sediment; isolation source: sediment from deep within a dark volcanic ice cave with no known source of... ...
CGCCTCGACTTCACGCTCACCGCCTGACCGAATAAGCCAGCAGGGTCTACGAGCGGTGCGCATCCGGCGCTCCATGGTGCCTTCACCGTGCTGGAGTTCCCGGACGCCGAAGATCCTCGTGTCGTCTATGTCGACAACCTGAGCAGTAGCCTGTACTTGGAGTCCATCCGCGAGGTTGGTCTGTACCGGCTGGCCTACCAGCAACTACAGCAGCAAGCATTACAGCCCGACGAATCAACGCAGATGATCGTCAGGCTGATAGAGGAGCTGAGAACATGAGCACACACCGCCAGGTCGGGGCGTACGAGCTTGCCCGCGCGTCCTGGCGCAAGAGCAGCCGCAGTGGCAACTCTGCCAACTGCGTCGAGACGTGCCGCTTGACCGACGGCCTGGTCGCCGTCCGAGACTCCAAGAACCAGTCAGGAACTGCACTCATCGTCGCGCCGCGTGCGTGGGATACATTCACGCATGGCGTACGCGATGGACAGTTTGATTAGACGTTGCTTGCCTAATTTAGCAACCCCGGATGCTTTGTTGGTACCGGGGTTGCTTTTTGCACGACGAAGTCGGCCTGAGGGTCAGAGAAGCTCAGTCGTCACTCGGTACTTCAAGTTCTTCCATCGACCTCTGGGGCGGGCTCCACTTTTCCGTGTGGTAGTCCACTAGTCGCTGTAGCCGTTCTCGGGACCACTGGTCGAACTTCTTCTCGGACTCCCACCCGCACGACAGGCAGACGTCGTGAAGCCACATACCGTAGTTACCGTAGTGCCCGTCGCGCTCGATAAGTTCGCTGGTATCCTCCATCAGCTGGTAAGAGTCGCATTCCGGGCACCGCTCAGCTGACCCTTGCTCATAACGCACGCGTAGCAATGTGAACGTATTCAGGAGCTGAGCCGTCGCGTCAAGCACAAGTTGGGCATCCCACTCGGTTGATTTATTGTAGTGCGTTTGCCAGTGTGCAAGTGCCAAGGTTTTATCGGCAAGGGCTCTCATGTAGTCCCGCGGTCGGCCTGTCGTTAGGCTGTCAGCATAGATACGCAGCCAGTCCTTTCCGTCGTCAGCCTTGGGGCGGTTGTCAAGCACGCGAACCCACTCTGCATCCTGGTGCTCGCGGGCCAGGGTGAGGATAGCCTCACGGCACCGCATCCCGACAGCCTGATAGTCTTCTGCCTCCTCAGCTTCGGCCATAGCATCCGCTGCCCTCATAAACTGGCGCCACGGCTTGCTGACATATTTAGCTTGGAGCTCGTCGGGCTCGGTCTTGAATTGCTCATTTGTGATCTGCATTAGTCCTAGATGATAGGTGAACACCTGGTCGATACTTTTGAAGTCCTCTTGTGGGTAGAGGTTTGTGTGGTTCGTGATTACCCACCAGCGCTGGCCGCTTGACATCCACACGTCGTAAAGGTCGTAAGTTATGGCCCCGACGCGCCGACAGCCAATTTTCTGCACGATTTCCACTTGGTCGTCTGTGAGCTTCCCAGGGAACCACTGAGACAACACATAGTCACGTATCTGGCGCTCTTCAAGCTCAGGCATTTTGGCCAAAGTCCGCTCCTTCAGAGCGCTGGACGAGCAATGACCCGCAAGCATAACAGAACTTGCTGGTCATTATCACTTTGCGCGCCAGGGTAGCGCGGCATTTTGCTTATTGATCCTTTCCGCCTTCACCCTGGCCGTCCATCAGCTCGATACAAATGAGATCAGCAATCAGTGCAAGGACTGCGGGATCTTCTACCCGAGCAGGAAGTCCCTGGGCCAGTCGCGTGCGGATCGGGTCTGGGTCGGCGGACCTTCGCCATCCGCTGCGCCGAATCGGGCGACCTAAGCCTAAGTCGCCGTCGTTGTGCCACCCATCGTGGCTGGTCAGGCGGTCGAAACGCCTGTGTGGGAGCGGACGAGAACAACGCTACGCCCTCCCGGGAACTTGGCTCAAGTGTCAAAGTTCTAAGGACCAAGGATCCCCTAGGTGCAATGCTCTCAGTGCCACGCACTCACTCAGCGCGTCGGAGACAAAGTCCGACCGGGTCTGCTGCCGGTCCATTGCGGCCCGCTTCACGGTCCTAGCAACGCCGCCTGACCCGCCGGTACGGCCATGTCACCGCGGTCGACGACGTCGACCTGACCGTCGAGCCCGCCGAGATCGTCGGCATCATGGGCGCTTCCGGATCCGGCAAGTCCACCCTGCTGCGGCTGCTCGGCGCTATCGAGCGTCCTAGCAGCGGGGAGATCTGGCTGGGCAACCAGCTGACCTGGAGCGCACGCCGGGCCAACCTGCCCCGCCCTGGCTACGTCATGCCGATCTTTCAAGACCCCGTCGCGAGCCTGCAGCAGCGCTGGCCGCTGTGGCGAACCATCACCGAGCCACTCTGCGCCCCACACCGCGGTGGCCGACCTTCCTCCCGGCAGCGCCGCGCGCTGGCTATCGATGGCCTCGCCCGGGTCGGCCTCAGCTCCCTCGACCCTGATACCCGGCCCGCCGAGCTCAGCGTCGGCCAATGCCAACGCATCTCGATCCTACGGGCCTTGATCGCGGATCCCGCCGTCCTCATCGCCGACGAACCCGCCAGCGCGCTGGACCTCAGCGCCACCGCCGACATCCTGCCCCTGCTGCGCGCGCTCGCCCAGTCCGGCACCGCCATCATCGTCGCCAGCCACGACGGCCGCATGCTCGACGCCCTCGCCGACTGCGTGCTGCACATGGAACACGGCACGATGCCTCACCACGACAGTTCCCTACCGCGCTAGGCGTCCACAATCTCTGGTGGCGCAACGACTCGCGCGCCGGACCGTCGTCGTCATCACTCCAGACTGTTCACCCGCTACCCCGATCTGGTTGACGCACTGATCGCGGCCGGTCGTCGGGGGGCGGCGGCTGGTCAGCCCGCCCATACGACGGTCAGGAGGTCCACGCGTCGTTGGTCATCCAGGATCAAGTAGACCGTCATGCCTTCATCGTTCGGGCCGAAGGTGCAGGGTCGCATGGGGCTGTCCGGTTTGAGCTTGTTGAGCGGGTCTCCGTTCCAGGGTGCGACCTCGAGCATGGTCCGCAGCTCCGCGAACTGGGCGAGGGCAACGGGTGGTAGAGCATCGACCTGTTGTTCGGACTCGTCGTCGAGACTGACGGTGTACAACGCTGGCTACAGGCCAAGCCGGGCCTTGGTGCGCTCCAGCGGTTCGTCGTCGGGGATGTCCTCGGTGACGAGTCGGGCAGCGGCGCGGCGATACATCCGCCGGTGCGTATCGGGGCCGTTCGCCGTGGTCAGCCAGGCGACGCGACGCCACGACTCCAGCACAGCCAGCACCTCGGTGAGGTCGAGGGTGTCGGTGGCCCTGGCCATCACCTCGCGCCACTGACCGTCGAACTCCGCTGCTTCAGGCAAGGTGCAACTGACCCGTCTGCGGGTCGCACCAGCGGTCGGCTCGGACACCGAAAACCTCGGCGATCCGCTCCGGGATGAGCACCTCGGCCGGCGTCCCGCTGGCCACCACCCGGCCAGCGGCTATCAGGTAGAGCCGGTTGCAGAACCGGGCCACCAGGTTCAAGTTGTGCAACGCGGCCACCGTGGTCAGGCCGAGCTCGCGAACCAGCGCGAGGATCTCTAGCTGGCGACGGACGTCGAGGTGATTGCTAGGCTCATCGAGCAGCAACAGCCGGGTCTGCTGGGCCAGCGCCCGGACGACGAGCACTCGCTGCTTCCCCGCCGGACAGCGTCGCGTAATCGCGGCGCCCGAGGGTGCCTGCGCCGACTCGTCCCAATGCGGCATGGCAGATATCCCGATCTGCTGTCGTGTCGCGGTCGAGCGGTCGCTTGTGGGGCGAGCGGCCCATCGCGACGACCTCAGCGACCGTGAAGTCGAACTCGGTGGGGCTCTCCTGGGCCACCACCGCGGTGCGCTGCGCCGCGGCCTTCGCTGGCAGCCGCCACAAGTCCTCGTCCCCGAGCGTGACCAGCCCGGCCCGGGGCCGCAGCACCCGGTAGACGCTGCGTAGCAGCGTCGATTTGGCGCAACCGTTGTGGCCGATCAGCCCGACGAACTCCCCCCTCAGGAGGCGTCGCCGGCGGAGGGGACGGCCATGGCTTCCGAGACCGGCCCAGGACCGCCGGCGACCGAGGTTCTGCCTGGGTTGGGGCCTGTCTCCGGTAGCGTTGATCGGGTGCACGAGTTGTCGATCGCCGAGGCCATCGCCCACAAGGTGCGGGAACGGGCGGCCGGCCGGTCGGTGTCCGCGGTGACCATCCGGGTCGGTCACTTCCGCCAGGCCGTTCCCGATGCGTTGGAGTTCTGCTGGACCATGGTCACTGATGCCACCGGGTTGGAGGGTTGCCGGCTGGAGATCGAACAGGTGCCGGCCACCGTGAGTTGCCGCGACTGCGACACCGTCACCACCCTTGACGTCCCTGTCCTCGTGTGCGGGTCCTGTGGGGAGTCAAACGTGACCCTGCTGACTGGCGAGGAGTTCATGGTCGTCTCGCTCGAGATACTGGAGGTTTGATCGAATGGGCCGCTTCCATCCCCACTCCGATGGGACGATGCATGTTCATGACCACCATCACGACCACGACCACCCTAACGACCACGATGATGAGGTTCTGACTGCTCGGGACGTGGGGGACCACAGCGGCTACCCAAAGACGGGGACGGCGCGGGTGGCAGTGCTCGAGGACATCCTTTCCGAGAACGACCGGGTGGCCGATGCCAATCAGAAGGACTTCGCCGAGGCGGGGGTACGGGTCGTCAACATCATGTCCTCGCCGGGCGCAGGCAAGACCGCCCTTCTGAAGCGGACTCTCGCCTCCCTCGCGGCCGGAACCCGGATCGGCATCCTGGAAGGCGACATCGCCACCAGCATCGACGCTGATCAGCTCGACGGATACGGTGCCGTGGTGTCGCTGGTCAACACCAGTGCTGGGTTCGGTGGCGAGTGCCACCTGGACGCTGTCATGGTCCGTTCCGGCTTGTCCCGGCTGCCGCTGCCCGAGCTCGACCTGCTGCTGATCGAGAATGTGGGCAACCTGGTGTGTCCAGCCGAGTTCCGGGTGGGTGAGCACGCCAAGGCCATGGTCTACTCGGTGACCGAGGGTGAAGAGAAGCCGCTGAAGTACCCGGTGATGTTCCGGGCCGTCGACGTGGTCGTGATAAACAAGGTCGACCTGTTGCCCTACCTCGACTTCGACCTGGACAAGTTCCTGGCCAACCTGCGGACCGTCAACCCGCAGGCGACAACGATCCGCGCCAGCGCCCGTACCGGCGAGGGTGTCGAACAGTGGTGTTCCTGGCTGCTCGGTCAAGCGGCGGCGGGCGCCTAGAGTGCCTCACCACCGCCGTCCACGGCCCGATTCAGCGATCCGCGCATGTCGAGCGCGCGATCGTGTGGCCACATGTAGGTAGGTGGGTTTTGGCTGATCGATCCAGGCCCGCCCGCTCATCAGCTAGCGGGCGTCTCCCATGGCCCCGGTGGGGCCCCTCCCGCCGGGGCCATGGCCTGTCTCGTCCGGATCCTCGACACTCCGGTCTGGTGCGCAGGACTGGAGCGCGGGCGACGGAGCCGGACTTCACGCAGCAGCCGCCCGGCACCAGGACCGGTGCTGGGCGGCTGCTGCGACACGGGTGCGAAGTCTGATCCCTCAACTCGCCGAATGCCATATGTGACCGTTTAGTCGAGTATGGGTGTTGAGCCTTGCGATCAGTGCGCGTGGTCGTGAGCGTCCTCTAGGTCGCTGTCGTGCACATGTGGGTGCTCGTGGGTCTGTCCGTTGTGACCGTGTTCGTGTTCGTGCTCGACATGCTCATGATCGTGCAGAACGTGCGTGTGGGTATGGGTCACATCGTCGTGTGAGTGCTCATGGCTGTGCTGTGCTGCGGTCATTGATTGCTCCGTTTCGATCGTGTCAGTTCGAGACCCCCGAATTATGTGCAATAGACCGGGCCCCTCGTAAGCGAGGCTACACGCCGCAGCGCAGAACCGCTAGGAGATGCCTATCATGGAATTAACTGCACCTTTCTTGCAGCTAGCCAATCGACGTAGTTGCCTTTCTCTATTGCCGTTTAATGGCGCGTCTCAAGGCGGTCGGCTGAGCTGACCGCGGGCCTCCCGAGCCGAGACGAAACGTCTGGCCGGCCGTTTACCGGCGTTGCGCCGTGACCAGGAGATACGGCGAGGCAAGCGAAACCACATCGCCGGCGGACATCGCCGTCAGGCGAGCGCTCAGTTCGCCACGGAGGCCGCTCCGCTCGTCGGGTGATAGCGCCGCGAGCGCGGCGGCGTGCAGCGGGGAGGCAGTGAGGAAGTAGTCCAGGGCGGCCGTCACCGTCGGGAAGTCCCAGCTGAACGGCCGACGGGTGCTGGCCACCTCGATGAATTCCGGCCACAGCCACCTGGCGAGGACCTGCGGACGGCCCCAGTCATTCGGGTCGGCGGTAGCCGGTGAACGTGGTCGCCGGCGGAGCAGCGGCTCCCACAGCGTGTCGGTGGGACGGTCGGCGCACCAGTTGACCAGGGTAATCCGGCCGCCGGGGCGCAAGACACGCGCCATCTCGGCGACGGCGGCTGGCGGGTCGGCGGCGAACATCACGCCGAAGCAGGAAGTAATGACGTCGAATGTGGCGGCGGTGAACGGCAGCGTATCGACGTCGGCGAGTGCCCACGTGACGTTCATGCCTGCGGTAGCGGTACGGGTTCGTCCCAGCTGCACCATGCGGGGGGTGATGTCGGTAGCGGTCACGATGGCTTGTTGCCTGACTGCGGCGAGCGCGACGTTTCCGGTGCCGGCGGCGAGGTCGAGCAGACGCCGGCCAGTCAGCCCCTCGCCCAGCGTAGCCAGCAGATCGTTGGCGATGGACTCGAAACGGGTGGCGATCTGGGGGTAGTCCCCACTCGACCACAGCGCGCCGACCCGGCTCACGGTGCAGTCACCGCAGTGAGGTTACCAACGTTTGTTGCAGGACTGTGGACGTCGAGGGTGCTGGCTTCGCTGCTCCGATCTCCTCACCCGGTGTCCGCACCGACCGGTTGCAATGTACCTGCAATTGCCTTATGCTGGCGGCTATCCTCATCCAGATGGGTGTGGTAGAGCGGTGCAACCAGGCGGATCGACGCTCCCTGTGACCGCCCAATCGGAGACAAGCTCCGGCTGCCCCACTTCCCGGAACTACGACCTGGGCCGGGTGGGTCCACGGCATTGGTCATCGAGTAGGCCTCGATCGGGAGGACACATGCCATCGATCGAGAGATGCGTGCCGACCAGCATGCCGGAGATAGGCCGTTATCTGTCGGTCGACCCGCAGACTCTCGGGCAGCTACGGATCCTGACAATCGGTGACGTGGAGCTGCAACTCGATAGCCACCGGCTCATCGTCCGAGGAACACCGGTCCACTTGCCACACAAGGAGTTCGTGATTCTGCAACAGCTGATGGACAATGCTGGTCGGGTCGTCTGGCGGCGTGATCTATTGAACAATGCCTGGGGTCGCGCGGACATCCGGAATCTCCTGGAGGTGCATATTAGCCGCCTTCGCGCGAAGATCGAGAGTGACATGGGCAGGCCGACTTATATTCGGACAGTCCACGGGGTTGGCTATATCTTCGATTTGCCACAAAACGATTAACGTTCTCCCAAGCCGCTCCCCGGGCTGCCTGCGAGCAGCCAGGAAGCACCCTGTGGGGTGTCGCGGACCTCGATGCCGGCTGCGGTGAGGCGACCGCGCAGGGTGTCGGCGAGGGTCCACGAACCTTGTTCGCGGGCCTGCTCTCGGAGTTCCAGGAGTGCCTCGACGAATGGCGCGACGATCTCCCGGGGATCCCGCGCACCCACCACGGCGAGCTCGGCCAACCGAGTGACCATCCGTCGCAGCATCGCCCGCGGCCGGTCGGTGCCGTCCATCTCCTCGGTGTCGGCCGACCAATCGACGATCGCCTGCTCCAACTCCAGGACGGCCGTGACTGCGGCGTTCACGTCACGGCTCCGTAGGCCAGTGTCGAAGACGCGCTCCAACCGTTCGGCCTCCGCGCGCAGCGATGGTGTCGGATCAGTCGTGTCGGCGGTTGACGACCGGGCGCTCGGGAACTCGATTGTTGGACTGTCACCTGCGGCGATCGCCCGAAGCTCATCGATCGCCACGGTGGCGCCCGAGGGGAATACGGTGTCCACTGCTTGCCTGCGGACTGTGAGCGTGGCCCGACCCAGCACCGTCACGGTGTCCGCGTCGAGGTCGAATACGGCAGCGGTGTGCTCGTCCACTCCGAGAACAACAGTATCGGCGTCCAACATCGACTCCATCAGCCGCAGCCGGCGCCCGCCGAGGTAGCAGAACCGGGTGTCGTGGGTGCCGCCCTCGGCATTGTCGTAGTGCGGGATCACCGCCGCGCGCAGGCCGAGCTGGGCCAGCAGGTCCATACCCTGCGCCCAGTAGGGGGCCGCACCCACTTTGTATATCTCGTACACCGGCACGGTCGCGACTCCCAGGGTCGCTGCCGCCGCGCTGGAGAACGCCACGCAGCCGCCGTGGGCGAGCTTGTCGACCAGGACATCCCGCAGTCGACTGCGCTCCCAGACCCCGAGCGCGTAGGTCGGGCTACCCGGGCCGGCGAAGACATAGTCGGCATCGTCGATCCGCGCCAATGCCCGCTCGCGGGGCAGCACGTCGTCCGCGGCGCACCACGATGCGACGTGGAGGGGAATCTGAAGGTTTCGAAAATAGCCGACCGTGCGAAGGGATATCTCGTCAACGTTTTCTTGGAAGCCATAGGGGCTGTCGAGCAGTACTGCATCGACGGACGGAGCGCCGAGACTCTCGACGAGTCGGCGATGCACCCTTGCCATCGTCGGAGCGGTCTCTCCCGAACCCATGATCGCAAGCAGCCGTGGGCGGGGCGTCACGGAAGGAGATCCCCCTAACCTACTTTTCAGCTCAGGAGCTGACGAGCTGACCTGCCACATCGGGGGTGTGGGCGACCACAGCGTGCCACAGCCGCGGGTGCACATCGACCGCCGCTACTACCGCTGGACTGGTGCGGGCCACCAGCGAGAGGTGCCGCAGCGCATGGGCCAGGACGTGCTCGGCCGAGAGGGCCGGCGGGGTGGGAGCCGCGGCGTCTGCAGAGCACAGGACGGCGGCGTCAGCCGGGACCGCACGCACGGTGTCTTCGGCAGGGGCCGGGTCTGGCAGGGCTGCGTAGGTGAGGATCAGCCCGTCCTGGGTAGGCCGCCATGATGTCGAGTGCACGACTGTCGCGGTGGGCACGACGACGCCCAGACCGGCGAGTTCGCGGGCCCGAGCGTCGGGTTGGCATCCCGTCGGCAGGCTCCCGTGGGCCACCCGCCATCTCAGGTTGCCGTCTGAGACTGACAGCAGTATCACTTCGATCTGAACCTGGTGCACCGTTCCCCCCCTATCGCAATCTAATTGCAACCGCGATGGTAGGGCAAGCCTCGTGCGCTATTCGGTCGGTGGCCACCCCCGGCCGTTCATCCTGTGGAGTGCCGCGCGTTACCCTCGGCTGAGCTGGTAATCACGGAAGAGGGGAACACCGGACATCCCACCTCTGACCTGGCAGATCGCCGTGACGACCTGGACGTCGGCGCCTATCGTCGACGTGCTGAGCGTGCTCGCTGTGGTCGGCTACCTGACCGTTGTGTTCCGCCGTTCCCGGACGGTCGGCACCGGCTGGTCGCCGTGGGCTACGGCGTCCTGGCTGGCCGGCGTGGCGGTGCTGCTGGTCTCGGTGCACAGCAGCATCGAGGTGTACGGGCACGCGTTGCTGTGGGTGCATATGATCCAGCATCTGCTGCTGATCATGGTGGTGCCGATATTGCTGATCTGGGGGCACCCGGTCCGCCTCATCTGGGGTCGCTCTCCGCGCGGCCGCATGGCGCGATGGTTGACCTTCCCCGTGTTGACGGTGGGCTTTTACACCGCGGTGCTGGTAGTCACGCATCTCACCGGTTTCCAGGAAGCGATGGCCACCCAGCCGGTCGTGCACCACGGGGAGCAGATCCTGTACCTGGTCAGCGGTTACCTGCTGTTCTGGCCGTTGGCCGGCTCGGAGGCCAGCCCCTGGCCGGTGCCGCATATCGTCCGGTTCGCGCTGCTCGGATTGGCGATGGGAGCGGACACGCTGGTGGGTGTGGCGCTGATGCTCACCAGCTACCCGCTGGCACCCAGCACAGCGATGATGCGGCCGGGCTGGGGTCCTTCCCTGCTCGAGGACCAGAACTTGTCCGGGGCGATCATGTGGGTCGGTGGCGACGTCTTGATGATGCTGCTGATGCTCGCTGTCGCCGCCCAATGGAGCGCTACCGGCTCCCGAGCTCGGCTCGGCGACTGGCTGGAATCGGCCCGTCGCCAGGCCCTGGCCGGGGTCGGGGTCGGGGTCGGATCAGCTTCCTGCGGTGATGACAGCACGACCGTCGGGGTCAGTACCGACGTCGATGACGACGAAGAGGCGCGGCAGGCCTACAACCGCATGCTGGCCGCCCTGCACCGACGCTCACCCCCCAGCTAGAACGGTGGGGAGAACTCCGGCGATCCGGGCACTTTCGTTTTTACCGTCTAGCAGCGGAGTGGGTTGTGGAGTGGGGTGCGGATCTATGATCGCGGGTGGAATGAATTCGACGCGGCCGTGGTGGATGAGGATTTCCCAGCCGGTATGATGCACGCGCCGATGATGGGTTTCACACTTCGGATTTCCCACCCAGCACGACGGGAATGATTTTCGCGTCACACGCCCACCGCCGGGTCTCCGCGGCGCTGATGTGCGTCCCGTAATCCAGCGTGGCAACTCCGAGACCGGTGCGCAGCGCGTCCCAGCCAATGGTGACGGTGAGCCAGCTCAGCTTCCGCGCGTTGCGATCTTCCGCGCTGACGCCGGCGGGGATCGCGCTCATCGTCTCAGTCAAGCGTCCTTCATATACCACGGGGAAACCTCGTAAGAGGCGCGCAGACAGTGGGTCAAGCCCTTTTCATGCAACTATGTGATTGACCTGCATGGACTGTGGCTCGGACAGCAACTCCAAGAGCTGAGGCAGGCGGTGAGGCACTGGCCCCGCCGAGGCACATGCCTCACCCCCGTGCCCGGCTACTGCCCCGCACCTGACCTGCGGTGAGGCAGACAACCCGAGCGAGGCAGACCAGTACCACGACCCCGAAAACGGCCCCTTTCAGCGCCTCGGGTGGGGTATCCCTGCCTGCCTCGCGCGCTCAGTGACCGGAAGGGCGCCAGCACGTGACCGATCACGACGACCAGCGCCCGGCAGCCAACTACCACCACCGGAAAGGGTGACTCAAGGGTCATCGGCAGGCAACCGTTTTAGCGGAGTGAGCCGGTGCGGGTGAGTTGCCGGAGGACGTTGCGGGGTTCGTCCAGCCGGATTGCGTGCGGGTGTGCGGTGGTGATCTAAAACTCGCCCAGTTCGATGATCACATGGTCGGGGTGGTCGAGCCACACCCAGTGTCGCGCTTGGGTTGCGGTGACGCCGAAGCGGTCGCGGTCGGGTTGTCCTAGTGCTCGCCATTGGGCGTAGGCGGTCTCGAGGGTGTCCCACAGCGGGCCCTCGGCGGTGACGTGCGTGATGCCGTCGATGGTGGTGAGGGCGAAGGTGGATCCGTCGGCTCCCTGGCCCCAGGTTTGCAGACCGGTGCTGTTGTCATCAGGCGTGAAACCCAGCGTCTTGTACGGGCAGGGACAGCACAGGGAGAGGTAGAACGCGGCCGGGTGGGCGTCGGTGAGCGCACCCGGCGGCACCTGGGTCGGATATGCGGCGTCGAGCAGGTGCGGGCGGATCTTCGGTGCGGCAGGCTCGGCGACGCTGCGCACGGACATGAACCCGCCGTACTGGGCGAGGAATGATCCGCTCGCCCCGCCGATCTGATCGCGGCGCAGCAGCGCCATCAGCCCGCCGCGACCGGCGAAGCTCAACGGAATGAGGATCAACGCCCCGGGGTGAGTCTGCTCCAGGTACGCGACCGGCACCCGAGGCAACGCCACCGTGGCGATCACTCGGTCATACCGGGCGTTCGGTGGGTATCCGGCCGCACCGTCGCCGCTGACCACCGTGGGCCGGTACCCGGCGGTGGTCAGGGCGATGCGGGCCCGGTGGGTGAGTGCGGGGTCCAGTTCAATGCTGGTGATGGCGTCATCGCCCAGGCGCGCCGCGAGTAGCGCGGCGTTGTACCCGCTGCCGGTGCCGACTTCCAACACGGTCATGCCCGGTGCCACGTCCAGACTGTGCAGCATGGCGGCCATCAAGCCCGGCGAGGAGCTCGACGAGGTGGGTCGGCCTTCCACGGTCTGTCCCCGGCGCGCGGCCGCAGCGGCGTCATCGTTGCCGTTGAGTTGGGTGACCAGCGCATCGTCGGCGTAGACGCCGTGGCGCCATTCCTCGTCGCCCTCGACTAGCCGCCAGCCGGGCCGACCCGTCCACGGGGTGAAGAAGTAGGGCACGAAGACCTCGCGGGGCACCGTGGCGAAGACCTCACGCCACGCCGGGTCGGTGAGCAACCCCGCGCGGGTCAGTTGGTCGACCAGGGTGGCGCACATGTCGTCGGTGGTGGTGCGGTGGGTGGTCACGGTGTCGTCTCCCCAGTGAGGGCGTCGGCGATGGCCGAGGCGATGGCGTCGCGTAGCGGGTGATCCCAGGCCCATTGCCCCGCCGGGTTGACTTCGAGATGCCACCACACCCCGGCGTGATCAACGGAGAAGTCGCAGGCGGCGAAGCGCAAGCCCAGGCGGTCCAGCAATTCCAGCAGCCCGACGCGCACCTGCTCGGGCACGGTGACGACCTGCCACTGGTTCGCGGCGTGATCGACCCGCCAATCCAGCGGGGCCACCCCGTCCGCACCGCGCGGCGCCACGGCGAAAACGTGCCCGTCCACGCAGGTCACCCGCGCGTCGAACGCCTTGTCAATCTGCGTTTGCAGCATTACTGGCGCCGCGCGGATGGTGTCGCTGCGGCACTGCTGAGCGTCAACCGGGGTGGCGTACACCAGGTGGGCCTTGCCACCGAGGCGCACCGGTTCGGCCCGGAACGACTTGTACAACACCGGGGCCGCGTCGCTGGCGAAACCGGCGGCCGAGTCGGGATCGTTGGTGATGACCGTTCGGGGCACCCGCAGCCCGGCGGCGGCCGCCTCGACAAGCTGCCACGGTTTGTGCTCGGCGGCATGCACGGCGGGTGGCCAATTGACCCACAACCCGCGCGGCAGGGCGACCAGCAGCCCCCGCAGTCCCCACCGCGCCTCCGCCTCGATCCACGCCCCGATCTGCGGGTCTGTGCCCGGCGGTGCGGTCGGTGCAGAGGGCCGCCGGTAGTAGACGCCCACCGTGTCCTCCAGCCGCGCGCACCGGCTCCCGGCCCGCAGTTCACCGACCCAACGCGTGCCGACCAATTCAGCGGCCACCACCACTTCACTCAAGTCGAAGCGGATCACCGGGATGGCCCGGCGGTTCAGCTCCTCGACCACCACATCGGCGGTCGGGTCCATCCGCCGGGTCAACACCAGCACCGAGCCACCCACCACGTCAGTCCTCGGTGTAGTCCTCGTCAGTTTCCCGGCCGCCCTTGCCATCGGTGTTGCTGTCCGTGTTCGTCTTACCGGTCGAGTGTTTGCACCACGGCACCACGATGCCGGTGTCACCATCACGCACCAGCATGATCTGCCGCTGCGAGTCATAAACCAAGGCGCCCAGATCCACCTCATCCACCGCGACCGGCTCCCGAGCGGCCACCACCAGCCCAAACGGAATGCACGCGCTAACGGTCATGCGAACCCCTCTCCTCCTCACCGGCTCCTCACCGATGCCCCGGGAGCGACCCCGGGGCATCGGTGAGGAGGTAACACCAGGCTAACGCCCATCATCGAAGACGCCGATTCCGTCTGGCGATGACGGGTCCGGCCGGGTCGCGCCGGGGAGTTACGGGGGTTGGGTTCAACCGCACAGCGGCGACCCGGCCGGGTATTCAATTGGTTGGTACCGGCCCGTCCGCCAGGAGTTGGCTCTGCTGACGGCCGGGCCGGGGCATTAGGGCGGTCCGGTGTCCCTGGTGGTGTGCGCGCAGGCTTGGCATAAGGTTCCGCACGGCGCCGCACGCAGCGGGGTAACGGCCCTCAACCGGTGGCCGCATTCAGCGGTGAGTACACCGGTCGAGTCTTGGCGGCTTGCGTTGATGGCGTGGTCGCGCCAGTCGAACGCGCTCAAACCCCACCGGATCATCCGAGCCACTGTCCGATGGCATCGAACACTTCGGCGGCGGCCTTCTCATCGAGAACAATCACGCATTGACCGGTGGCGTGCGGATTCATTTCTATTTCGCCGTCGCGTTTGGTGAGAATCAGATTCGTGAAACCGCGCGGACCTCCGTGCGTCGAACAATGGCACATCACGACCCGCCGATTCGGATCACGCTTCCCGGGCTGGTTTGTGCTCACCGTGCACCCCGGCCCCGCTGCACTGGGATCGGTGTGCACAACCGGCAGTAGCGGGCCTCCCGCGCGACCATCGCCGCCGGTAGCACATCCTCACCGCACAGTGCGCTGTAGCGGCCCCGGGGCAACCCGTCAGCCGCCGCGTCGGGCGTCAACCGGTGCGCGGTGCCGGCGATGTCCACCATCTCGATCGTGCGTCGGGCCGGTGTGTGCCGGTTCTGCGACTGCTTGCTGTGCCTGCCCATGCGACTCCCTAGCGGGAGTTTCCTAGATAAGTTGATCTTCATG
>JRHI01002088.1_pt1 | contig 14698 bp, 13 predicted proteins | sample 215371 | NCBI WGS metagenome assembly JRHI01 (sample SAMN02929681, study PRJNA255918) | sediment metagenome | biome: cave system; feature: Ice Cave; material: Sediment; isolation source: sediment from deep within a dark volcanic ice cave with no known source of... ...
GGGTGAGCACAACCTTACCGAGCCGGTACGCGAGTTCGGGTTGGTGGCGTCGCAGGAACTCGCCGGTGTGGACCCGCTTTTCACACAGAGCCTGGAAGCGCTTACACCCGGGCTTAGAGCAGCACAAAAAGCGGAACTGTATACTGCGCGAGATCACGCTCTCAGGGCGTTGCATGATTACAAGCATTGGGTGGATGGGCATTTACGCTCCTGGCATGTCAGCGGCTTCGCCGTTGGCAAGCAGCAATACGACTGGATGCTGCGGCGCGTGCTCCTGCTGCCTTGGGATTCCGATCAGCTTGCGCTGATGGCGCACTTCGAGCTTGCCCGCGATCGAGCGCTCGCTGCATGGGAACAAAACCACCAATTATATTCAGCGGGGATCTCGCGTACGCAACCGGCGTTTACCGACAAGGCGGCATTTCTTCACTACTACGAAAGTCAAACGGCGCGAGTTGTGAGCTTTGTCAAGGGTCACCACTTGCTGACGATACCCTCGTGGATCGGCCGGTTTCGCATCGTCGAACTACCGAAAGCGCTTTCTCCCATCAACCCGGGCGGATTTATGAACCCACCGGGCACGTTTGACCGCGATCAGACCGGTTTTTATTTTGTGCCGAACTACGATCCTCACAACACGAGTTTCTTCGCGGCGCAGGCGCGCAAAGCAGTGCTGCCCGTGTTGGCGCATGAGGGCATTCCGGGCCATTTCATGCAGTTTTCAATCGCTTTCAAGAATCCAGACTTCATTCGCAAGGTGTACGGCGACGGTGTTTTTGCCGAGGGTTGGGCTTTCTACGGCGAAGAGATGCTCATGCGTGCGGGGCTCTACGATGATGACCCGGAGGCCCGCACTGCCGTCATTCATTTAATGCGGCATCGTGCCACCCGCGTGCTGGTCGACATTGGACTCGCCAGCGGCGAAATGACCTTGCCGCAAGCCATCAAGTTCTTCAAAGACAATGCCGGCATTGATGAGGCCACGGCATACGGTGAAGGCACGCGTTTTGCGATGGGACCAGGTCAGGCGATTGATTACCTCACCGGCAAATCCCAAATAGAAAGCTTGTTGGCTGAGGCGCAAGATCGTGAAAGCGCGCATTTCAGCCTTGGCGCATTCCACGATCGGTTGTTATCGTTCGGAACCGTGCCGTATTCCACTATCGCATGGGAATGGTTTGGTGATGCACGTTGGATCGACCAAGTCAAAGATCCAATACTGCCTGTGGAGATGCCAGCGTCACCTTAGGTGGCAGTCGGTTACCGCAACGTTAGCGGAATACAGCGCTCGTCATTGCTTCTGCAGTCTTTCGAAAGAATTTTACTTTGGAACGTAAGGCTATTCGCCCCGGCTTACAGCGCTGCTCATGGGCTATATCCGGCGGTCTCGAGGGAATCAAATATCACGATACGGAGTGGGGCGTGCCCCTGCATTCCGATCGGGCTCTTTTCGAACTGCTCTGCCTGGAAGGCGCACAGGCGGGCTTAAGCTGGTGGACGATTCTGCGCAAGCGCCGCGGACGCGAACTTTAAGGGAAGCAGCGTCGAGACGCTGCTGAAGAATCCGGAAATCGTACGCCACAAGTTCAAGATTCAGTCTGTCATTGGCAACGCCCGAGCGGTTTTGAAGATACAACGCGAGTTTGGATCGCTCGATGCGTTTCTGTGGCAATTCGTCGCGAATAAACCGATTCGAAGCCGCTTAAAACCTACGCGCGGGGTTCGTACGCGCAGTCGCGAGTCGGACGCTATGAGCGCCGCGCTGCGCAGGGCCGGCCTCTCGTTCGTCGGCACGACGATTTGCTATGCCTTCATGCAGGCAGCAGGACTGGTCAACGATCACTCGCCCGATTGTTTTCGCTGGCGCGAATTGCGCGCGCTCGAAATTAGCTAAACCTGACGGTTAGGACAGCGATGTCGTCGTGGGCGTGGCCGCCGGCAAATTCCCATGCTTCGTCTACAATTGTGCGGGCAAGTTTGGTCATGGAACTAGAGCGGTTTCTTTCGATGAGTTCTGAAAGACGCTGCATACCGTAGAATTCTTTATGATGGGCGCGGGCCTCGGTAACACCGTCGGTACAGGCCACCAAAATGGTTCCTTGCTTTAAAGACGCGTACTTTTGCTGAAAAAGGTGATGTTGATCGTCGAACACACCGAGCAGCGGGGCGGTGACTTCCAGGTGCATTATTGATTCTTGCGGATGAAGCAAAAATACAGTGTCATGCGCGGCCGAAGCGTAACTCATAATGTTGCGCTGTTTGTCAACGTGCGCAAAAAAAACCGTGGCAAACGAATCGCGGCTTTCGTACGCGCTGTTTTCAAGATAGAGACGGTCAAGCGCGCGCAAAACGGTTTCCGGAACGAGGCTAATGGAGGCGTAGCTGCGCAAGCCATATTTCACCATGGCCGCATGCACTGCTGCCTCGACACCCTTTCCAGAGATATCGGCGACCGAAAATGCAACCGATTCGTTATCAAATTGATAGACGTCAACGATGTCGCCGCCGGCACGGCCTTCTGCCAACTTATATTCCACTGCATATTCAACGCCCGGGATTTTCTGCGTACCCGGCGTAAAAAGATGCTCGACCAGCATGTGGGCAGCCTTTGCCGACACGGCGTTGTGCAGGCGCTCGTCGGAATGAACGGTGGCGGCCTGAAATCCCCCTGCCGTGGGCTGCGGCGGAGCTTGATCTGCAATGGGCGCTGCGATGTGACTGCTTTTCTTAGTCATGGAAGTAGGTCGCTGTTCTTCGCTAACGTTTGGCACAACCCTTAAGCTCGCTAGCCTTGGGTTGTAGGGTTAGTGGAGCGATCGTAGCGTTAGACCAATCGCAAAAATAAAAGGGCGGTCATGGAGAGCCGCCCAGGCTGAGGATACTGTTCGCGGACTTTAGGCTGTTACTAAAGATGAGAGTTTGTGGAAGGTCGAGTTTGAAACTTCGTACGTTTTGACGCGCGGAGTTCCGTCGATCAAAGTCGACATGGTGGTGACAAATGTCGGATATGTGTCACGGGTAAATGACTCGGCGTCTTCTTTGGATTCCCAAAGACTGAAAGTGATGCATTCAATCTTCGACGGGGACACGAGCGTGATCTCGTCAACGAAGCCCTTTTGCTTGCGGAACATCGGAACGATCTGATTCTCGATCGCTTCGTTGAACTTAGAAAGGTGATCTGTTTTTATGTTTTGTGTGATGATTTGAGCAAACATTAATAACTCCTAACAAGTAGGATTTGTCAACAGTCGAGTGCATAGGTGTCGGCAAAAAATCTGCCCCTGAAAGCTTGCGTGACGGCTTACGGTTCACGCAAAGGAGACAGTGCCTTCTGAAAGTACCTAGAGTCGCTGTAGAAGAGAGTATAGCACACCTCGCCCGCGTGTGCCGTTTATCTCAAAAGGCGGGATGCCGTGAACGGCTAGCTTGCTACGTTTGAATGTGGCGTCGGTTGTCTCGTATAGACGCGCACAAGATACGCGCGCAGACCGAGCACCATACCGACGACCAGCATGAGCAACAAGACAGAGACGACGTTGGCCGTACTGCCGTTTGCGAGCGTTGAGGGTGTTGTTCCGCCGTAGATCGCGCGAATGCCCATTCGCATCACGAGCACGCCGACGAAGATCGCGATGCCGATGGGTGAGACCTTGACAAACATGGCACGCGCCATCCGGTCGATGCGCACGGTTGTGTGAGTCCCTTGGTACCAACCTATGCCGCCGCCGGCGGCTAGGGCGGCGACGGCTAATGCGATGTCAACGGGCGTGGTGACGCGCTCGCCTACCATAATCCCACCCGCGATGACCAGAAAGATGACCGGCAGTAACCACATGGTGACGATCCCGAATCGTTGCTCTCTCGTCATTTTGCGGATCCGCCAAATCAGCGCCGCGACGATGACAACAAACGTGAGGACCAGTATTTCGTTTTGGCTCATGGCGTGACGCTCGGCAGAGCGCTTGTGGAGAGAAACAGCGCAAAGTAATCGTATTTCTGCATTGTTTCGTCGTGCGGCAAGTCGGGGGTGTAGATGAAGGTTGCGCCGGCTTGTGCAGCAGGTTCGGGCTGAGGTCCTTGCGCATGATCACGCGCGAGACGACCGGCGTTTTTTGTATCATGCTTAGCAACTGGACGTTGCCCGAAAGCGTATCGTCAGTGAAGAGCGTGATCAAGCGACGATGTGGCCCGCTCGCTAGCCAGTTGGAAAACCCGTCTAATTTGCCATAGGCTGAGTCGAATAGCAAGACGTCCGTTATCTTATTTGGAAGTCCACCAATCTTGAGAGATCCGCTCAGGCCGCCATAGCCGCCGCTGTGTGCGGAGAGCACGATGTTGTTGATGGTGTGGGCCGGGATGACGTGTTGCTCCATTAAGAAACCGGCAATACGATGCAGCAACATTGAGAAAGCGCCGGGTTCGTGTTCCAGCCGGCCGAAGTCGGAGTCGGGCGCATCGTACGGGCCTTGCGGCACGATCAGGATGGCGTTGACATGGCTCGCAGCGACTTGCTCGCGCATTTTGTAATAATCGAACAAGCGAGTGACATGGTTCTTCCAGCCATGGAAGTGAACGATGAAGCTGACGCCTTGCGAGGATGGTGTGAACCCAGCGGGCACAAATATCCCAACCGTGCTATCGTTGTAATGGCCGGCGAGATCGTAGGTCTTGCACTCATACTGGTGGCCGTTGGCGCGGCTTGCATACGGATATGGCGCTTCGGAAAAGCGCTCGAATATCGTGCGGCCGGCAGCGCTCACGGCCCATTGGGAATCATCCGCGCGAAGCATCGCCGGGCCTCCTATAATAGCGGCGCCCAGTAAAGCGAGCAGCCATTTCATTCGGCGACTGGCTGCGGACGACTTGAAGCTTCCTCCACGGGCTGTGACCGTGGGGTCATGGCTGAAGATTAATGTCCAACGTCTCCCCGCTGGCGCCATTTTCGACCAGCGAATCCGAATTTCTGGACGCATCCCCCACCATCTCAGCGTGAATGCCGATCAATGTACTTTGTTGCGGATCGTAATATGCCGTGCCCTTGGAAGTGCGTATACCCTTCGCGGTTGTCTCGGCGGAGTTCACGGCTAGGACGACCACATCATGGCCGCGGTATGACTGCTTTCCCGTGGCGGAAAAGTTGACCAGCTCGTTATTCTTGTCTGCAACGACGATACGCCAAGCATCGCCCTCTTTGAACGCCTTGCGTTTGCCGGCTCCAAGTGCGACATCGTTAAAAAACGAGAGCCAGTCGGACAAGCGAAAAGCGGCGAGGCTAGAACTTTCTTCCGCTGTGGGGGAATAGATGTGGCCTCTTGTCGATTGGTGGAACTTTTCAATAGCGGCCGTTGTGATGTTGGGGTCGTACTTCGGCACGATCTGGCCATCCGGCAGAACGCTGCCTTCGAAACTGCCATCCGGGTTTGGCATATGCACGCCTCGCAAAGCAAAATGTGACGACATCGTGGCGTGCGCACTGCCATCTGGGTCTACCCGGTCGGTCGCGACGCTGAACGTGAGGGTCAGCGCAATTTTTGCGTTTTTCTCGAATTTGGCGATCAGTTCTTTGGGTAAACCCGGCGGCGCTGCATGTTTTACAGACCTTACGATTTCGTAGTTAAAGGAATCACCGACTTTTCGCGCATTCGTGGTGGCGGCGGCGATGGCACTCGCAGTGAAAAACAATCCCACCGCCACCGCAAGCAAAATTCTGGTTTTCATTATTCTCATTGAAAACTAACCTCTTCTACGCTCTACGGCTGAAGGTTGATGTCTATAATTCGCGTGAAGACGCCTCCCGACAAATCTAGCTCGGATTCGCTGTGCAGACCAACCATCATATTTTGTTGAGGATCGTAGTAGGCGGTGCCCTTGGTGCGCCGTGAAACTTGAGCAGTCACCTGCATAGCCGTCACCGCGATTGCAACAACGTCGTGACCGCGATATGACTGTTTTCCGATGTTTGAAAAGTTGACGGTTTCGTTTGCCTTATCCGCGATGATGATGCGCCATGCATCGCCGTCCTTAAACGTCGCACGTCTACCCGACCCCAACGCGACATCGTTAAAGAATGAGAGCTCGTTGGCCAAGGTGTAGGCTGCCATGTTCGTCTTCTGCTCGGGTGAAGGGGTGGACGCTTGCTTTCCGCGGTTCATGGCGGCGCTTTGACTTGCAGCCATCACGCCGGCGGCGTCGTACGTGGGCACGATCTGACCATCGAGAAGTACGCTGCCTTCAAAGCTTGCATCCGAGATGGGGCTGGGCAGGCCAACCGGGCCGCCTGGCTGAGCATGTGTCGCGATTGTGGCGTGTGCACTCCCGCTGGCGTCTACCCGGTCGATGGCGACGCGGAATGTGAACGTTTGTGGCTTTTTGGCATTTGCTTCGATTGCATTGAGTAGAAAAGCCGGCATCGGTGGCAGGGGCGATTTTGTTAGAATGCTGAACTCATAGTTGAACGAATCGCCGGTTTTCCGCGTGTCCGCATTGGCGGTTGCTGCGGCAACGAAGAAGAGAATTGCAGCAGCGATAAGTAGAATTCCTATTTTCATAGATTATTTTGTCTCCGTGAAGTCGGCTGGTGGCAGAAAGAGCGCGCTATCTTGCTCGCCGATAGATCGGATGTTGCCACGTTCCAGGGCGGCGCAAAGGCAGTGGGCGTACCTTCATCAACCGTCACAATGCGGTATAACACGAGGCGCCCTGGGTCTCGGTGCGAGACTGAACTCGATAAAGTGCACGCCGTAACAAGCGGTTGGGCATTCGCTGAATCCTGGGACGAGTTGTACTGAGGATCTGCGAGGTCGCTGACATATTCCGTTTCTACGATCTGATGCAGGCCCGCAGAGCAAAAGAACGTCATTTGTGGCACATTGATCGATCCGCTAGTGCGGTAACCGCGTGCTGAATGACCTGCGATTTTTGCGGGCGGAAGCGGCTCGACGATTGGACCCTTTTCAAGCGTGGGTTGGGCTACCGTCTGCGTGCCGGATTGCACGGTGTAGGTCTCAACGTTCGCCGCAGTCGGGAGACTCTGGTAGGTTTTCGTTAGGGTATTGAGCGTTATGCTGAGACCTTGATCAGGCTTTTCGATGGTAGTAAATTCAGTTGTCAAAGCGAGCCGGCTCCAGCCGTGGTAGAAAGCGAAAGCCGCTAGCACGCCCGCCTTTTGACGGGCTGCCATTGCGCTCGCATAATCTTGCTCTTGTTTCTGCGCTGCTGATTTTGCAGCCGCAGCGTGCGCTCTAATTGCGGCACTTGCAATGAAACCGCCGACAACCGGAATCATGGTCAGCGCTCCCATCGCCAGCGTGTTACCCAGCGCGCCGCCAGCGCTTGGCGGTTTGGGCAGTGACAACGGCGGCAGCATTGCGATGACAGCAGCGTCAGCATCGAAAGTGCCCGGTGGCGGTGGGGTTGCGTCGGACCTGATGACTCGAGCGATTTCATCGTAGGCTAATCCGGGCGCTGGTGACGTAGCACTATTTGGTGAGGACGATGGGACCGCCGTTGGCGCCGCGGTATCCGGTGGGCTTGAGGCTGCGGTACTGACACCCCAAAACAATTCGAATATAACACTCAGGGAGAGCGCAAGCACCGATAAACGAAAACATGACCACCGATTCGAAACGGGTGACTTCATTAGGTTTCTCCAGCTGACAAAACGCCGCTGACGGCTTGCGACTACCGGGGTGGGCACTTACCTTCAAGCGCCGGTGAATCCGGGCGACCCAAGCAGGCTGGGTGTTACTCTCAAACGAGACCGTATCGCTTCAGCGCCGACAACATTACATCAGCTATTAGACGGGTAAAGGCAGTTATAATCAGAACGACTTGGCTGCTGGATGAATTTCTCGTCCGGTAAACAGGGGGCTTTCTTGATGAAGACGCTTAACCGCATCGTGTTTTCTGCCGCGCTCATGTTCTGCACCGCCGCTCCGCTCGCCGCCTCGGCTACGACGCTCCCGGCGGGAACCATGATCACAGCGAAGATGAATCAAACGATTGATTCGGGCAGCGCGCACGTCGGCGACCAATTCACGATGACTGTGGTGCCGCCGTATCCGAATAACAACAGCGCATTCACCGGCGCTCAATTATATGGCGAGATCAGCAAAGTTGTGCGCGCCGGTCAAGGCACAAACCCGGTGTTGCAGTTCGATATCGATCGCATCAAGTTGGCGAACCGGCGCAGCGCGGCAGTGGAGCTTATGGTTCAGGCACAAGAAACGCAGAAGCATAACAATGTTAGCAACATCGGCTTGACAACACTGGCCGGCATGATTGTGGGCAATATGATCGGCAAGACGGTGTTCAAGTCTAAACTTGGTGGCGCTGCGGGAGCGGTCGCGGGCGCTGTCTACGCGTCGAACAAACGAACCAACGTTTCCCTGCGCAAGGGTTCTACGGTCGTCTTAGAAGTAGAGCACGCCGTCTCGATTTAACAAAGCCGTGGTCGACAGTTAGCCTTCGGTCAGTTGCGAAGGCTGTTGGACTCGTTTGCGGATGACGCCGCCTTGGCTGGCGTCTTTTTTCTTGCTCCATTCGAACGCTTTGGACTCACCAGCAGAGCGGTCTTGGACGAACTCTCTTCTGCCGTTTGCCCCTTGATTTGAAGCAATTCCGGCAGCACGGCGTTGAAAACGTTGACGAGGTCGGGATCGAAATGAATTCCGCTCTTGAGGTTGATCTCGGCGACGGCGGCGTGTGAGGTTGACGCTTTTTTGTAGGGACGCGTCGACGTCAACGCGTCAAACGCATCGCCAAGCGCGCAAATTCTGCCGACCAGAGGGATGCTTTCACCTTTGAGACCGCGCGGATAGCCGGAGCCGTCATATTTTTCATGGTGCGTGAGCGCGATCTCGGCAGCCAACTGAAGCACTCGCGAGGTGCTATCCTTCAAAATTTCGTAGCCGACCGTGGTATGGCGCTGCATGAGCTCAAACTCTTCCGGGGTGAGTTTTGCGGGCTTGCGTAGGATGCTCTCCGGTATGACGATCATCCCTAAATCGCGCAACGGAGCAGCCGTCATGATCGATTCCTGCTCGGTGGGACTCAAGCCAGCACCCGCGGCGATGCAGCGACAATAACTCGCCATCCGCGAAAGGTCACCGCTGGGTTCCGGATTGCGTAGTTCGGCGGTTGCGGAGAGCTTGAGGATTGTTTCGCGTTCGCTTCGCGTGATCTCGGCAGTGGCAGACTTTACTTGTTCTGCGAGCCAGTGCGCTGTTTCAGCAAGCCGCTTTTGGCTTTGCCCCAAAATCAGCATGTTTTTGAGACGCGCCGAAAACTCGGCGGCGTCAAGGGGCTTGGTAAGAAAATCGCTCGCACCGCACTCCAATGCGGATTGACGAACGTTTCGCGAATGCAATGCGGTGACCATAAGAATGGGCAGATGTCGTTTGTTTTCCATGGAGCGCAGTGCCGTCACGCATTCAAGTCCGTCGGGCGCCGGCATATTGTAGTCGATGATCGCGAGATCGACTTCGTTGTGCGCCGCCCAATCCAGAGCCTCGCGAGATGATGAGAAACAAACCGTATCCCCGTACTCATGTTTCTTGACGAGACCGGCATAAATTTTTAGGTTGACGTCGTTTTCATCGACGATCAGGATTTTCATTGGTGCAGCGACTCCGAACTAAAGCGCGATTACTAAGTTATCGGCGGGAACGTGGGGGCGACGGGCATCCGTGTGATTGCGGTCACAGCCGGTACCAAACGTCCTACGGCGAGGCTAGCGATCGCGGGCGCTCACCTTTGCTGGTGCGTGACCGTACGACTTTGCCATGAGCTCGGCGCGCGAGCTGACGCCGATCTTTCCAAGAATCGACGACACATGGTTTTCAACGGTTCGCTCGCTCAGTGTCAGCTCTTCGGCGATCGCCTTGTTCGTTTTGCCCGCTAGGATTAAATCGTGGATCTGGCGCTCGCGTGGGGTGAGTTGCTGTTTGTTGCGACCTTGGCGATTGACGGGCAAGGGGGCTTCGAGGCGGTGAAGATCTCTCAGATCGTTGACGTGTCGATAAATCTCTAGGGCGGCCTGTGCTTGGCCAGCTAGCTCTAGTGCTTGTGCCTCATAATGAAACCATTGCATGCCGTGGAAAAGCCTTGCGGCTTGCTGGGCCGCTGCTTTGGCATCCGGGCCGCCTTCGTTATTCGGACCGCCTTCGGCGTTCGAACCGCGCGCGGCAGCGTACGCGTCCACCAGGGCGAGGCAGGCGGGCGTGGATCGCACCTTTGACGTTTTCTCGATCGCCGCAAGAATGGCGCGGCCGCGGAAAATGCTTTCCGGAGGCCCGTAACGCGCCAGGGCGACGAGCAGCTTGTCAACGTCGCCTGGTCCGATATGCGACTTAGTCGTCTCTAGTTTTTCTAGTGCACGCTCGAGCAGCGCGTGCGCTTCTACTGTACGATTCCGCGCGACGTAATATTCTACAAACGACGATAGCGCCCCGATTGACGTAGGGTCGTCCGAATTGAGCGCATGTTCGACGAGTTCGGGATTTGCGCAGCGTTCTGCAAGATCGTCGCGTTCCAACCAAAGGCCGGCCAGTAGGCCCGTGCGCGCGACCAACATTTGGAATGCCGGCATTTCCACGCCGGCGACAAGCACCTGCTCTACAAGCTCCGCGGCTTCTTGCAATTCGCCCTGGTGGAGACGCGCGTCGGCAAGCTTTTCCAAAAACCAGTTGAGGCTCATGCCACCGATGTTGTGTTGTTGAATGATCTTGCGGCATTCCGCAAATCCTTGCGCTGCCAGAGTGAACTCACCGATGCTCGCCATCCCGGCTGAAAAATTGTGCCAACTGCGCAGGGCACTTCGAAAATCTTGGTTTTGTTCGGCCAGCGCGGCAGCATCTTTGGTTTCTGTCAGCGCCTGCCGTACGTTGCCGCTGCAGGCATCAAGGGCAGTTTTCATCTGCAAGAAGCGAACTCTAGCAGCCGGCGGCGGCGTGCCGATAAACCGCTGCGCTTGCAGCATGTGCTCTCTCGATTTGTCTGCGTTCCAGCGGTTGACATGCAGCGCCATCAGCTCGACGTGAGCGATGTAGAAGAGCGAATCGTTCACATCGCCTTCGATGAGGCGTAGCGCCCGTTCGGCGAAATTGCGAACATCCGCGGTCTGCCCGAGATCGAAGCACAACTGCGCGATGTTCAGGCAAACGCGAGCAGCGCTTTTGCTTTCTCCGGCTGCTTCGTAGAGGGCGACGGCGGACAGGCCGGCTTCCTTGGCACGCTCGCCCAACCCACATTGATGCAGCGTTTTCGAAATCTTCTCGGTGAGTGCGGCCTGGTGGCCGTCTGCCTCGCTGCAGCTGGCTAGGGCGCGCTCGTAATTGATCAGCGCATCGCTATAGGCGAAAACGGCAAAAGCGGCGTCGCCAGCCCGCTCCTGATAGCGCGCTGCTTTCTCATATTCGTGCGCCTGCCACCAGTGATAGGCAAGCTCGCCGGGTTGATCTTCTGACTTAGTTGCTTCGAGCGTGCTCGCGATCTTGTGGTGCAGAAGTTGAGCTTCTGCTGCGAGCAACTCGCCGTAGATCGCCTGCCGCGTCAGCTCGTGCCGGAATCTATAGTAGATGGCACCGTTTGTCTCTTCTGCAACCAGCTGCAGGTCGAGCGCGTGCCGCAAAGCGGACAGAACCTGGCCTATTGGCTGGGCGCTTATGTGCGCCAGAAAATCTGCTTGGAAGCGGCGGCCGATGGCAGCTGCGCAGGTTAGCGCGATGCGTTCTTCTTCATTTATCGTGCGCAGGCGGTCGCGCACCGCTTCTTGCAGCGTGTGCGGGAGCCGGCGAGCTGAAACCTCACCGGTTTCGATGACCGCCTTCAACAGCTCTTCGGCAAAAAGTGGATTGCCTTCCGCTCGGGCGCAGATGGCGTTGACGATGTTTGCCGGTAGCGCGCCGGTTTTCCCGCTTCGAAAGACGAGCGAAAACATGTGTGCACGTTCCAATGGTTCCAGGATGATGCGCGATACGATCGGACTTCTTTCTAGCTTCGCTAAAGTCGAGCGCAGCGGGTGATCGCGCGAGAGGGCGTCCGAGCGATAGGTTATGAGCAGCAACACGTGTGACGCTGCGATGTAGGGGATGAGGTGCAGCAAAAACTCCCACGTCGCACTGTCTCCCCACTGTAGGTCCTCGATTACGATGACGGCCGGGCGATCCTTACCAAAAAGTTGCACCGCTTCGGCCATCAAGTTGAACTGGCGCAGCTTATTCGAAGCTTCTGCGGGAAGCCGCGTGCCGTCGACAGATTCGAGTTCGGGAACTAGATGCGCGAGCGCCGCCCGAATGTGTGGCGCCGAAGCCAGCACCTGCGGCTGATTCTGTACGAGTTTTCCGAGCGTCGCCACGAACGGCGCAAAGGGCAACTGTATGTATTCCAAACACTGGCCGTTGGAACACGGAACATTTTTCTTGGCAAGGATGTCGCACAACTCGGCGGTCAGGCGCGTTTTGCCAACACCGGCTTCGCCTGCAAGAATGACGACGCTGCCCTCGCCGCCTTCGGCCACTTGAAAACGCTCGAGCAGCGTCTGCAGTTGCTCTTCTCTGCCGACGAAAGGACTGTTGTAGTTCGCCTGGACGGTCAAGCCGTACCCTCCGGCGCGTTATTCGGTCTTTAGGCTACGTAGGCTTTTGCGAGTATGGGAGCCCCCTGTTTGCCGTAGGCTTGTGCGACCACGCGTGCCGCCGCCAGCTCGCCGTTGCAAAAGCGTCTTTCGGCCATTGTTCTTTGGCGGTACATACAGGGTTGAACCCAGCGAGAGCTTGGCCGAGGCCGCTCTGTTGAGAGGTAGACGCTGGATCTTCGGTTCGGCGATCACGTATTGCGCCGCTTCATAAATAATAATTTCGTGCTCGGGACCATAGCATTGGCTGAGGAATTTTGCCAAATCGCAAAACCCAGGTGTGTTGCCCCCAAGCGGAAGGTTTGGTTCGTTTATAAAGCCGACCTGTAGCAGTATCAGAGCGCTGTCGGGATTGTGACGCACGCGGCTCTTGAGGAAATGAGTGGCCTCATAGATCTGACAGCCGGTTGTTGCAGGGTCAAGATCAAGATCGGCATAGAGCCAGTCAATGCAAGAAATGCCAGGCAACATGTAGGCCTCGTGATGATTCTTGCGAGCACGCCGAACGGCCTCATGCATGGGGGAAGCGAAGATACCTGGATGACCGTAAGCAACGACGCAGACATCTAGCCCGCGTGACAAGAACGACATGATACGCTCGACCATTTGACGATAGGTCCTACTACGCGGTTTATCGACGCCGTAAAACGCATGAAGCGATTCCGCGGTAGGATTGAGGCGCTTCACCGAAATCTCCGTCGGGCGATCGCTTATGAGATAGAGCACCTTGCCGGCCGACTTGATACATTCACGCGCGCCGCGGGTTATATCCCGGCCGAATTGTATTCCCGAGCCGACCACGGTTAGTGAAGACACTGGGTGCGCGGAATTTAATTCACCGGCCAATAGTTCGGCTGAGGCCTCACCATCTCGTGCAACTCTTCGCCCCCCCCAAACTCTTTATCGATTTCCTGGTTAATGGCGTCGCTGTTTTTTCCACTCAACGCTTTTTTTTGCGTTGCCGTTAGTTTGAACACTTCGTGCGGCTCCAGGTGCTTATCGAGGTTCTGCGAAAACTTTTTGTCGTCTCGCAGCGCAGCTCGCAACGCTGGATCGTACGTGATGCGCAGGATGAGATGGGTGAAGGGATGTTTAGGCTTAGACTTACGCTTAGGCTTAGACTTGGCGGTCACGTTTTAGCTCCTTCCAATCAGTGGGAAACGCCGTTGCAAAATCTAAATGCTGGACGCCTTAGAGTTAAGCGCCAGCTCACCCGCTATTATACCACCTCAGGGGTCACAAAGTAAGAATTGAAGTCCGCCCAAAGCCTGTCGGTGCGGTCCTCGAAAGTCCTGGCTAAACCGATGGCAGGCGGGCGCAAGCTGCCTTAGCTAGTGGGGGAGTCGTCGTAGTTATTAACTGGAGCGAGTTCGACGCCGCTTGGCGAACGAGCGATTCATAGTAAGCGGCAACTTTCAAAGTGAAGAGCCGGCAGCCAAGGAGCGGCTACCGGCTCATATGTTGGACTAGCTGAACGGCGCTGGCCGATGTAATCACGGGCACACAGTTCGATGTAACAATTTCCATTGCGCGACAAAACCTGCACTCAGGTAGTTACGCCTTGAGTGCCGAAGTCACTTGATGAGGTGTTAAGGCCATGGCAACAATGATTACCCAAAAAAATGCAAACGTATTGGTTGAGCTTGACGGCGAGGTTGCGTACGTGACGCTTAACCGGCCCGAAAAGCGCAACGCACTGTCGCTCAAAACCATGGAGGAGTTAAGCGCGGGCTTTCATGCGCTTGGGGAAAATGCGGACGTCAAAGTCATCATCCTCAAAGCAAACGGACCTGTGTTTTCAGCCGGACACGATCTTAGCGAGATGCTCGATCGCGATCTCGATACGTATCGCAATCTTTTCGACGTTTGCGTTGAGACCATCGAAGTGATACAGAGTATCCGCCAACCCGTGATTGCGCAAGTGCAAGGACCGGCGACTGCTGCAGGCTGTCAGCTTGTGGCCACGTGCGACCTAGCCGTGGCGGCCGACAACGCTTGGTTCGCGACGCCGGGAGTCAAGATCGGTCTCTTTTGCTCCACGCCAATGGTAGCAGTAAGCCGCGC
>JRHI01002089.1_pt1 | contig 14693 bp, 14 predicted proteins | sample 215371 | NCBI WGS metagenome assembly JRHI01 (sample SAMN02929681, study PRJNA255918) | sediment metagenome | biome: cave system; feature: Ice Cave; material: Sediment; isolation source: sediment from deep within a dark volcanic ice cave with no known source of... ...
CCCTACGATACCCTGCGCAACGCCCTCGTGGACGCGCCCTTTGCGCTCGTGCGCCGCGGTGTTCGGTACGACGAGATTCCCTTCGACGAAGCGGGTGACGTCGATCTGGCTGCGCTTGCGCGCGCGTGCGAACGGGGCGTCGACGTCGTCTTCGTCCAGCGTTCGCGCGGTTACGCGCCGCGCCGCAGTCTCTCCTCGTCCGAGTGCGGCGCGATCGCGCTCGCCGTGCGCAGCGTGGCGCCGCAGGCTTTGGTGCTCGTCGACAACTGTTACGGCGAACTCGTCGAGGCGACGGAACCGACGCATCACGGCGTCGATGCCGTCATGGGGTCGCTCATCAAAAATCTGGGCGCCGGCCTGGCACCGGGCGGCGCTTACGTGGTGGGTCGTGCGGAGGTCGTGGAGCGGGTAGCGGCCCGGCACTACGCGCCGGGTCTGGGCAGCGGCGTCGGTCCGACGCTCGGCTTCGGACGCGCGCTCGTCCAGGGGCTGTTCTGCGCCCCGCTCGCCGTCGGCGAGTGTCTGGCCGGACTCGATTTTGCGGCGGCTCTTTTCGAAGAACTCGGCGAGTGCGTCGACCCGGCCCCTCTTGCGGAACGCCACGATATCGTACAAGCGATTTCGCTCGGTTCGGCCGCGCGCGTCACTGCGTTTGCGCGCGGGCTACAAAGGGCCATGCCGCTGGGTGCGCGATTCGTTCCCGAAGCGGGAAGCGTTCCTGGCTACCGGGAGCCCGTGATCATGTCGGGTGGAGCGTTCGTGAGCGGAGCGACGATCGAACTATCGTGCGATGCGCCGTTGCGGCCGCCGTATGAGGTCTATCTTCAGGGCGGCACGAGCCGCGAACACGTCGTGCTCGGTGCCCTCTTTGCGGCCGAATCGCTTGACAAAGAAAGCAAATGACGCGCACCGCAGAAGAGAACGCGCTATGAGCTGGAGAGCGCGTCCGTGAGCGAAAATGACATCGTCTCCAAGAACGTCGATGTTCCGTACCGGCGGCGCTACGTCCGCGTTTCGGTCTCGGCGAACATTGCGTATACGCGGGATGGCGAAGATACCCCGAAAATAGGCCATTCGAGCGATCTCGGCGGAGGCGGCGTACGCCTGGCGACCGACGAAGATCTGCCCCTGGGCGCCGTCCTGCTCCTACGCTTTCCGCTGCCCGGCATCGAGCGCGAGATCGTCGTGCGCGGGCGAATCGTGCTGTCTTTTTACAATGCCGAGGATAAGCGTTTCATGCACGGTATCGCCTTTACGTCGATCGATCCACGGGACCAGGAAGAGATCGTCCGCTACGTCGCAGCCGAGGTTCAGCGCCAGGCGCTGGAGGACGACTCAGCCGACGCGTAGCCCGATCCCGCAGCGCGTCCGCTAGCGCGGGCCGCCGGCTCCCATGAAGCCAAAGAAGAAATAACGATTGCCATCGGCTGTCTCGACGACGATACGCGTATCCTCGAGCGAAGCCGCTTTTATCGTTTTCCCGGCGAGCTCGTCGAGAACCATGCGGATCTGCTCGAACTCGGCTTCCCGAAGCGAATCGGCATCGATCTCCTGGAGGTCGATGTCTTCGAGTTCACGCAGCAGTGCGTCGATTTTGCTGCGATCCGAGGGATCGGTGTGAGTCCCGATTGTCATCGCTCCTTTCTTCGCGAACGTGCCGGCCTTGCGCCTTGCGACCGGGGAGCCTTCACCGGGGAAGTTCTAGCCGCCTGGGATAAGCTGTGTTCCCAGATGGAACGCATTCGGTAGTGTATATCCTCGAAGTGCTGAGCGGCCCGCTCGATGGGAAAACGTGGACGTTCGAACGGGAGATCACGATCGGCCGTGACGACGCGCGCGTCGCCGCCTGTATCACACTCGACCGGTACATTTCGCGCCGGCACGCGCAACTGCGCGCGGATGGAGATCGCCTCTTGCTCGCCGATCTCGCCAGCCGCAACGGCACGCGTAAAGGCGAGGAGCCCGTGACGGCCGACACCCCGCTCGCTCCGGGCGAACGTTTCATCGTCGGGCGCACGCTCTTGCGCGTCACGCGCGCTTAACTTCGTGCAAACCGTACGGACACCGGGTTCCGCACGCGCAATCGCACGTACGTTGCTGCGACCGGTCGGCTTCGTGCCGACCATGGGCGCCTTGCACGAAGGGCATCTCGCCCTGGTCGCACGTGCGCGCCGGGAGAACGCGTCGGTCGTCGCATCGATTTTCGTAAATCCGTTGCAATTCGGCCCGCACGAAGATTTCGCGAAGTATCCACGGGCGTTTGCGCACGATTGCGAATTGCTCGAAGGACAGGGCGTCGATCTCCTGTACGCGCCCGCGACCGAACGGATGTACCCGCCGAATTTTGCGACCTCGATTTCGGTCGGGACGCTCGGCGATACGTTTGAGGGTACGCGACGCCCGGGACATTTCACCGGCGTCGCAACGGTCGTTGCGAAGTTGCTGCATGCGATCGAACCGACGTCGCTCTACATCGGGCAAAAAGACGTGCAACAGGCCGCGGTGCTGCGCGTCATGGTGCGCGATCTCGACATGGCAACCAACATCGTTGTGGCTCCGACGGTGCGCGAGCCCAGCGGTCTCGCGCTCTCGAGTCGCAACGCGTATTTGCAACCCGAGGAACGTGCCGCCGCGCCGAGTCTCTTTCGCGCGCTCTCGTCGATCTCGGAACACATATCGCGCGGCGCTACGGATGCGACGCTCGTGCTCGCCGCCGGGGCCAAACTGCTCGAAGCGCCGCTGGTTTGGGATTATCTCGCAATCGTCGATCCCGCTATGTTTGCGCCGTGCGATCCGATCGTGCGACCGGCGCTCGTCATCGGCGTCGCGCATGCCGGTAAGACACGTTTACTCGATAACGTTCCGGTGGCCGGGGCGGACGGCGAGCTGCCGATCGTGACGCCCGAACGTTTCCATTCGGGGACGGCGCGGCTGGGCCGGCGGTGACGCACCGCATCGTGCTCGGCGTCGCGGGCGGCATCGCTGCCTACAAGGCCGCCGCCCTGTGCAGCGCGCTCGTGCAACGCGGCGACGACGTCGACGTCGTGATGACCGAAGGCGCTCGGCGATTCGTTGGGCCGCTTACCTTTGCGGCTCTGACGCGCAAACCCGTGCTGACGTCGCTCTGGGACGCGCCGGAATCGATTCCGCATATCGCGCTCGCGCGCGCGGCGGACGTCGTCGCGATCGTGCCCGCGACCGCCCACGTTATCGCGAAGCTGGCGCTTGGAATCGCGGACGACTTGCTCGCGAATATCGTGCTTGCGGCGCGCGTGCCGCTCGTGATTGCGCCCGCGATGAACGCCGCGATGTACGAACATCCGGCGACGCAAGAACATCTGCGCACGCTCGCGGCGCGCGGCGTGACGATCGTCGCACCTGCGGCGGGTTTTCTTGCGGAACGCGAATTCGGCGTCGGGCGACTGGCGGAGCAAGATGCAATCCTGAGTGCGATCGATGCCGCGCTCGCGCGAACGCATGCGCTCGCTGGTGAACGCGTGCTCATCACAGCGGGGCCGACACGCGAAGCGATCGACCCCGTCCGCTTTCTTTCTAACGCGTCGAGCGGAACGATGGGAATCGAGCTCGCGCGCGAAGCGCTCTTGCGCGGCGCACAAGTCGATCTCGTGCTCGGGCCGACGCTCGTCCCGCCTCCGGACGGCGTCCGTTTGGTGCGCGTGACGAGCGCGCAGGAAATGCACGATGCGACCCTCGCGCGAGCGGCCGGAGCGGACGTCGCGATCGCCAGCGCCGCAGTCTGTGACTTTCGCCCCACCCAAAGCTTTGCGCACAAAGTGAAAAAGCACGAGGCCGAAGGCACCCTTGCGCTGGAACGCACCCCCGATATTCTTGCGGCACTCGGCGCGCGAAAATCCGCGACGTTCCTCGTGGGTTTTGCGGCCGAAACACACGATGCGGAGGCTTATGCGCGCGAGAAATTAGGCGCCAAAGGGCTCGATGCGATCGCCGTTAACGACGTCTCGGCAAGCGGCGTCGGCTTCGGCGCGGGCGAGAACGAGCTCGTTCTGTTGTGGCGGGAAGGTGGTCGCGAGGCCCTGGGACGCGCATCCAAACGCGAGCTTGCGGGTCGCTTGTGGGATGCGCTCTTACGCCTGCGCGTCGCCGGAATCGCGCGCGTTTAAGGATGCTCTTAGCCGTCGATGTCGGGAACACCGATACGAAAATCGGGTTCTTTAGCGCGGCGCCGGATGGTTCGTTCGCGCTCGTGAAGACCTGGCGCGTACAGACGTCGCGCGCGCGCACGGCTGACGAATTCGGCGTGCTCTTCGCGACGCTCTTCAGTTTCACGGAACTGTCGATTTCGTCCGTCAAAGCGATCGCAGTTTCGAGCGTCGTACCGCAAACCGATCGCGCACTCATCGAAGGGTGCCGCAGATATTTCGGTTGTGAAGCAATATTCTTTGCGGCGGCGACGCAAACGATAATCGAGGTAACGACGGAACGCCCGAAGGAGCTCGGTGCCGATATGCTCGCCGCCGCAATCGCGGCGAAAGCGACGTACGGCTCGCCCCTGGTGGTCGTCGGTTTCGGTACTGCGACCACATTCGGCGCGATCTCGCGCGAAGGTGAGTATCTCGGCGCCGCGCTTGCGCCGGGCATTCGCATCTCGATCGACGCGCTCGTCGAACGCACGGCAAAATTGCCGCAGGTCGCACTCGAAGCGCCCAATGGCCCGATCGGGCGCGACACGGTTTCCGCACTGCAAGCGGGCATCGTCTATGGCTTCGTCGGCCAAACGGAAGCGCTCGTCGCGCGCATGCGCCACGCGATCGGTGAGGACGCACGCGTCATCGCAACGGGCGGGTTTGCGAACTTCATCGCTAAACACACGCCGATCATCGATGCGGTCGAGCCGCACCTGGTCTTATCCGGTCTCGCCCTTTGGTTCGCATCCCAAAAGCCGTAACGCGCGCGATCTTCGCGTTGCTTGCCATGCTGGCGATKTTCTCCATGCACGCAGTACCGGCGCGAGCGGACGGCATCAGCGGTGCGTCGACGGCCGCGAAAAGCGACGGCGGCGCATCGGCGCGCGCGATCGGCTCCCGCGGTGCGTCTGCGCGCGCGAACCGCTCCGGCGGTGCATCGCTTTCGGCGCTCGACCTAATCGAGCTGCAAATTTCTTATACGACTTTGATGGCGCGTTACTACCGGCCCGTCCAGCCGCGCATACTCGCCGACGGCGCGCGCACGGGCATCGCTGCCGAACTTTTGGCGCGCGGCGTCTCGGGCGCCGAATTGCCGTATACGCCGGCGCACGTCGATTTCGGTGACGGCGAGGATTTCATCGATGCATTGGTGTTGCGCAACCTAGCGCTCTACGGCGCGCGGCTGGACGGGCATCGTCTGGTAGAAGCCGCGGTCGCGGGCGAACTCGGCGCCTTGCGCGATCCTTATACGGTGCTATTTCGGCCGCAGCAATTTAAGAAGTTCAACGCATATTTAGGCAACGAATCCTTCGGCGGAATCGGCGCGATGTTATCCTTCGATGCGGCGAAGGGTCGTGCGCTCGTCGAACGCGTTTTGCCGGACGGTCCCGCCGCAGCCGCCGGATTGCGCGGCGGGGATATTATCGTCGCAATCGACGCGCGTCCGACTGCCGCGCTGGGCGCCGCCGGCTTGCGTGGTGCCCTGCGTGGCAAGATCGGCAGTAGCGTGCGCGTCGCTGTCCTTCGCGACGGCGCGCCGCAAACACTTACGATCGTGCGCGCGGAGGTAAGCGATCCCGAGGTACGCTCCGAACTTTTCGGCGACGTCGGGTACGTCGCGCTCGCGCGTTTCGGAGATCGCGCAGGCGTCGAACTTGCAGCGGCGTTGCGCGCGCTCCGGGCTCGGCATGCGACGTCGTTCGTGCTCGATGTGCGCGGGAACGGCGGCGGGTACGGCGATCAAGCGACGGCCGTGGCCGCCCTATTCCTTTCGGGCCCCGTCTTCACGACGCGCGACCGGAACGGAACGACGACGGTCTCGCGCGCCACGATGAAGGAGCCCTTTACCGGGCGCCTCGCGCTACTGGTCGACGGCGACACGGCATCCGCCGCCGAGATCGTGGCGGGTGCCCTGCAGGACGCCGGGAGCGCGACGATCGTCGGGCAGCGAACCTTCGGAAAGGGTCTCGTGCAATCGGTCTTTCCGCTTCCGGACGGAAGCGCGTTGAAAATTACGACGGCCCGCTACACGACGCCCAGAGGACGCGATATCGATCGCGTCGGCATCCTGCCCGATGTCGTCGTCGCGGAACCGCCCGGCAGCGTGCGCGGCGACCCCGCTCGCGACGTTGTGCTGGCTCGCGCGCTCGACCTGGTTCACGCGCCGGCGCCGAACGAGAAGCCTACGAGCGCGCCTTAGCGCAATGGTCGTGAAGCCTATGAGCGCCATAGTGCGATGGTCGGTTCGACACTAGCGCAGAAGCGAGCGGCTTGCGGGTTCCAAACGAAGGCACTCGCATCGGACTAGCGGTGCGCGCATCGACTCGGGCAATAGGTGCCCCTCGAAACTGCGTACCCATCTCCGTAAATCTTCGTCACGAGGACAAACGCCCGTCACCACAAAGGCCCATTCGCCTTCGCGAACCGGCAAACGGGGGAAGTCGTTCGGCTGCCGTTCCGTAACGAAGTACGAGACGCGTTGCGCAAAGGTTTGAAGTTCGGGCAGCAACGCACTTTCAAATGCGGCAACGCATGCAGCGTCGGCCGGCGCGTCGAACATGAGCACCGCAACGCCGACGAATGAGTTGGGTGCCCGTACCTGCGACGGCTCGGGACGATGCAGGCCATCGAGTGGGAAACCGCTCTGAACGCGCGCAGGTCGCAGCAACAGTACGTTGTCGGAATCGATCAGCGTAGCGTTCGCAGCGTCGCGGTGGTTCTGCCACGCCGGCGAGTTGAGGTAAAACGCTTCGAGCGCCTCGCGTCGGCCCGACATCCGCTCGAATCCGCGAAACCAGACGAAGCTCTCGGCGTCGGCGAGATCGCGATAGTGGCCGATGGGCATCATCCCGCAGGCCTCTTGGCTCTCGATGAATTCGCGTTCGAAGAGTGCGATCAAGTCGTCGCGCCGTCCCGGCCGCATGACGTAGCGACGCAATTCGACGACGCCGAACCGCAGATCCGTAAGCGTCTTCACCGGCGTGTAAACTCCATGATCCAATTCGTTTCCCACGTCGTCCCGCCGTCGGCGGAGAAGGCTTGCTCCCAACGGCATCCGTCTTCGTATCGCTTCGTTCACCGGTAGCGGCAAATAATCGGTGTCCCCTCAAAGGTCTCGTTGGAGAAGAAGTCGCCGATACCGGTCATCGTTAAAGGCGCCGACATTCGGGACGGTGTTCAGGCCGCTCTGCGCGGTCGCCCAATACAGACTCCACTCGCCTGTCTGCGCGTCGTACAGGCGTAGTGTTAGGCCCTCGATCCTCTCGAGCGGGCCGTCGCCGATGAATTCATCGATATTCGCTTTGCCGCCCCACACGGACCGTGCGCTGCAGGTCGAATCGAACGCATACCATTGCTCCGACCCACGCAGCGGATGCTTGAGACGGCGATTGCGCACGTTCCAAGTTCCGAAAAAGAAGTCGAAATCGGATTGGCCGTCCAATAGCAGAATTTGCGTTTCCATGCGCCCACCATAGCAGGCGTTAGTGGCACCAGGGAAGAGCCACTTTTGCGAGAATCGGCAGTGCCACGATGCGCGCCCGCGGCATTCTCGTGAACCGGAAATCCGCAATCCCACTCCACCGGCAGCTCACGTCGGCGTTGCGGGATGCGATTCTCTCGGGTAGACTGACTCCCGGCCAGCGCCTCCTCTCGAGCCGCGAACTGCAAACGCATTTGGGCCTGTCGCGCAACACGATCGTCGACGCGCTCGGGCAGCTGCACGCTGAAGGTCACCTCGTAACGCTACGCGGCGTCGGTACCTTCGTCGCGCAGCACGTTTACCGTCGGCCGGAGGACAAGAATGAGAGCAAGAGCGGCGTCGTGCCGCCGCCGGCGACAGCGTACCTATCTGCGCAGTCCCTCGCCGCGAATCTGCACGAGACCGTGCCGTTTCGTCCCGGGGTTCCGGCGCTGAATCTGTTCCCCTCCGCGCAGTTCAAGCGCAGTTTCAACGCACGCGACTGGACGTGCCGCCTGCTCGATTATCCCGATCCGCTTGGCTACGAACCGCTACGTGCGGCAATCGCGCGGCGACTGCAGCAGACGCGCGGCATCGCGTGTTCCCCGGATCAGGTACTCGTCACGAACGGTGCGCAAGCGGCATTTATGTTGATCGTTCGCGTGCTGCTAAAAAAGGGCGATCTCGCCGTCGTCGAGGATCCCGGTTATCCGAACGTCCGGGCGACGCTAATGGCGCACGGTGCGCGGATCCTCGCCGCGCCGGTCGACTGGGCCGGCATCGACGTCGGTGCGTTTGCCCGCCGCCGAGCACGAGTCGTGTACGTGACGCCTTCGCATCAATATCCAAGCGGCGCGGTTCTGTCCCTCGATCGGCGCTTTGCGCTTTTAGCGTGGGCGGAGAAACGCGGCGGCTGGATCGTTGAAGACGACTACGATAGCGAGTTCAACTATACCGATCGTGCACAGCCCGCGCTGCACGGCTTAGCCGAAGGGGGTCCCGTCGTGTACGTCGGTACGTTTAGCAAAGTGCTCTCACCGGCGCTGCGAATCGCGTATATCGTCGTACCGCCGGCATTGCGCGACGCATTCACCGCCGCCCAACAAGTAACGGGCGGTACGCCGGACGCGATCGTGCAGTCGGCACTCGCGCGTTTTATGGACGCGGGTCATCTGGGCCGGCATATCGCAAAAATGCGTAAGGTCTACGACGAGCGGCGAAAGTTCGTCGCTGCCGCGCTGAGCGCAGTGCCGGGCGAGGTGTTTCGGGTGCGCGATTCGCGAGCCGGCTTGCATTTCATCGCCGAACTCGCCGATGGAATCCGCGATGACGAAGTGAGCGAGCGCGCGGCGCGGGCCGGCGTCATCGTGCCGCCGCTCTCGTCGTATTTTCACGGCAAGGTATCGCGCAATGGGTTGGTTATCGGCTATGCCGCAAGCGCGCTTCCCGATGCACGCAAGGCGATCGCGGCGTTGACGAGCGCCGTATCAGCAGTAGAAAATCGCGCGCCGTAAGCACGAGACGCTGGTCTGGTCCAGCATAAGACCATACCGCTGGAGATCGGTTTCCGGAGCCCGATGTACGTATCGTCGCTCCGCGGCGAGAGGCCGTCCCCTAAGCGTCCGCAGTCGCGCGGGCGGCAAACCGGGGGCATATGCTGCGAGGCGAGTGCGGCCGGACCGCCGAGCCGAAGCTTGCGGACGAGCCGTTTGATCTGGCGAGCCGACAGGCCCAGCACGGCGGCAGCTTGGACCTGGTTCGGATCGCCGGCAGCGATCCGTTCGAGGACGCTAAGGCGGCGGAGATCACGAGGCGAGAGGGACACAAGTGCAGGCTCCATGCTCGGAACCTCGCCTCGCCCAAGGGACACCTCTAATGAGTTCGATTGGGACATTTCTATCGAGTGCCCAGAACCGCGGAGATGGCGGCGAGCGTTGGGCGACCCTTATGCTATACTACGGGATTGTGGACCGCTTGGCACCGCCGCTTCGTATCGGCACGCATGAAATTTGGCCACCCGTCGTGCTCGCGCCGATGTCGGGGGTGACGAACCGTACCCTCCGGGCGCTCTACAAACCGTTCGGGTTCGGGCTGACCGTCACGGAGTTCGTTTCCTCGAACGCACTGACCGTCGGTGCCCAGCGCACGATGGAGATGATCGACCAGCACGGCGTCGAGCGGCCCGTTTCCACACAGCTGTGGGGCAGCGATCCCGCCGTTATGGCGCGGGCGGCGCGAGTCGTCCGCGAGTGCGGGGCCGATATCGTCGATATCAATTTCGGCTGCCCGGCGCCGAAGGTGACGAAAACGCAAGGCGGCAGCTGGTGCCTGCGCGATCCCGAGCACTGCGAAGCGATCATGCGAGCCGTCGTCGCCGCCGTCGATTGCCCCGTGACGATGAAGATGCGCTTGGGCTGGAGCGACGTACAACTCGTGTACGTCGAGGTGGCCAAGCGCGCCGAGGCCGCCGGCATCCGGGCGCTGACGTTGCACGCGCGCACCGCGAAACAGTTCTACAAAGGCACCGCGGATTGGGCGCACATCGCAAGGCTCAAGGCCAGCGTCGGGATCCCGGTCATCGGTAACGGCGACCTCGGCGATCCACACGAAGCGTTGCATCGCATGCGTGAAAGCGGTGTCGACGGTATCATGCTCGGGCGCGCCGTGCTCGGCAACCCGTGGTTCGCGGGCGGCGTGCGCGATCTGCTCGAAGGACGCGAAGCGACGCCGACGCCGCGCGCACCGGAGCGTTTGCGATTCGCGCTACATCACTACCGCGTCATGGTCGACGAGTGGGGCGAGACGCGCGCCGTACCGCAGATGCGCAAACACTTGGGCTACTATCTCAAGGGTTTTGCGGGAGCTAGCGAACTGCGCGAACGCTTGATGCGCACCGCGACCGCCGCCGAAACGCTCGGCGTCGTAGAAGCGACGATCGAACGGCTCGAAGCAACGGAGGCGGCTGCAGCGTGAACGCACGTGACACCGGGGATGCGCTCTACGGCGCACCCTCACCGCAAGCGTTGTTCGACGAGACGTACGAAAATTACAAATCGTTCGTGAATCCGCCGCTCGCGCGCGTCATGAAACTCTCGGGTTCGCCTGTCGAAGTGTACGCGCGCGGCGCGACGATTTGGGATCACGAAGGCAAAGCCTACCTCGATTTCGCGGGCGGTTACGGCGTCTTCACGCTCGGCCACTCGCATCCACGCGTCGTCGGTGCGGTGCGCGAACAACTCGAGCGCATGGCGCTCTCCGGCAAGACGATGTTCGATCCGCTGCTCGGGCGCCTCGCGCGAGCGCTGGCCGCAATCGCGCCGGGCGATCTCTCGCTCTCGTTTTTCGCCAATAGCGGCACCGAGGCCGTCGAAGGCGCCCTCAAACTCGCGCGCGCTGCGACCAAGCGCGCGAAGATCGTCGCGACGACCAACGCATATCACGGCAAGACGATCGGTGCCTTGGCCGCGAGCGGACGCGACGCGTATAAAACACCTTTCGGGCCGTTACTCGCCGACGTCGTTCACGTCCCGTACGGAGATGCTTCGCTGCTAAACGAAGTGCTGCGCGACGCGGCCGCATTCATCGTCGAGCCCGTGCAGGGCGAAGGCGGTGTGATCGTGCCGCCGCTGGGTTATCTGCGTGCGGCGCGGGATGCGTGCGACGCATCCGGCGCCCTCCTCATCGCGGATGAAGTGCAAACGGGGCTCGGGCGCTGTGGGTTGCTCTTCGCCTGCGAACGCGACGGCGTCGTGCCCGATATAATGACGCTTGCAAAAGGGCTTTCAGGCGGCGTCATGCCGATCGGTGCGTATATTGCACGGCCGGGCGTTTGGAACGCAGCGTATGCGAAGGCGCCGCTCGTGCATACCTCGACCTTCGGCGGCAATCCGCTCGCCTGCGCAGCGGCGCTCGCGGCGCTCGAGGTCCTGCGTGACGAAAATCTGGTCGAAAATGCGCGAGCGCGCGGGGAGCGGCTTCTGGCGGGCGTACGGGCGCTTGCAAACGACTATCCGAGTGTGATCCGCGCCGCGCGCGGCCTCGGCCTGCTCGTGGGCATGGAACTTCGCAGCGAAGGGTACGCGGGGACGATCATTCCCGAAATGCTCAAGGCGGGCGTCACCGCCGCCTGGACGCTCAACATGCAACGCGTGATCCGCCTCGAACCGCCTCTGGTCGTCACCGCAGACGAAGTGGAACGCGGGCTCGCCGCCGTTCGCGCCGGCGTCCACGCGGCCCACAACAAACTCGGCGTTCTTCCGGAAACGAGTTCGACGTAACGGCATGCCATCGGTGAACACTACGATCGTCGTCGATGCACCCGCGCGCGACGTGTACGCTCTCGCAAAAGATCAGGAGCGATTCCCGCAGTACATGCCGGATGTCGAACTCGTCACCGTGCTCGAACGACACGACGGCCGTACGATTTCGAAGTGGAAGACGCTCGTGGAAGAAGCGCCGATCGAATGGATCGAAGAGGATCTCTTCGACGACACAAAATTGCGCGTCGATTACAAACTGCTCGAAGGCGATCTCGATACGTTCGAAGGTTCGTGGACGTTCGAGGAGCGCGAAGGCCGAACGCACGTCGTGCTGATTGTCGAATACGATTTCGGCGTCCCGACGCTGGCCGAGCTGATCGGCCCGACGCTGCACAAGAAAGTTCAGGAGAATAGCGAGATGATGCTGGCCGCGCTCAAAGCGGAAGCGGAAACCGGCGTTTCGCGCGAGCGGAGCGCATAGTCGCCCTGCGCAAGGCACGCCGTGTCGGCGCCGATCTCCTCGCCCCTGCCGGCCTTTGTTGCGTCAGGGCAAGCTGCGCTAGGCGAGGATTCGAGCGGCTACGGCTTCTTCTTCAGGCGCAGCCGCAGCGCGATCGACGCCGCTGCGTAGATCGCGATCAAGATGTACGCCGTGAGGACGAGTCGCGTTTGCGGTAAGATGATGCCTTCGTGGATCTCGCGCAGTTGCACGAAGATGCCGACGACCGCGACGACGAACAGGACGGCGCTGAGGACATTGCGATACAGAACGGATCGGATCACGCGGACGGATTCGCGGCCGTGCCGAAGGAGGCCCGTGTGAAATTTGCCTTCGTGATTCACCCGACGTCGCTCGAGGATGTCGTGCGCTACGAACCTGGTGCCGTGGGCAAGGGCCGCCCGATCATCGAGAAGATCATGGAGTGGATGCCCGCCTACGCCGCGGCACACGTGACCGGCGTGCGCACGCCGGACGGCCGCGAGACCGAGGGCTGGTTCGTCGGCGCGACCTACATGCCCGAACAAATGCTCGGTTTGCCGCGCGAGACCGTCTACAAGAAGATTCTCGACGCCATCCAGATCGGTGCCGATTTCGGGGCCGAGATCGTCGGGCTCGGCGCCTTTACGGGCGTGGTCGGCGACGCGGGTATCACTCTCGCGGAGCGCTCGCCGATCCCGGTCACGACCGGCAATTCGCTCACGATCGCGGCCGGCGTCGCGAGCCTGCTGCGCGGCGCGCACGAAATGGAGATCGAACTTGCCACCGCGACTGCGGTCGTCATCGGGGCGACGGGTTCGATCGGCTCCGCTTGTGTCGAACTGCTCGCGCCCCACGTCGCCGAGGTCGTGCTCGTCGCGCGGAATCGGACGCGGCTGGAAAAACTCGAAGCGGAGCTGCGCGAGCGCGTCCCGTGCAAGTTATCCATCTCGACGGACGTTCGCGGATCCGTACCGCGCGGACAACTCGTGCTGACCGCGACGACGTCGACGCAAGAGCTTATCGAACCGGCGGATCTGCAGACGGGCGCCGTCGTGTGCGAACTCTCGCTGCCGCACGACGTGGGTCGCCGCGTAGCGGTCGAACGCCCCGACGTGCTCGTCACCGAAGGCGGCAATATTCGCGTTCCGGGAACGCCGCGCTTCGCGCGCGTGAGGGAAGAGGGCCGCGAGTTCGATCTCGGTCTTCCGCCGCAAACGGCACTCGCATGCATGTCGGAAACGATGGTTCTCGCGCTCGAAAATCGACGCGAACACTATACGCTCGGGCGCGGCATCGATCTCGAGAAGGTTCGCGAGATCGATATGCTCGCCACGCGCGCGGGTTTCGAACTCGCAGGCATGCGCGCATTCGACGCAGCGGTCACGCCGGAACGGATCGCGGAAATTCGCAATGCGGCACGCGCGCGCCGCACGGTCGTGGTCTAAAGATGAACGGACGGACCGCCGGGGGTAGGTCGTGAAACGCATCGTTTCGGTGTCGCTCGGGTCGTCTTCTCGCGACCATCGTGCGAAGGTCGAACTGCTCGGAGAAAGCTTAGACCTGCAACGTATCGGAATGGACGGCTCGATCGAGCGCGCCACGAAAAAATTGCGCGAACTCGACGGCACGGTCGACGCTATCGGGCTCGGCGGAATCGACGTCTACTTGTATGCTGGTTCGAAGCGCTTCGCTTTGCGCGACGGGCTGCGCTTGCTCGACGCCGTGAAAAATACGCCCGTGGTTGACGGCAGCGGTTTAAAGAATACGCTCGAACGTGAGGCCGTACGGTATCTGCGCGACGAACTCGGCATCGTACTCGCCGGTACGAACGTCTTGATGGTCAGCGCGCTCGACCGTTTCGGCATGGCGCAGGCGCTGGTCGATGCGGGAGCGGACGTTCTCTTCGGGGATTTCATCTTCGCGCTCGATCTCGACAAGCCGGTGCGCGGACTTGCGGAGTTCGAAGCGCTCGCAGAACGCTATCTGCCGGATGCATGCAAACTCCCGTTCCAGTTTTTTTACCCGACCGGGAAGAAACAAGACCGGCCGCCGCAACCGAAATACCCGGAGTATTACGCGCAAGCGCAGATCGTTGCGGGCGATTTCCATTTCATGCGCCAATTCATGCCCGACCGCCTCGACGGCAAGATCGTGCTCACCAATACCCTTACCGCGCACGACATCGAAGAACTGCGTTCGCGCGGCGTCGCACGTTTGGTGACGACGACTCCCGATTTCGGCGGCCGTTCCTTCGGAACCAACGTCGTGGAAGCGGCTTTGCTCGCACTGCTCGGCAAGCGCTGGGCCGACGTCACCCCGCAGGACTA
>JRHI01002090.1_pt1 | contig 14680 bp, 12 predicted proteins | sample 215371 | NCBI WGS metagenome assembly JRHI01 (sample SAMN02929681, study PRJNA255918) | sediment metagenome | biome: cave system; feature: Ice Cave; material: Sediment; isolation source: sediment from deep within a dark volcanic ice cave with no known source of... ...
GTCTAATTGTCGTCGCCGGCAAATCTAGTTGACGTTAGACAGACCGGCTGCGCGAGCAACAACGCAAGCTCAGCGGCCACTCCGGCGAGTACGGCACACTCATCATTCACAGCATGGAAACCGGTCAACCCCGCGTGATCTCCGGCAACGTCGCCAACGACGGGCTGATCGACAACCTGCCCGCCGGCTGCTGCGTCGAGGTCCCCTGCCTGGTCGACAAGAACGGCATCCAGCCGACCCACGTCGGTGCCCTTCCGCCCCACCTCGCCGCCTTGATCCAGACCAATATCAACGTCCAGGCCCTCACCGTCGAGGCCGCCCTCACCGGCAATCGCGACCACATCTACCACGCCGCCCTGCTCGACCCTCACACTGCCGCCGAGCTCGACCTCGACCAGATCTGGCGCCTGGTCGATGACCTACTGGCCACCCACGGCGATTGGCTGCCGGTCTTCGCCCGCAACATTGAAACAACGAGCGCGAAAGTAACCGCTTCGCCCTGGTACCCAAGCATACGGGTCGAGACGTGAAGCGTGGAACGCTAAAGAGTAGTATCGAGCAGGCCGGTCTGACGACCGTCGAATTTCTCTCACTCCTCGGTTGACGGAGGCATCGCGATGACCCGCTTTCTGGTCATGCTCACCCCGGATGCGCTCGACGGCGGCTACACCGTCACCGTCCCCGGTCCTCCGGGTTTGGTGACCAAGGGCGACACGATGGAAGAGGCGCTGGCCAACGCCCGCGATGCGATCGAGCTGTACTTCGAGGGCGAGACCGCCGAGAGCCTCGCCGCGAACGGCGTCCGTCGCGACTACGTGCTCGCAACCGTCGACGCGCGCATCAGCGCCTGATCCCGCCGCCACGGCTGGCCATCCCCCCACCGCAGTTGAGCTCAGCCTCGACCGAAGCCGGCCCCCGGCGGCGACCTCCTCGCCACCCAAGGGGACTTGCTCCCCGATCTCAATGGAACGGATGAGCAAGCGGAGCGCGGGTTCGAGACAGCCGAGGAGCCGGTGGGGCGGCAATGGTTGCCAGTCGAGCAGGACCATTCCGCACTCGGAGCGGGACACCCCCCTGCATCACAGCGCTGGCTCCGCCAGCTTCAGGTACCGCCGCACGCTCGCCCGGTTCCGCGGATCGTCGGCCAGACCGAGCAGACCGAGCAGCTGTGTCTCGTCCGCCCCGTCCTTCGCCCGTTCGACGGCGAACGTGTGTCGCAGCACCTGCGGCGTCACCTCTTTCGTCAGCTCCGCCGCCCGCCGGACGCGGTCAACCATCCCGTTGACCGCCTGAAACCCGACCGGGAAGAGCAGATCGACGGGCGCCTTCCGCTCCAGGTACTCCCCATAGATCCGACCAAGCTCAGCGTCGCCCGCCAGCTTCCGCTCCTTGCCCCGCTTGGTCACGTCCTCGTAGAACACGTACACCACCGGTTGCCCGGCATCGACCAGGTCGATGTGGTCCCGGCGCAGCGCCAGCAGCTCCCCCCGCGTCAGCCCCAGCCGCAACATCAACCAGATCGCGGGGAGACTCCACGGCTCGTCCTCGGCCGCCGCCGCCAGCAACGCCGCCTGTTCCTCGGCAAACAGCGGGATCGGCGAGCGAAGCTGGATCGTGTGCGGGTAAAACCCCTCCGTCGGGTCGGTCGTCAGCACCCGCGCATCTTCGATCAGAAACCGGAAGAACCGGCGCACCGACGTCAATCGCCGCTTCCGGGTCGAGCGGTTGTTTGCCAGCCCGAGGAACTCGGCGATGTCCGACCGCGTGAGCCGATCGATCGGTTTCGGCCCCGTCCGCTCCTCCAGCTTGACCAGATCGTAGCAATACGACTCGATTGTGTTGAACGGCCGTTTCGCCTGCTCCAGCTCACGCCGGTACCACGCCCGCGCCAGGTCGAGGCTGCTCCCCGGTTCAAGCGCCGGCATGCCACCCAGGAGCGCCGCGAACTTCCCGCCGGGACCGGGTGCAAAGAGGGGAAGCTGGTCGGGCACGGCCGCCGCCGCGGCCTGCTCCAGCTTGAGGAGCGCGGGCTCGTCGGTGTACGGTGCCTCGCGCTCTTCCGTCGTGATCGCGTCGATCCGGCGCCGCCGGCGCGGACGGGACGGCGGCTGGGCGTGCGGCGGCCCATCCGGCGCTCCGGGCGGCGTGCGCAATCGACTCGGCATCGTCGTTTCCTCGCGACTGGTCCGTTCGCGGCGGACGCGGCGGCGTGCCTCGTGCGGCGTCCTGCCGACATCCCCCAGACGCCGCCAGCGTAGGAGCGGGCGGCGGGCTTGTCAAGCGGCGTACGGCTCGAACGGACAAACGTCTGCTGCCGGCGTCATCGCCCCGCGCCCGCCTCGACGTGCCGTTCCACCGCCCGCCGCACCGCGGCCGCGCTTGCCGTCTCGGCCGCGACGACTGCGACCCCCAGCCGGCTCGCCGCGCGCCGCACCTGATCCGACGTGCTGTGACTCAGTTGCCGGACGATGAGGACCACCAGGTCGACGCCCGCCAGCGCCGCCAGCACATCGCGCCCCTGTCGTGTCGCCTCCCGCGCCGAAGGGATCTCGCGCACCTCCGCCACCCCGACCCGCCCCAGGTCGCGGCCGATCCGGCTCCGCAGCGCCCCGTGGCCACCGACGATCGCGACCATCAGCCCGCGCAGATCGGCTTCCCGCCCATCCTCCGCGAGGACGACCGCGGTCTCCTGCCGCATCGCCCGTTCGCGCGCGGATCGCCGCGACCGCTCGACGCGGTACGCCGCCGCCGGCTCGCCGCAGGCATGGAGAAACCGCTCGGCGGCCCGCGCAATCTCGGATCGCTCGGCATGGCGGTGCCCCAACTCCTCAGCCGAGGCGATCGCAGCCACCGGCAGCCCCGACTCCGGCGGCGCATAGGTCTGCTGCTCGAGCCCCTCGAGCGCCAGCAGCGGGTCGACGAAGGAGCCGTCGAGCGCCCGCCGCCGCGCCGGATCGAGCACCGGGCGCCAGTCCTCGCCGCCCGCCGCCGCCGCGGCTTCGAGCAGCCGCAGCCCCGCCGATTGGCGCAGGACCGGAACCGATGAGTCCTCCGCGCGCAGGTCAAAGAGGATCGTCGCCCACCGCACCCGCTCGGCCGCTGGAAGGTCGGATCCTCCACCGTCGAGGAATCCGCCGACCACCGCCGCCGCCGCCTCCGGATCACCCGCGTCGAGATGCAGCGCGTGCAACGCCGCAACGATGTCGGCATCACCCGCTCCGTCGGCGATCACCCGGGCAAAAGCGCGGCGCGCGCTCGCAAAATCGTTCGCCTCAAATAGGCGCCACGCCGCGCCAGCGACCGCCTCGGTCGTCGCCCCGGGGTCATCGACCAATCCCCTGACCGCGGCCTCGTCATCCGGTTCCACTGGGCGTCTCTCGGCGATGGGCGTCCGCGATAGCCACGTTCCTTCGGCGGATCTCCAGCAGTCTACCGACCGCATCGGGTCGAGTACACTGCTTCGCTCGGGACGATGAGCGCCAAGCGCCTCAGGAGGATCCAGACATGTCAGACGAGACAACAACCAACTCGCCATTCGCCGCCGGCGCGGCCGCGGCCCCCGCGGCACCGCCCGCCTTCCAACCCGTCTGGGCGCGCCGGTCCGACCTCCTCCCCTTCTCGCCGATCCCCGGCATCTCCATGCAGTCGCTTGCCGGCGGCAAGCTCATGATCAACTTCGTGACCATCGCGCCCAACGCCGTCGTCCCCACCCATCATCACCCCCACGAGCAGGCCGGCGTCGTCCTCGAAGGCGTCCTGATCCTCACGGCAGGCGACGAAACACGCCGCCTCCTGCCCGGCGACGCCTACGCGCTCCCACCGGACCTGCCCCACAGCGCCACCGCCGACGCCGGCGGCTGCCTCGTCATCGACGTCTTCACCCCGCCTCGCCAAGACTACCTGCACCCGTCTGCCTGACAGCGCGCCGCCTTCTCGCCCATCGCCGGCAGCTGGGGGATGGGCGACGATGGGCTCGGCATGGCACGCTCGGCCGGGTCATGGTTGGTCACGCTCAGCCGCAATCCGCGCTGTCCCACTGCTCCTCGCGCCGACTTCCTCGCCCGCGCCGTTCGTCTCCCGCGCTACCGCCCGACTGCCGCGATGGTCGATCGGTCCCTAGGTATGTACTATTGCGCCTTGACGATGTGCCACTATGCTGATATAGTGATGCTTACATGATCGGTCGCATCGTCGAGGAGTCGGGGCTCGCCATGGGTGAGCTGGTCGTCGGGAAACCGGCCTTGCAACTGAACTTCCTGGTCTCGCTGCCGCTCGATCTCGTGTCGGCGATGTCCTTGCTCTACCGCGCGGTACCGGGCAGCGGGCTCGACCCCTGGCTCGTCGCGGCCAGGCGCGGTCTCGCCGACGACGTGCGCGCCGACCTCGACCTGCTCCACGGCTTCTCCGGCCGGCTCCTCTACTACATGGAAGAGCCGGTGATGCGCTTCAAGCCGCTGCGCCCGGACCACATCGAGACCGGCTACGACGAGCTGATCGCCTTCCTGTCGGCCTTACCGGCTGACGAGTTCCGCGCCATGGTCGCCCATGCCCTGGAGCGGGTCCACCGCGATCTCGGCACGGCGCTGACCGTGCCGCCGTTCGAGAACGAGACCGCCTGGCGGTCCTACCTCGAACCGGCCCTGACCACGGCCTGCGCCGACGAGGTCCTGGCCCTAATCGCCGACTCGGCGTCGCTGAAGGCGCGGACGATCGGTCTGTTCCAGGGCATCTGGCAGCAGCTCTACGCCGCCGAGTTTGCCGCCCGCCTCCCCGCTCTGCGCGAGGCCGCGATGTTGGCAAGCACGACGGCCGGTCACGGGTTCGGTATGGCCTTCGCCGAGCTCACCGGAAACCGCCTGCCAGCGACGCTCATCACCGGTCTGAACGATGTCGAGTGCGTTACCTTCTGTCCATCCTCCCGCCTCGGCTCCTTCATCAGCTACTGCCTCTACCCGCCCGATCTGGTGGTCTACTTCGGCGCGCCCGAGCTGCTCGCCCGCAGCCGGCCCCAGACCGGCACCAATGGCTTCGTCAACCTCGACGACCGTCCCGCCGAGCCCGGCACCTCGCTCGACCCCGAGGACGTGATCGAGGCGCTGCGTGCGCTCGGCGATCCGAACCGGCTGCGGGTGATCGAGCTGCTCGCCGGCGGCGAGCTCTACGCGCAGGAGATCGTCGGCCGCCTCGGCATCGCGCAGTCCGCAGTGTCGCGCCACCTCTCCCTGCTCGAACGGGCGGGATTGGTCAAGGTCCGCCCGCGGGGCGGGATGAAGTACTACGCCGTCGACTGCCGCCGCCTCGACGCCCTCGCCGACGCGCTGCGCTGCCGGGGGCGGCCGTGAACCGATGCCGCGTCGCTGAGCCATGAGGATTGACAAAGCGCAAACGTGTGTTATAATCGAAGCTCGAATCACTGATAGATCCCGACGCGGTTGTGAACGTACAACTGCGCAACCTTAACAATTGAACCTGCACATCATCCCGTGCTCCCCCGGGTTCGGCCCGTCCGAGCGGCCTTGCCTGGCGGAGCGCCGAGCGCGGCGCCGTCCTCGCGACACCTGACCGCACCGCCGGCGCTCGTTCCCAACTTTGCCGCCTCGGGCGACGTTAGCCGGTCGCCTGGCATAAATCCACCTCGGTTTCCTCTTCTGGCGGGCAACGCGATCACATGAACACCGGTCGCGCCATCCGCTCCTCTTTCCCTCCCCTCCGATGCTTGATCCATCGATCGCGGTCAAGCTGGAAATCCTCGGCAGCGATCGAACAGTTCGGAGCGCCCGGCGCCACTCGCGCCGGGCGCGGCTGTTTAACAGGCGCGCCCACCGCGGCTATCCCTGCTCCAGCTCGATCCGCGGGAACAGCGGACCCTCCGGCCGCACCTGGCCGAGCGTCGCCGCGCCCCAGGTGCCCTCGCCCGTCCACGCCCCGTTCGTGACTGGACCCAATCCGAGCTGCGCCATCATCCGGTCACTCGTCGTCGGGATGTACGGCGCCAGGAAAATCGCGACCAGCCGTGTCGCCTCCGCCGCCGACCAGAGCGTCGTATCGAGCAGCGCCTGCTCCTCCGGCCGCTTCGCCAGCTTCCAGGGTTGCCGCTCTTCGAGGTACTGATTGGCCCGTCTGACCAGCGTCCAAAGCGACACCAGCGCCCCGTCCAGGTCCCATCGGTCGATCCGCTCCGCCGCGCCGTCCCGCGCCGCCTCCGCCACCCGCCGCAGGTCCGCCTCGAGATCGCCCCCCTCGCCCGGCGTCGGGATCACCCCGCCCCGGTACCGCCCGACCATCGCCACCACCCGATTGAGCAGGTTGCCGAGGTCGTTCCCAAGGTCGTCGTTGTAGCGGCGGATCAGGTTCGTCCGCGAAAAATCGCCGTCGGAGGCCAGCGAGACGTCGCGCATCAGGTAGTACCGAATCGGGTCGGCGCCGAACTCCGCGACCAGGTCGATCGGGTCGACCGTGTTCCCCGTCGTCTTCGAGATCCGCTGCCCCTCCAGCGTCATAAACCCATGGACCACGATTCGCCGCGGCAGCGCCAGCCCGCCCGAGATCAGCATCGCCGGCCAATACAGGCAGTGGAAACGCGTGATGTCCTTCCCGATCACCTGCGAATCGGCCGGCCAGTACCGGTCGAACCGCGCCGTGTCCTCGGGGAACCCGATCGCCGTCAGATACGTCGTCAGCGCGTCGAACCAGACGTACATCACCTGCCCTGGATCGCCCGGCACCGGGATGCCCCACGCCCCCGCTCCCAGCCGCATCTTCCGCGACACCGAGAAATCCCGCAACCCGGAGCGGAGGGTCGCCATCAGCTCCGGCCGCCACCCCGCTGGTGTCACGAACTCCGGATTCGCCTCGAAGTGGGCGAGCAACCGGTCCGTGTATTTGCCCAGGGCGAAGAAGTAGTTCTCCTCTTCCAGCCAGTCGGGCGTGATGCTCGGATGGTTCGGGCAGCGTCCGTTCGCCAGCTCCTCGTCCGTGTAGTAGTTGTTGCAATTCGGGCAGTACCACCCGGCGTAGGTTGCCTGGTAGATGTCGCCGCTCGCCTGCGCCCGCGTGAACAGCTCGATCGACGCCCGCGCGTGTCGCGGCTCCGTCGTCCGCGTCCAGGCATCGACTGTGATCCCCAGCGCGTCCCACGCCCGCCTGAACGCGGCGTCCATCCGGTCCGTCCACTCGCGTGGGGTCACCCCGGCATTCGCCGCCGCCCCCAGGATATGCTGGCTGTTCTCGTCCAGCCCCATGCAGAACGCTGTGTCGTCCCCGAGCAGCCGGTGGAACCGCGCCGCCACGTCCGCCGCGATCTTCTCGAACGAATGCCCGAGGTGCGGCGCGCCATTCGGATAGTCGATCGCCGTCGTGATGTAGAACGCCCTGCGCTCCGCTCCATGTGAGTTGTTGGTCATGACCACCTCGTCCTTACAGATGGACACCGATCGTCATTCCGCGCTTGCCGAGGCTCCCTCGTGCGTCGTCGGCCGGCACACCGTCGCCCGTGGCTGCGCCTCACCCGGAACCCGGAACAACAAAGCGGGAGCGTCGCCGCTCCCGCCCGCCGGTCTGTCTGGAAATGGCCTCGGCGCCCGCCGTTTCAGCCGCTCCCCGTCCGACCGACAGGCCGTCGCATCGCCATCGTGATCCACGCGTTGGTCCTCATCGCCCTCGCCGCCCTCGTCATCGTGATGGAGCGCACAATCCCAGCCATGGGCAGATTATCGCGGTTGCCGCCGCATCGCGCAAGCAGCGGCATCTTCCGGCCCAGGGACGGCTCACGCGCGTGGTCGTCGATCTGGACGGGGCAAGCCTCACCGAGACCTGGCTGTCGGCCGTCGAAGCGGCCTAACAACAATTACAGCGGTGGAACCGAACCCAGTTTGCGCTGCGATCATGCGATCTGTCGTGCGCACAATGGGACTGCGTGTTGAACAAGTCGGGATCGCGCTCGAGGGTCGTAGCGGAACAGCCGTTCCTGCCTACCTTTGCGTCGATTTCTCCTCGCTCGGGGCGTCCGTCGGTAACCACAATGACCCCCACAGAGGCAGCTTGGGACTTTTTCAACGGGCTGGGGAATCTGCCGCAAACCTAAGCGAGTTTCGCGTCTGCGTGGTGCCCATCGACAACCACGAGCAGGATCGTGCCGCGCGGCAGATCGGGGATCGGGTCGCTCCGTCCGCCTCGGTGCCGGCACGGCACGCGGGATGGGTGATCCGCCCCGCCGGCTCTTCCGTATCAGGCAGTGGGGCCACGCTGCGGCCGTGCGTCGACGCCATCGCGTCCCGAGGAGGAGCGCCATGACGAGCAAGCGCCGCCCATCACCCCCTCCCTGCCGACCTGCCCGGCCCCCGTCGACCGGCGGCGGACGACCGACGTGAGAGGAGATAGGCACCATGAGGTGACGTCCTTCGCTCCACGCATGGCGGCGATCCGATCGTTCCGCTGGGTTATCCGAGCAACGGAGGACAGACCATGACTGCAACGACGGCGAAGGTCAAGGTCAGCACCGCGCTCCGGTCGATGTTCGCGATCATGCACAACTGGCTGGAGGGAACATTACAAGATGTAACCGCCGACCACGCCCACTGGCAGCCGAGTGGACGGGTGGTGCCGGCGGGTGCGCATTACGCCCATCACGTTATGGGCGCCGAAGACATCATGATCAACATGATGATCCGCGGCACCACGCCGCTGGCGATGGCCGACTGGCAGGGGCGGACCGGCAGCAGTGAGCCGCTCCCGATGGACGGCCCATGGGACGAGTGGGCACGCCGTGTTCAGATCGACCTGCCGACCTTCCGAGCCTACGCGCAGGCCGTCTACGCCAACACCGACGCCTACCTGGCGACGGTGACGCCGGAGGAATGGGCGCGGCCCCTCGATTTGACGATGGTCGGTATGGGCCAGCAGACCGTCGGCTACCTGCTGACCAACGTCCTCCTCGACGGCGCGGCCCACTGCGGCGAGGTCTCAGCGATCAAAGGCTTGCAGGGGTTGCAGGGCTATCCGTTCTAGCAGGCTATCCGGAACCTGGCGCTTCGCGCTTCATCAGGCGAGCCATGCGGCGGGCAGACCACGATCAGTGATGCCCGCCCCGACTTTCCAAACAGCCTGTCAGGAAAGCCGAGGGTGCGCAGGAGTTCGCGGCGCTGGCGTGCGCCCCACTCTGCGATCGCCAGCACTGATCGGTGGTTAGCGAGGAGCGCTGCCACCGCGAGCGTGAGGATCGCCGGCAGAGCGTCGGTGCTGCTGCCTCGGCGGCGCGGGTAGGGCACTCTGGCAAAGGCTACGGCCAAACTGGCCAGCGAGATGGTCAACGGGGCGCTCTCCTTCGCGCGGGTGATGGACGCCTCAGACCTGGCCATCCTCGCGAAGGAGAGCACTCGTCGCTACCCCTCCAACCCCTCCTGGTGACGCATAAGCCCTGGCGCCCGAGTGCCTGTCAGCGTTTTGCGCTCCGGGTCCCAGGCGGCGTGCCCGAGCGCCCCGTCGTCGGAGGGAACCCAGAGGGTGCCCGTGCCCTCCCGTCGGCCGGGGTACCCCTTGGGTCCCGTCCGACTCGTTCGATGCCACGTCGTTCAGCGGGGAACCCCGGTGCCCGCGAACGAGGTTGTGGTGCTGCGCACCACGGGAGGACACCGGGCACCCTCTGGGTCCCTTCCCCGACAACGACAGCACGGCGCGGCCCAAAAATTGACGGACACCCACGGGACGTCTCGACCTTGCCCGGCGGGTGTGCCGGTGATACGCTTTTGTACGTACGAGAAGCATGAGCGACGCGGCCGGAGGTGGCGGCTCCGGCGCGACGCGACCTTGGGGCCGCGCCGGAACGCCGTGTAGTCGCTGGCGAGTAGGTGGGGGATCACGTGCAGGAGGCAAAGACCACTCGCGATCTCTGGCATCCCGACCTCATCGCCCCGCCTTCCCTGTCCGTTGTCCGACCTTCTCGTCGCAGCACGATCCTCATGTGCCGCGCGCGACCCGCGGCCAGCGCCGTCGCGTCGCTCTGGCACCGCTCCAACCCGCGACCGCGCCAAGCCGAGCTTGCCGCGCCCATCACACCGGGCACCCGGCGCGTCACGGTCGGCGTTTTGGCCGCCGTTTGTCTCGCGTTGCTCGCGTTTTTCGTGTCGCGTCTCACCGTTCGCGGCGAGATCTTCCCGGGCGTGAACGCCTTCGCGATTCCCGTCGGCGGACTCTCCGAGCGGGACGCCAAAGCGCGTCTGCACGAACGAGCGACGACACTCCAGGGCTCGCCGGTGGCCATCACGTTCAACGGCCGGACCACGACCCCGACGCTTGGCGAGCTCGGCGTCGCCTTCGATGTCGAGGCCACGCTCCAGAGTGCGATGGGGTACGGCCGGGACCACCACGTCACCAGCGGCGTGTTGCGGCCGCTCCACCTCCTGCCAGGATCGTACGACGTGCCGCTCGCGTTGTCGTTTGACCGGGCGACCTTCGAAGGCTATCTGCAGCGCCTGAATCAGCAGTTCGGGACGGCCACGGTCAATGCGGCCGTCGCGATCGACAGCGGTGTGGCCACGATCACACCCGAACACGACGGCGGCGTCATCGCGAGCGCACCGGTCGCAGCGGACCTCCTGCGTCAGGTCAAGGCCATGAAGGCGCCGGCTTTAACCGTCGTTGCCCATCCTCAGGCACCTGCTCTGCGCGCGGTCGATCTGGCGCCGGTCAAGGCGATGCTCGACCAGGCCCTCGCCCAGCCGATGGTGTTGCGCTACGGCGAGCAGCGCTGGACGCTGGAGCCGGCGGATCTGGGGCGTCTGACACGGGTCCACGCCGGCACGGCCGGTCAACCGCCGTCCGTCGATCTCGATGCCGACGCCGTTAAGAACCTCGGCCGGCAGCTCGCCACGGGGATTGATCGACCGGTCGTCAACGCGCAGGTGGACGAGAGCGGCGAGTATCGCCGTCTGGTGCCGGCGGTGCCGGGCCGGGCGCTCCAATTGGATGCATTCGTCGCCGCGGTCCAGGCCGCATTCCGCGATGGCCGCCATCAGGTCGATGTCCCCGTCGGCGAGATCGCTCCCCAAATGACCACTGACGCCCTGCTCGCGAATCTCGGCGTGACCGGCCTGGTCGCCAAGGGAACGTCGGATTTCAGTGGGTCGGAGCCCGGCCGCGCGACGAACGTGCGCGTCGCGTCCGGACTCGTCGACGGCATCCTGGTGCCGCCGCACGGGACCTTTTCGTTCAACCACGCGATCGGCGCGATCGTCAACGTCCACGGCTTCGTCGCCGCCGGCGCGACGGAGAACGGGATCCCCGGCACGGCCGTCGGCGGCGGGGTCTGCCAGGTCTCGACGACGGTCTTTCGCGCCGCCCTCAAGGCCGGGTTTCCGATTACCGAGTGGTGGCCGCACGCCTACCGCGAGGTGTATTACGAGCAGGGTGGTTGGGCGGCAGGGTTTGACGCCTCGATTCAACAACCCGACGGCGATCCAATGGGCGGCAGCGACCTGAAATTCGCCAACCCCAGCGATGGCTGGCTCCTCGTCCGCGCCGTGATCATGAACGACACGATCCTGACTGTCACCTTGCATGGGACCCCGACCGGGTACAACGTGGTCATCGACGACCCCCAGTCCGCCGACGTTGTGCCGGCCGAGGGCACCAGCGAGGAGGTCGACCCCAACCTCCCGGTTGGCACGGCGATCAAGGCGCGACCCGCGCGCGACGGTGTGACGATCACGGTCAAGCGCCACGTCACCGACCGGACCGGCGCCGTGATCTTGAGCGATGTGTACGTGTCGACCTATCAGCCGCGGGGCGCGGTCTACCGAGTGAGTCCGGACATGGCGGGCACGATCGGCAGCGGCGGCTGAGCGCGCGCCGACTCGGAGCGGGCGGCTCCCTGCCCTCCCCGCGGCGTCCCTGCGGCCTGCCGATCGCGAGCGCCTGGTCAGGGAGGGCGAGATGATCGCATCGGGGCGGACAAGCCCCCGCCAAGCGCTGGTGGTGCTGGCGCCGCCGCTCGACGCGCGCCCAAACGGTCGCGGCGCGGACGATGACGTCCGCCTGGCTGGGCTCAGCCGCTGCCTGCTCCTCGATGTCATCGGCTCGCTGATCGGAGTCAACGGCGCCACGATCTCGGTCGTCTGTCAAACCCAGCCGCAGGCGCGCGAGCTCGCCGGCTACCTGCCGGCCGGCATCGATCTGCTCGTCACCGCCGCCGATGGACCGCCGGTGCTGACGTGGGCCCTGCGGACGCATCTGGAGCGCGCCTTCTCGCGGGTCGTCGCCGTCGCCGGCGATGTGGTCGCGCTCCCGACCCGGACGGCGGCGACGGCGCTCAGCAGTCTCGTCGGTGCCGACGTCATCGCCGGTCCCTCCACCAATGGCGGGCTGTACCTCATCGGCGTCGGAGACGAGACCGGCCTGGCGATCCTGACGGGGATGGGGGTGACCGCTGGTCTCGACGATGTCGCGGCAGCGGTGCTGAATGAGCGCATCCGGGCGCGGGGCGCCGTCGTCCGCTGGCTCGACGAGCGCGCGCGGGCCGGTAACCTGGCCGATCGGGAGGCCGTTCGGTGCGCGGTGGCCGCGGCGCCCGGGCTGTCGCCGCGCACCGCGGCCTACCTGGGGACGGACCTCCCGGCCCCCATCCCAGGCACTTTTCACCCGCCGGCCGTGAGCGAATAGAACCGCTGAGTTTGCCCGCGAAGCGCTGTTCCGGCGCAGAGGCGCGGAGGAGGGAACCGTCCGCAACCACCACCATCCCCAGCCTGCGAAGGAGCAAGGAGCGCGGTCCGTCGTCGGGGCGACGTATGAACGCGGAGGCCATCCCACATAACGCCGCCGTCCGCTGGATCGCCGGTCCGGCGGGTTTCTCGCTTGCTCAAACCTGCGCGCCCGTCGCGTGGGCCAAGGGGCGCTGGCCAAACGTCGACTGGATCGACGACGCCCTGGTCTGGGTCGGCTGGGAGAACGGCGACGTCGTCGTTCGCAGCGTCCGCCAATCACCGCACGCTCCATCGACCCTGGCGATCGCCGGCACCGCCGCGGCCGCCGGTGATCGGACCTGGGCCGACTCGGTGCTCGGGCTTGCCTCGCCGCCGCCCCTGTTCACTGACACCACCGTCGACACGCTGCGAGCACGCTATGCCGGGTTGCGCGCGTTCTCGGCCGGCTCCCTCTTCGACGGGCTCGTCAGCTCCATTGTCGGACAGAGCATCTCTGTCGCAGCGGCGGCCGTCGCCGAGGCGCGCCTGGCCGCCCTATTCCACGACGGCATCGAGCTCCGCGGTCGGACATTCCGCCCGTTGCCGCGCGCCGATCAACTTGCCGCCGCTGATCCAGCGTTGATCCGGCAGTCGGGAGTCACCTGGCGGCGGGCGGAGGCGATCGTCGCCGCGGCCGCAGCCATGCTGGCGGGCCGGCTTCCCGACCCCCACGCAGCGGGCAGCGACCCGGAGGGCGCCCGCGTCGCCCTCCGCGCCCTCCCGCTCGTCGGCCCCTGGACCGCGGAATCGGCGCTTCTTTGGGGAATCGGCCTCGCCGACGCCTATCCCTCCGGCGACGCCGCGCTGCTCCGCGCCGCCCGGCACGCCTACGGCCAGCCCGAGCTCGCCCACCCCGCCCTCGACCGACTCGCCGCTGGGTGGTGTCCCGCTCGCGGCTGGGCCGCCCGATTCCTCTGGACAGAACTCCTGGGCGTCGCCGCCGAGTCGCGGGCGCGTGTGGCCTCGACCGGGGCGCCGCACGCCACGCCCTGACCGACCCACGGAGTCTCTTCATACTCCTGCGTCTGTGTCCTTGGCCAGGGCGGACATCGCTCATTCCACGGCCGCCTCGCCTCAACAATGAAGAGACCGTGGGCCGACCCAGCGACCCCAGCGACGGGTGGCTTGCCGGGTCGAGGTGTGCGACCCTTGCGAGCCTGAGCGGGACTGCTGCCAGGGCACCTGATGGGAGCCAGTCGCAGGAACCGTTTCGATCGGGCCTTCATCTTTCCGATGGAGCACCGAGCCCATGATCCAGCCATGGGAGATCGGCGTACGACGAACGCAGGGCGAGTGGTCACCCGGCCCCCCGCCCACGTTCAGAATGTGAGGAGCACCGATGGATCAAGACCCGTCACGCGGTGAGAGGGGCGCAACCATTCTCATCGGATCGATCTCCCGCCGCACGATCGTCCGCAGTCTGGCCGCCGGCCTCACCGTCACGGTCGATCCCGTGGCCGCACGGGCCCAGACCGCCACGCCGGGCACCGCATCGGCGGCGAGGCCGGGCCCGAACCTCTACGATCTGGCGGGCGACGGCGTCCGGATCACATACTCGACCTCCGGTATCGACGGTCGCGCCCACTTCGGCTATCAAGGGCCGGAGGGGACACTCAGCTACCCGAGCCCCGACCTCGGCGACATCCGAACCGTGGAGAGCGATGTGGGCACGCTCGTCTCCGTCACCCTGCGCAAGATCGTCGTCGACGTGGGCGCCGTTCACCTCACGCTCGTCCTGCCGCTTGTCGCCGGGACCACCTCGGCCGCCGCACCGGATTTGCGGGTGACGACGCTGGCGATCCGCGCGACCGATCCGAACGTTGCGTCGCCGCCGCCGGCCCAGCGTAGTTACGAGGTGCTCCACCTGACCGGGTCGGCCAGGTCCGTCGACTTTTAGCTTGCTCGTTAGAGCGTGTTATGGACTTGGGTCAAACGTGACCTTCGTC